>Ga0265295_1000545_pt1 | contig 75340 bp, 62 predicted proteins | sample Munlansysbiofilm_FD_192503 | JGI IMG/M metagenome (GOLD analysis project Ga0265295, IMG submission 192503) | Leachate microbial communities from a municipal landfill in Southern Ontario, Canada - Methane capture system biofilm | ecosystem: Engineered > Solid waste > Landfill > Unclassified ...
CCAGGTTTTGATGCGTGCCATTTCTCCCCCCGTTGCTTGGTTTCAACGGATATTAGCTGGTGGCAGGAAAATTGCGAGCAAATTATTTGTGGATAATCACTAAAAAATGCCCGACGAGGCCTATGCCGTGATGTTGCCGACGTTTGAACTGGCAGCGTACCTATGCGCAGAGATTCCACTTGAAATCGGAGACTCTTGTTCAAACAAGCGGGGCCCTCTCTCCCGCCTATTCGGGAAAGGATGGCGGATGAGGATGGTTTCTGCGCCATCGCTCGATGAGCAGCAAGGCGCCCACGATCATCAGCACCACCGCGCTTTTGACCAATTCAAACAGGATATAGCTGCTCATGAAACACCTCCTTGAATTGTCTTGTTGCTTTCGCCTATACGATATGCTCCCTGGATGCCTCTGGCAACAGGGCAACCGGCCGCTCGTCGGGAATTGTGGAGCCTGTGCGTTCCTGAATCATTGGCGGGTCGCGACCATCGAAAAAAGGCGATCATGCTGCCCGATATCGATGCGCGCATCCTGCCGGAGGACGCCCCGTCCCGGTATGCCGCCTGGCTTCGGTGCTGCTCGGACAGCCGCATAGTGGTCCGGTAGACGGCATGGAGCATGGTGACGATGCCGCTGTCCAGGAAGCGGCAGATCGTGCACCGATGGGGGCGGCTTTCCGCCAGACTCGTCCAGGCGCCGGAGAAAATCGGTTAGGTTAGATCGAGGTCATCCTGCTCGTGGATGCTGACCCGCTCCCGGTCGAGCACAAGGCAACTGTCGGCGACGGCGCTACGGGGCAAAGCCGCGAAAAGTAGACCGGTCTGTTCAGGCTGAAGCGGAACAGATTGGCCAGAAACGAAATCTTCGTCAGATCGTTGTCCCGCAGACGATGTTCCAAGGGGGTCATGACAGCAGCCAGCGGCGGTTCGGCAAAAAAGGATGCCCCCTGCCCTCCTCCAGCCAAGGGGCGGTGACAGCAGCCTGTTCGCCAGACCACCGGTCGCCCGGGCAGGCAGCAGGACGCGCACCGGTTCGCGGCAGAAAGGTTCCCACCGTTCCAGAATCAGCAGCAGGGCCTCGTGCCGGACAAGAAACGTGGCCGGCACGGGGGCCGGCGGAATCGTGCGGCCGGTTGTGGCATTCCTCCCAGCAGCGGCTGGCGACATCCGTGAAGAGATGGTCGGAGCAGACGTGCACCGGCAGCCCCGGGCGGACCATCCGGTGCGTGAATCCGAGTACCGCCGCGGTCATCGTCGGATGATGGCAGCAGTTCCTCGGCAAAGCAGGAGACGGTGAAGCCGCCGCCCAGAGACGGCACTGTGGAACCCCATTCCCGGGCCAGGGTCGCCTGCAGGCCGAAGCTGTCCATGGGGGATGGAGAGAAAATAGGGACTGGCGCAGTTGACGATCAGAAGACGGGGGGACATGCGCATGCTCAGGACGACTCGCCGCTGCTCTCCCCGAACGGAACGCGATCCTCGGCGATGTCGATGAACTGATCGCGGAGCAGGTCCTGCAGGGCCACCGAGGCTTCTTCCAGCTCGCCCTCGTGGCCCTTGCGCACCGCCCGGAAAAAACGGTCGGCGATGGCCCGCTGCTCCCTGCGCCAGTGGCTGGTGAGGCCGCCTTTGCCGGCAACCGGGACCGGCTGGGTCAGGTGCTCGTAATCGCGGCGGCCGTGCGCCCAGTTGATCACGTGGGCGTAAAAGAGCAGGCCCCGATCGAGGAGAATATAGAGCAGTTGGATGTTGGCGACCGGCCCCACCTGCAACTGCTCGCCGCCCATGCGCATGCCCAGAAGCCGCACCCCGGAAAGGATGTCCTTGCCCTTGAGGGCGGCGGCACCGGCGCCGATCAGGCCGCCCACCGCCGAAAACAGGCCGAACGACGTGCCGATGGTGGCGGCGTCGATGCCCACGCCCAGGGCCGCGCCGCCCAGGGCCCCGGCCACGATGATCTGCCGTTCGCTCAGTCCGAGGAACTCCCAGGTCCGCCGGCTGAACAGGTCCTCTGCCAGAATCGACTGCGGCGGCAGGTCCAGGTTGAAGATATTGTGCTTGAACAGGCTGCGGATCGCCTGCCGCATCTGCTGTTCCCGGCTGGCGACATAGGCGCGGTAGGCCTGATGCAGTTCCTGCCGCCGGCGCTGTTCGTCCTCCGGGGCGCAAGGCACGGTCCGCCGGTAGGCCAGCACATCCTGGAGAAAGCCGGCCAGGAGCGCGGCGGCGCGCTGGTTGCGCACCTCCCAGTCCTCCTGGAAGGCCTCGATCACGTCCAGGAGCACCGGCGCCAGCCGCTGGTCGATGGCCTTGAGGCTCTCCAGCAGGTCGATCCGCTGGCGGTAGTTGGCCCGGCAGGAGTTGAAGAGCCTCACCGCGTTGAAATGCTTGCGGAATTCGTTCTGCCACTGGTCGAGGAAGCCGGTCTCGTCCTCCTTGCAGTTGATCACCGCCATCCGGGGCGCGCCGCTCAAGCGGAGGATCTCCATCTCGGCCCGGTCGACGTGGCGCAGGGGCCGCGAGCCATCGACCACGAAAATCACCCCGGCCCCCTCGGCCACCGGCACGAGCAGTTCGCAATCGTCGCGAAAGGCCGGATCGTCCCGGTGGGCGGCGATGAAGGCGGCGAGCATCCCCTCCTCTGGTCCCTGGTAGTCCCTGAACCATTGCAGGGTCTGGCGCGGGTTCTGAAAGCCGGGGGTGTCGATGAAGCGGATGATCTCCCGGCCGTCGATCCGCACCGGAAACGCCTGGCAGACCACGGTTTCGCCGGGGATGGGACTGACCCGCACCGAATCGTCCTCGGCCAGGGTGGAGAGCACCGAAGATTTGCCCTCGTTGGGATGGCCGATGATGGCGAATTCGGGCACAGAGGCTTTCATGGCTGCACCAGGGGGCGGACCGAGAGGTACGGATCGGCCAGGGCCTGCATCTTGCGGCGCCAGACCTGCAACTGCTCCAGCTCGACCGGCGTCAGCACGGTTTGGGGCGCGGGCCGGCCGATGAGGAGGATGGCAATCGGGGTCTGGTCTCCGACCAAGTCGCGCAACTGGCGGACCAGTCCTTCGGTTTCCTTGAGCGGCGGCTGCCAGGCCTCGTGCAGCAGCAGCACGCCGGCCGGCGGTTCCGCGGCCGTCGCCGCCAGCGGCGCCAGGATTGCCGCATCGGGTGTGCCGGGCACGCCGTGGCGCAGACAGGCAGGATCACCGCCGAGTTCCGGCCGCAAGCGCTCGATCAGGGCGGCCCGCAGTCCCTCCCCATCCAGTTCGTCCGGGATCAGCAGGACCCAGCGGCCATCGCCGGAAAACGGCGCTGCTATTGGCGGCGAACCGGCGAAAACAGTGGCGGCCGGTTCCGGGGCAGCGGGTCGGGCCGGGCCGGTCTGCCCTTCTTGCCGAAGGCCGTTGGTATCGATCCGGGGAACGGTCATCCGCTGCACCAGCGGCCGGAGATCCAGGGTGGCGAAATGGAGCTGGTCCAGGGTCCGCCGCTGTTGCGCCAACCCCACGATCAGCAGCAGGCACCGGGGCAGCAGGCCGTAAACCAGCACCGCGCAGCAAAGAAAAGGCCACCAGGCGACCAGATTGGCGGTCTCCAGATGGGTCATCCCCTCCTTGAGCACCATCTGACTGCCCTGGATCTGCGCCAGGGTCGGCACCGCCTGCGGCAGCCACCAGGACCACGGCAGGGCGAACCACTGTACCAGGCCGGCCACCAGTTCGGCGGAGAGTTGCAGGGTCGACTGCCAGGCAAAGGCGATGTCGGCAAAGGTCACCTTGGCCAGGGTGGCACCGATCACCCCCAGGTTGAAGCCGATGCCGCCCAACTGCACCAGGGCAAAGGCCGGCCAGATCAGCAGCGCCGCCAACTCCTTGCGCTGGCGCACGCCGCCGGCGATGGCCGCCAGATCGAGCCGCTGGCGGCCGGTGAGCGCCGGCTGCAACCGCCGGCGGATGCCATCCAACCCCCGCATCAGCATCCGGCCGAGGAAGAGATAGAATACCGACGGCTCCAGAGACAGCCGCCGCAGCCGCCGGTAGCCGAACAGCAGGCCCTGAAGGCCGATCATGCCGATCTGCAGGAGCACGAACAGGCCGAAATAGACCGACACGTTGAGCGGGGTCGTCCCGGCGTAGAGGAGCAGGGAGGCGGCCGCGCCGATACCGACGGCAAGACCGGAGCAGAAGATCAGCACCTGGCACAGGAAGGCCAGCTCCCGCCACACGGTGCCGGGCAGCGGCGTTCCCTCGGCGGCCTGTTCCTGCCGGTAGTGCAGGCGCCGCATGGTCAGCCATTTCCGCACCAGGATCCGGGGCGGAATGGCATCGGCCTTGCCCAGTTGCGGCTCGATCTTGGTGAGGTAGATCAGCCGGTCGCGCTTGGCCAGCGCCGCCTCGCCGCCCTCACGACGCAACTCCTCGTCAATCCGGCAGAAATAATGGAAATCGATAAGGTCGGCGATGGTCCACAGGGTGCTCACGACCACACCTCCGGGGAAGCGGCCGTCTCATGGCACAGGGGCGGGAAAGCGGGGCGGGGCGACATGCCGTGGTCTCCGGAGTGGGGCCTTAGGCGGCTGCAACCGGCGGGACCGGTTGCCGTCCTTCGAGAAAATAGATGGACTGCATGCCCTTGCCTTTCATGTCGACATCCAGCGAGCAGGAAAACACAAATTCGGGCCGCAACACCTCGTAGACCTCGGCCGAGACGTTGATGCGCATCGGTTCGGACAGGGCCTGCAACCGGGCGGCGACGTTGACCGTGTCGCCGAAGATGTCGTAGAGGTATTTCTTGGTGCCGACGATGCCGCCCACCACCGGCCCGGCATGGAGGCCGACCCGCACCTGCCACTGCCGGCCGGTGCGGTTGCGCTCCCGAAGACAGGCCACCATCGCCAGGGCCGCCCTGGCCGCATTGCGGACATGACCGCCATCCGATTCGGGGATGCCGCAGACAAAGAGGTAAGCATCGCCGACGGTCTTCATCCGCTCGCAGCGATGCACCTCGGCGATCAGGTCGAAGGCGGTGAACAGGCCGTTGAGTTCGTCGATGAGCACCTCCGGCGCCAGGGCGGTGGCGGCGGAGGTGAACTGGACGATATCGACGAAACAGACCGCCACGTCGGCGAAACACTGGGGCGAACACCGGCCCTTTTCCATCAGTTCGGCGGCGACGTGCGCCGGCAGGACGTTGAGCAGCAGGGACTCGGATTTCTGTTTTTCCAGTTCGAGCTGGCGGTTTTTTTCGGCCAGTTGCCGCTGCAGCCGGCAGAGTTTGAGGTGGGTGCCGATCCTGGCCAGGACCTCGGCCGGGTGAAAGGGCTTGGTGATGTAATCGACCCCGCCCGCGGCGAAACCGCTGAGCTTGTCGGCGGTGTCGTCGAGCGCCGAGATGAAGATGACCGGGATGTCGCGGGTCGCCTCCCGCCCGTTGAGCCAGCGGCACAGTTCCAGCCCGTCCATCTCCGGCATCAGGATGTCGAGCAGGATCAGATCGGGCCGCTCTTCGGCGATCCGATCCAGGGCCTCTTTGCCGTTCCCGGCGATCCGCACGGCAAAGCCTTCCTTTTCCAGCAGATTCTGCAGGATGCGCCGATTGATCGGGGAATCCTCGACAATCAGGATGACGGCCGAATCCGTCACGTCCCCATCCGTCACGCAGGGGTGACCGGCTGCCGGGCGCGCTGCCGCAGGGCCATGTCGATGAGGACCAGGGCGGCCATGGCCTCGACGATCGGCACGGCCCGGGGCACCACGCAGGGATCGTGCCGCCCCTTGGCCTCGAGAGCGACCGGCTCGCCGTCGAAATCGACCGTTTCCTGTGCCAGGCCGATGGTGGCCACCGGCTTGAAGGCCACCCGGAAGACAATGGGCTCGCCGTTGCTGATGCCGCCCTGCACGCCGCCGCTGAAGTTGGTTTTGGTGCCCAGCCGGTCGCCTTTGCTGACGAAGGGGTCGTTGTGCCGACTGCCGCGCATGCGGGTGCCGGCAAAGCCGGAACCGATCTCGAACCCCTTGGTGGCGGGGATCGACAGCATGGCCTGGGCCAGCCGGGCCTCCAGCTTGTCGAACACCGGCTCGCCGAGCCCGACCGGCACGTTGCGGCAGACGCAGGTGAGAATGCCGCCGGTGGAGTCCTTGGCCGCCAGGATCTCCTTGATCCGCTCCTCCATCCGCCCGGCGGTGACGGCATCGGGGCAACGGACGATCTGGCGGTCGACCTCGGCGCGGGTGATCCGTTCGACATCCGCTTCCGGGGCCTCGATATCGCCGACCGCGCTCACCCAGGCCACGATTTCGGTGCCGTAGGTCTCGCGCAGCCATTTCTCGGCAATGGCACCGGCAGCCACCCGGCCGATGGTCTCGCGGGCGCTGGACCGGCCGCCGCCGCTGGAGGCGCGCACGCCGTACTTCATCTGGTAGGTGAAATCGGCGTGCGAAGGCCGGGGAATGCGGCTCATCTCGCCGTAATCCTGGGGCCGCTGGTCCTTGTTGTTGACCAGGAGCATGATCGGCGTGCCCAGGGTCCGGCCGAACTCGGTGCCGGAATAGATGACCACCTGATCGGCCTCCTGGCGTGGGGTAGACAGGTCGGACTGCCCCGGCCGCCGCCGGGAGAGCTGCGGCTGGATGTCCGCCTCGGTCAGGGCCATGCCGGGCGGACAGCCGTCGACGATGGCGCCCACCCCCTTGCAGTGCGATTCACCGAAGGTGGTGACTCTGAAAAGTGTTCCCAGCGTGCTGGACATGTGCGCTCCTTGCTGTTGTCATGAAAATCTGTTGATATACCATTCCGCTGCCTGGTCCAGTCCGGTGCGGACCGAGTATTCCGGCCGGTATCCCAGCAACCGGGCCGCCTTGCCGATGTCGGCCAGGGAATGGCGAACGTCGCCGGCCCGGAAATCGCGGTAGACCGGCTCCGACTTTGTGGCGGCCGGTACCCTGGCCGACACCCGCTCCCGAATGAGGTGAAACAGTTCGTTGAGCGTGGTCCGCTCGCCAAAGGCCACGTTGTAAACCTGCCCGGCAGCGGTGTCGTCCGCGGTGGCAGCCAGGAGATTGGCCTGGACGCAGTTGTCGATGAAACAGAAGTCGCGGCTGGTTTCGCCGTCGCCGTTGATGAACACAGGCTCGTTTCGAAGCAGGCCGGCAAACCATTTGGGAATCACCGCCGCATAGGCGCCTTCCGGGTCCTGTCGCTGACCGAAGATGTTGAAATAGCGCAGGCCGATGGTGTTGAAGCCGTAAGCTCGGGCAAAAACGCCGGCATAGAGTTCGTTGACCAGCTTGGTCACCGCATAGGGCGAGAGCGGATTGCCGATCTTCTCCTCGACCTTGGGCAGGTCGGGGTGGTCGCCGTAGGTCGAACTGGAAGCGGCGTAGACCATCCGCCGCACGCGGGCGTCCTGCGCCGCCACCAGCATGTTGACAAAGCCGGTGATGTTGGCTGCGTTGGTGGTGAGCGGATCTTCGATGGAGCGGGGCACCGAGCCGAGCGCCGCCTGGTGCAGGACGTAATCGACGCTGGCGCAGGCCTCGTGGCAGGTCGCCAGGTCCCTAATGTCGCCGCGAATAAACCGGAACCGCCGCCAGGCCTCGGCTCTCGCCCGGCTTTCGACTTCGTCGAGGTTGTGCTGATGGCCGGTGGCGAAGTTATCCAGCCCGACAACCCGCTGGCCCAAGGCGAGCAGGGTTTCCAGAAGATTCGAGCCGATGAAGCCGGCAACGCCAGTCACCAGCCAAGTGGCCGGTCGGTGCCGGAGTTGGTCCTGCCGTTGCTGATACGCGTTCATATTGTCCGTTTTCCTGGCTGGGAGTATGGTAAAAGGTAAGCGTTAGCCGGTGCATGCAATTCGATAATAGCCGTGACCGCAACCAGCGTCAATGGCGACAACCGCTTGAGGCCAAACCGTTTTTCCCGTGCCGCCCGTCCGCAAGATCATTCACGTCGACATGGATGCCTTTTTCGCCTCGGTCGAGCAGCTCGACCGGCCGGAACTGCGGGGATTGCCGGTGATCGTCGGCGGCGAGCCCACGAGCCGGGGCGTGGTCGCGGCCTGTTCCTACGAGGCCCGCGCCTTTGGCGTCCATTCGGCCATGCCCAGCGGCCGGGCGCACCAGCTCTGCCCGCAGGCGGTGTTCCTCAGGCCGCGGCTGGCGCGCTACCAGGAGGTTTCCCGGAAAATCATGGCCCTGTTCCACCGCTACACGCCCCTGGTGGAACCGCTCTCCGTGGACGAGGCCTTCCTCGACGTCACCGACAATCTGCTGGCCGAGCCTTCGGCCACCCGGATCGCCGAACACATCCGCGCCGCCATCCACTCGGCCACCGGGCTCACCGCCTCGGCCGGCGTCTCCTACAACAAATTCCTGGCCAAAATCGCCTCCGGTCACCGCAAGCCCGACGGCCTCACCGTCATCCCCCCGGAGCGGGCCCAGTCCTTTCTGGCCGCCCTGCCCATCGGCGCGTTCTACGGCGTCGGCCGGGTAACCGAGCAAAAAATGCGGGAACACGGCATCCGCACCGGCGGCGACCTGCTCCGCTTCTCCCTGGAGGAACTGGTGGCGGCGTTCGGCAAGAACGGCCGGTTCTTCCACGACATGGCCCGAGGCATCGACCACCGGCCGGTGGAGCCGGTGCGGGTACGCAAATCCATCGGTTCGGAGACCACCCTGGCCACGGATATCCGCGAGCTGGCCGAAGTGAGCGCGGTCCTGCACGAGCAGGTCCGGGAGGTGGCCGACCTGCTGGCGCGCAAGAAAACCGGCGGCCGCACCCTGACGCTCAAAGTCCGCTACAGCGATTTCACCACCGTCACCCGCTCCTGCACCACCAACCAGGGCTTTTTCGACGCGGCCGACATCCTCGCCCACCTGCCGCGGCTGCTCGCCGCGACCGAGGCCGGACGGCGGCCCGTCCGCCTGGTCGGGGTCACGGTCGCCAATCTGTGCGACGAACGGGAGGCGCGGCTCCGGCGCATCCGGCAACTGCCCCTGCCCTTCCCGGATCGCGAAGCCGGTCCCCGGTCGGGATTCCCGGCAGGGGACGGCCCTGCTCTCCATCCCTGACCCAACCGCTCATCCGCAGGCCGACCCGGCCAAGGAGGAACAATGGAGCTTCCCGAGAGAGGAGAAGTCGTTTCGTTGACTCGCATCGAGGCCATTTGTACCCACTTCGGTCTCGATGCGCTGTGGGCGAAGATCGCCGCCGATCCACCCGGCCGGCCGTTCGCCTCCGACGGCTGCTCCCTGTGGTTCGACCAGTGGCGGGGATACGATCTCTATCCGTCCTGCTTCCGGCACGATCTCAAATACTGGGCCGGCTATCCGGGCGAGGAGGTCGAACGTCTGATCGCCGATGCCGAACTGATGATCGAGGTGGCACGCCTCCTGGGCTCGACCCGGATGGCCGAAACCATGTTTGCCGGGGTGCGTCTCGGCGGCGGCGAATGGACGCGCGCCTCCTTTGCCTGGGGTTTCGGCCGGGTGCAGCCCTGACCGCCCGCCGGCTCATTCCTGCTGCGAGGAGACCGTCGAGGTCCGGATCAGGGCGAGAAACTCGGTGAAGCCGCGGCACTGGAGGGTCTGCGCGATCATCGCCGGATCGCTGTAGAGCCGGGAGAGTTCGGCCACCATGTCGCCGCGCAGGGCGGGATCGTCGGCCGGCGACAGGATGAGGAACACCACGTGGACACGCTGCTCGTCGAGCGGGGAAAGCCTGATCCCGCCGGTGGAGATGCCGGTGACCACAGAGGGCCGGCTGATCTCCTCCAGGCCCGCGGCCAGCAGCAGCACGTCGTTGACGATGGCGGCACAGGCCACGTCCTCGGGGCCGCACCGCACCCGCCTGATGCGGTTCGGCTCCAGCCGCCCCCCCAGCACCCGACCCACTGGGGCCGCCATCTCCTCGATCACCGCCCTCATCGAGTCGGCCCGCAGTTCGGGCAGAAAAAGGCCCAGATGGAACGAATCCTCCAGCCGCGCCTTCCGGGACGGCCGCAGGATCGCCTGGATCATCGGCCCGCTCATCATCGAGGTCAGGATCGCGGTGATCACCAGGGCCACGAACAACTCCCGCGAAATGATGCCCTGTTCCAGGGCCAGCAGCCCCAGGATGATCTCCATCGCCCCGCGCGAATTCATGGCAAAGCCCACAGCCAGAGCTTCCCGGTTGCCCAGCCGCCCCCACTTGGCGCCCGCGGCGCCGCCGACCAGCTTGCAGCCGCAGGCGACCGCCAGCACGGCCAGGACCAGGGGACCGTCGAAGTGGGCGATGAAGTTCACCTTGAGGCCGATGCTGGCGAAAAAGACGGGCGAGAAGATGTTGACCACGAACTGGTCGATGATCGAGCGGCTGCGCTGACGCAAGTGGGGCGAATCGCCCACGGCCATGCCGATGAAGAAGGCGCCGAAAATGGCGTGGATGCCGATCCACTCGGTGAAGGAGGCCCCCAGCAGGGTGAGGATGACGACAAAGCCGATCTCGCCGCCGGGCCACCAGGTGTAGGCCTGAACATAGGGCAGCAGCCGGTGGATCAGCTTGCGGCCTGCCGTGAACACAAAGAGAACGAATCCCAGGGCCAGGGTCACGGTGCGGGTGAGGCCGTGGGCGAGATCGGCGGCATTGTCGATCATGCCCAGCACCACGGCGAAGATGATCCAGCCGACCAGATCGTTGAAAACGGCCGCGCTGATGACCACCACCGCGAAATCGCTGCGGTAGAGGTTGAGGTCGAGCAGCGTCTTGACGATCACCGGCAGGGCCGAGATCGACATGGCGATGGCCAGGAACAGGGCGAAAAGCAGCGGGTCGACGTGCGGCTGCGCCCCGAAGAACCGCGGCAGATGCCAGGCGCCGAGCAGGCCGGCGGCAAAGGGGATGGCGATGCCGGCTATCCCGACTTTGAGGCCGGTCCGGCCCTTGCGCCACACGTTGGAGAGATCGACCTCCAGCCCGGCCACCATGAGAAAGAGGGTCACGCCCACGCCGGCGATGGTGTCGAAGGCAACCGCACCCGGACCGGTTCCGGGAAAAAGGAAGGCGTTCGCTTCCGGGGCGATGGTCCCGAGCACGGTGGGGCCGAGCAGTACCCCGGCCAGCAGCTCGCCCACCACCGCGGGTTGTCGCAGGCGGTGCGCCAGCTCGCCCAGTATCCGGGCCGCTACCAGCAGGAGCGCCATGGAGAGCAACAGAACGGTGATGGTGTTGGAGTGCACGGGCGCCATCATGACGAAAGGGAAAGGGCAGGCGGCCATGGCCGCCGGTCTCACCCCCCCGAATGTAGGTGACAAGCCGGCGAATGTCAAAAAGATAGCGCCCCGTCCCCGCCGAAGGACGGCAAAAGGGGGCTGGAAGGACGCGGCGGACCGGCAGTCGGGCAACCGGAAAAATATCAGATTTCCACCTGGTTGCCCAGTTCCACCACCCGGTCGGGCGGCACCTTGAAAAACGAGGTGGCGTTCCAGGCGTTGCGCGACATGAAGATGAACAGGTGCTTGCGCCAGGCGGCCATGGGCGAGGTGCCGGTGGCCAAGAGGGTCTCCCGGCCGAGGAAGAAGGAGGTGGTGTAGATGTCGATCGCCAGCCCCTTTTTGCCCAGCAGTTCGAGGAGTTTCGGCATGTTGGGGCTTTCCATGAAGCCGTAGTGGGCCCGGACCCGGTAGATGCCCTGGCCCAGATCCTCCAACTGAATCCGCTCCTCGTCGGCAATGGTCGGCGTCTCCGCCGACAGCACGGAAAAGAGCAGGACCCGCTCGTGCAGGGCCTCGTTGTGCTTGAGGTGATGGAGCAGGGTATGGGGAATGCCCACGGGATTGATCGACATGAACACGGCGGTGCCGGCCGTCCGCTGCGGGCTGTACTTGGCCAGATCGTTGAGAAAGACGTCGGTCGGCAGCCGCATCAGCTCGTAATGCTTGGCCAGAATGGCCCGGCCGTCGCGCCAGGTGATCATGGCCACCAGGATGACGGTGGCGATGCAGACGGTGATCCAGCCGCCGTCCTTGATTTTAAGGATGTTGGCCGCCAGGAAGGAACTGTCGAAAAAGAGGAAGAGGCACACCAGGGCCAGGCCCTGCCACAGCGGCCAGTTCCATTTGATCCGGGTGACCTGGAAATAGACGATCGAGGTGATGGTCATCGAGGCGGTCACCGCGAAGCCGTAGGCCGCGGCCAGGCGGGAGGATTCCCGGAAGGCCAGCACCAGGGTCAGGCAGGCGATCATCAGCATCCAGTTGACCGTGGGGATGTAGATCTGGCCCTTGGCCTTCTCCGAGGTGTGCACGATGCGCATGCGCGGCGTGAATCCCAGTTGAATGGCCTGCTGGGTCATGGAATAGACGCCGGAGATCATGGCCTGGGACGCGATGATCGTCGCCAGCGTGGCCAGGGCCACCAGGGGATAGAGCAGGCCATTGGGCGCCAGGGCGAAGAAGGGGTTGGTGTCGATACCGGCCGGGTGCGTCAGCAGATAGGCCCCCTGGCCGAAATAGTTGAGCAAAAGGCCGGGCAGGACCACCAGGTACCAGGTCAGGCGGATGGGCAGGCGGCCGAAGTGGCCCATGTCGGCGTACAGGGCCTCGCCGCCGGTGATACAGAGCACCACCGAGGCCAGGGATACCGCGCCGTGCAGGTGATTGTCGGCGAAATAGGTGATCACATGGGCTGGATTGATGGCGGCGAGCACCACCGGCTGTTTGACCACGGCCAGCAGCCCCAGTACGCCGAGGGTGCCGAACCAAAGGACCATCACCGGGCCGAAAACCCTGCCGATGACCGCCGTGCCGTGCCGCTGGAAGAAGAACAACGCGCCCAGGATCAGGCAGGTCAGCGGCACCACGAAAGGGGCGGCCGCGTCGGTGGCCATGTTGAGGCCCTCGACGGCCGACAGCACCGAGATGGCCGGGGTGATCACGCCGTCGCCATAGAGGAGCGCCGCCCCCGAGGCGGTGAGGAGGGTCAGCACGGCCCAGCGCCTTTTCTCGTTCTTCAGCCGGCCGCGCAGCATGGCCAGCAGGGAGAACATACCGCCCTCTCCCCTGTTGTCGGCCCGGAGGACAAAGAGAATGTATTTGATGCTGATCACGAAGATCAACGACCAGAACACCATGGAGAGAACCCCCAGGATGTTGGCCGGGGTGGTCGGCACGCCGTGCGAACCGAAAAAGCACTCCTTGATGGTGTAGAGGGGGCTGGTACCGATGTCGCCGTAGATGATGCCCAGGGCGGCCAGGGCCAGATGGGCCAGCGGGGCTTTATGGTGATCGTCGACTCTGGAGGGAGGCGAAACGGGGATAGCGGGCGCGTCCACGAAGTTCTCCTGTTGATGGCCAAGGCAGTGCGGCCTCTGGCAAACAACCGGAGGCTCCCATGACGCAGACGAGGTGAGCTGACGGGCTCGGGCTGAGAGATGCCTTACGCGTGTGCGATCCGCCCCGTAAAGGTGGGTCCCCCGCTCCCGCTGACGCGGGACTAAGCGTTGTGTGTCCGCCGCGCGCCGTGTCCACCGGTATCGTGAGGGTGGTGGACGCCGGTTGCGCGGCAGGGCCGCATTCTCCCTCGTTTCCCCCCTTTTTGCAATCGAATTCTTGCCGGCGTCCGGCCGGCATTCAGCGGCGCCATGACGATTGTGATGTTTTTTCCCCATGGTTTGGGGTAGTACTCCGGCATGCACGCTTCCACCCCCTTCTCAGCAAACGACTTTCCCGCCCCGGCGCGGATCGACCGGCCCATGCGGGTGGTGGTGGCGGGCGGCGGCGCCGCCGGTCTGATGGCCGCCGGCCAAGCCGCTCTGGCCGGAGCCGAGGTGGTTCTTCTGGAAAAGATGGGCCGGTCAGGCCGCAAACTCTGCATCACCGGCAAGGGCCGCTGCAACCTGACCAATGTCGCGCCGCTGCCGGAATTTCTCGGCCACTTCGGCCCCACCGGCCCCTTCCTCCGCCAGGCGTTCCACCGCTTTTTCTCTGCGGAACTGCTGGAATTCTTTCGGGAACTGGGATTGGCGACGGTGACCGAACGGGGCGGCCGCGTTTTCCCCGCCTCCGGCAAGGCGCCGGAGGTGCTGGCGGTGTTCGAACGCTGGCTGGCCCGATGCGGGGTTGCCGTCCGCACGGGCATGGCGGTCGACCGGATGGCGATCGAGGACCGTGCCATCACCGGCGTGGTCTGCGGTGGCCGGACCATTGCCTGCGACGCCCTCATCCTGGCCACCGGCGGCGCTTCCTATCCGCTGACCGGGTCCACCGGCGACGGCTACCGGCTGGCGGAAGTGGCGGGCCATCGCCTGGTTCCCGTGCGCCCGGCCCTGGTGCCGTTGCTGGCCGAGGGCAGCCCCGCGGGCAGGGTGGCCGGCCTGCAACTGCGCAACATCCGGGTGCGGCTGTTCATCGACGGCAGAAAACGGGACGAGGCCTTCGGCGAACTGGCCTTCACCGAGGACGGCCTGAGCGGTCCGGTGATCCTCACCCTGAGCGGCCGCATCGTCGATGCCCTGGGCGAGGGCCGGGACATCCACCTGCTGCTCGACCTCAAGCCGGCCCTGGACGAGAAAAAACTCGACGCCCGCCTGGTGCGCGACTTCGAACAGCGGCGGAAAGAGCCGCTGGAAAGCGTGCTGCGCGGCCTGCTCCCCAGGGAAATGGTGACCGTGGCCCTGGACGAAACCGGCCTGGACGCGGAAACGCTCGCCGGCGCCATCCGCAGCGAGGAGCGCAGGCGGCTGCGCCACTGGCTGAAAAATTTCCGCCTGCGCATCACCGGCCACCGCCCCCTGGCCGAGGCCATCGTTACCGCCGGCGGCGTCGACACCCGCGAAGTCGATCCCCGCACCATGGCCTCCCGGCTGGTGCGCGGCCTCTACTTTGCCGGCGAACTCCTCGACCTCCAGGCCGACACCGGCGGCTACAACCTCCAGGCCGCCTTTTCCACCGGCTGGCTGGCCGGCCGCTCGGCGGCGGCAGGAAAAGTGGAACGACAAGAGACGTTTTGAATGAACGTTTTGATTTCCAGGAAGGTACGATCGGCCTGAGACAAGGCAGAAGCAACCTGTATACAAACCGGCAGCCCACCGAGACACTCCAGCCGAACATTTTGCCCCGCTTTGCTCAGGCTCGTCGGTTCCTTGCCGGTGACGTCAATAATGATAGCGCAGTTGGGCAGTCAACGCGGCATCATCGAGGATTTTATACACGATTCTATGCTCGTCGTTGATCCGGCGGGACCAGTAGCCGGATAACGCATGTTTCAGCGGCTCCGGTTTTCCGGTTCCGGAAAAAGGGGAACGAATAATTTCCTGGATGAGCGCATTGATTCTGCGAAGCATTTTTTTATCGGTTTTCTGCCAGTACAGGTAATCTTCCCAGGCTTGCTCAGCGAAAATGAGTTTCATGGCGCAAGCGTGCGCTCTTGTCCCCTGCCATTTTCCAGGCTTGCAATCGCGGCGAGAAGACGCTGTGCATTTTTCGGGCTCCGTAAAAGATACGCGGTTTCTTCAAGCGCCTTGTAATCTTCGAGCGAAATCATCACGACAGCCTGCCGGCCGCTTCGGGTAATGATTATAGGTTCATGATTATCGCACACCTGATCCATTGTATCGGCAAGCCTGGCTCGCGCGCTGGTATATGTGATCGCATTCATGCTCTATGCCTCCGCCTCCTGTTTATGTACAGATACACGTACAGCACGGGCTCGTTTCTGTCAACAATCGCCCAACCCGGCGCCACCGTTGGACGCGTGCCGTTGGCATCCGCCTTTCCCACAGGTTCGACGGCGGAAACGCTTCCCGTTCCGGAAGCATACCTGAACCGGACACGGATGCGGCAGCAGGTCGTTCACCTTCTCTCGTCACGCATCCGGGTGCGCACGCCATGCGCTCGGCACGCTCAGTGATGCACCGCCATGTTTCTCCCCTGCACCCGTGAAGAAATGACCGCCTTGGGCTGGGAGGCGCTCGACGTCATCCTGGTCACCGGCGATGCCTATATCGACTCACCCTTCATCGGGGTGGCGGTGATCGGCAAGCTCCTGGTCAAGCACGGCTTCCGGGTGGGAATCATCGCCCAGCCCGACTGCCGGTCGGCCGACGATATCGGCCGGCTCGGCGAGCCCCGGCTCTTCTGGGGGATCACTGGCGGCTCCATCGATTCCATGGTCGCCAACCGCACCGCCTCGGGCCGCAGACGCCACACCGACGACTACACTCCCGGCGGTCGCAACACCCGCCGTCCGGACCGGGCGGTGATCGCCTACGCCAACCTGATCCGCCAGCACTGCAAACACACCGCGCCCCTGGTGCTGGGCGGCATCGAGGCCAGCCTGCGGCGCCTCGCCCATTACGACGCCTGGGACAGGCGGGTGCGGCGCTCGATCCTCTTCGACGCCAAGGCCGACTACCTGCTCTACGGCATGGCCGAGCGGAGCGTGGTCGAGCTGGCCCAAGCCCTGGCCGCCGGGCAGTCGCCGACCGCCATCCGCGGCCTCTGCCATATCGCCCAGGAACCGCCGGCCGAGGCCCTGCCCCTGCCCTCCTTTCAAGCCGCGGCCACGGACAAGCAGGCCTTCACCGCCCTATTCCGCACCTTCTACGACCACAACGATCCGGTCACCGCCCAGTCCCTGGCCCAGCAACAGGACAGCCGCTACCTTGTCCACAATCCGCCGCCACCGGCGCTGACCACGGCGGAACTCGACGCGATCCACGAACTGGATTTCGAACTCGACCTCCATCCCGGCCACCGCAAGGACGGGCCGGTCCGGGCCCTGGACACCATCCGCTTCGCCCTGACCACCCACCGGGGCTGCTACGGCGAATGCAACTTCTGCGCGATCGCCGTGCATCAGGGCCGCACGGTCCAGCAGCGGAGCGTCGATTCCCTGGTCCGCGAAGCGACCCGTCTCGCCGCTCACCCGGCCTTCAAGGGCGTGATCGCCGACGTCGGCGGCCCGACCGCCAACATGTACGGCTTCGAGTGCGCCAAAAAGCTGGCCAAGGGCGCCTGCCGGGACAAGCGCTGCCTGTTTCCCACAGTCTGCCCGAGCCTCAGGCCGGACCACGGACCGCTCATCGACCTGCTCCGCCGGTTGCGCGCCATCGCAGGGATCAGAAAAATCGCCGTGGCCTCGGGGCTGCGCCACGACCTGATCCTGGCCGACCGCGCCAGCGGCCTCGCCTATCTGCGCGAGATCGTCCGCCACCATGTCTCCGGGCAACTGAAGATCGCGCCGGAGCACAGCAACGCGGCGGTGCTGGCGGCCATGGGCAAACCGGGCCCCGAGGCGCTGCTCGACTTTCGCCGCCTGTTCAACCGACTGACCAGGGAGGAGGGGCTGGAGCAGTACCTCACCTACTACCTGATCGCCGCCCATCCCGGCTGCACCCAGGAAGCCATGGAGGAACTGCGGGCCTTCTGCCTGCGGGAGCTGCGCCTCCTGCCCCGCCAGGTGCAACTGTTCACCCCCACGCCCTGCACCTGGTCCACCCTCATGTACTGGACGGCCACCGATCCGTTCACCGGTGACCCCTGTTTCGTCGAAACGAGCGAGGCGGGCCGGGAGCGGCAGAAGGCGACCATCACCGGCGAGACGAAACCGCGGCCAGCCCGCCGGTCGGGCACGAAGCCGGCTTCTTCCCGGAAACGGTCCGTCTGACCGAATCGTTCTCTTTATCAAGGTGCAGCAGAACCCCATAAACTCACGGTTCGACCCGTCCCAGAACCTGCCACCATGTTTCCCGGCATTTCGCACAAACAAGGGCAGCCCCTGCAGGACTGCCCTTGTTCACTTCCACACTATCCCTGACGAGCTGCCAACTACGCCACCCCCCGCCCCGTATAGCTGTTCATGATCGCGATTGCCCGCTCCAGCCTCTCCGCCTGCTCCTTGTCATTGCGCCACAAAGCCCCCTCCAGACCCGAACGGGCTTTTTCCATGAAATTATAGCGGGTATCATCGGTCGCCATGTCAACAGCCTGACCGGTGGACTCCGAGATCCTCACCGTCATCGCCAGAAAAGGCGTGCTCTCCTCGAACGTCATTTTGCCGGTACGGAGCTGCTCATTCATCCAGTCGAACAATTCCTGGCGTGTCATGCCGGTGAAATCAACCCGCCCGCCATCCTGCGAAGTGACCGGATCGACGGGATCGGATTGCGCGGTCTTGGCACTGAGGATTGCGGCGAACGAACTTGAACCGGCATAAGCGGTCGAAGCTCCGGCCTTGGCGGATTGATGGGCGTATTGCGTGCGGGCTACCGATTCGATCGTCATTCGACCCTCCCATGGGCAAAAATATGAGATGCGCGGATAAGCGCTCCTGATGAATGGTATCGGTAGGGAGGCAACTCTTGTTAACTCAAAAAAAGAGAACTGATGGCAGCAGTGCACGTTGTCGAACCGGAAAGAACGGGGCAGGCAAAGTAGCTGTTTCCAAATTGTTTCCAAGGCCATACAACACAAAAAAAGAGGCAGCGAAAACAACGCTTTGAAAACTCGTTCATTTATCGTATATAAGCCGACACAATCGGCTGGCTGCCCCTCCCGGCAGGCGGCCCGCTCGTCGATCCTATCCGACCATCGCAAACGATGACCACATCACCCTCATCACCGCCGGCGCAGGCCGCCGCCAACGCCGACGACGCCGGCAACTGGTTCCCCGAGAACCTGGCGCGGATCGACGAACGGCTGGCCCTGATCGCCGCGCAGCCATCCACCGTCAGGCCGGTGGCGGTGTTCGATTTCGACAACACCTGCATTTTCCGCGACGTGGGCCAGGCGGTGTTCCGCCATCAACTGCGCCATCTCCATTACCGCCTGATCCCGGAGCAACTGGCCGCCATCCTGCCCCCACCCGAGGGCGAACTGGCCGGCCGGCCGCTGGCCGCCATCGTCGTCACCTTAATCGACACCTACCGGGCGCTGTTTCCGCTGCTGCTGACCGGCCGTACCGATCAGGCCCTGCGCCTGCCCGAGGCCCGGCTCTTCGCCGCCCTGCTGCTCTGGTTCACCGACCAGGCCCGCAGGGACGAGCGGCTGGGGCCGCGCTACGTGCTGCCGTTCATGGCCAAGCTGCTGGCCGGATTCACCACCGACGAATTGCGCTTTCTGGCTGTGGAAGTGGTGGATGCGGCAGGGCGGGAGCCGCTTATCGAGGAGACGCTGGCCGTGGAGGCGCCGGCACCGATCGGCCGCATCGAGGCGAGCCAGCCGCTGGGCATGCATCCCTATCCGGAGATGCTGGCCCTGATGCGCCGGCTGGCCGGGCTGGGTATCGAGCGGTACGTCATTTCGGCGAGCGCCGAATGTCTGGTGGAGGGGGCGGCGAGGTGGTTCGGCTTTCCGGTGGACGCGGACCACATCTTCGGCATCCGGGTCCGCCTGGATGCGGGCGAGGTGCTCACCATCGGCGATCCCTATGCCTATCCGGTCACCTATCGCGAGGGCAAGGCCGACATCATCACCGGCCTGATCGGTGCCCGCCCGATGCTCGTGGCCGGAGACGCCGACACCGACTACGAGATGCTGACCCTGCCCGAGGTCGACATCCGCCTGCTGCTCAACCGCCGGCAGCGCGGCCTGATCGGCAGTCTGTACGAGGACCCGCGCATTCTGCTCCAGGGCCTCGATCTGACCGAGGGCCGGTTCCGGCCCGCACGGGAGTCGGTCAGAAGCGGGGAGGTCTGAATCCGGCTTGGCCTTTTCGTGGCCGCCGGCCGAACGCCGTCGCAGTCCTTATTTCTTCAAGGTCGCGGCGAAATCGAGCATCCGCTGAATCGGGATGCGGGCCCGGGCCGCCAACTCCGACGTCACTAAAATCTCGCCCTCGCCGGTTTCCAGCACCCGCGCCAGTTTCTCCAGGGTATTCATCTCCATCCAGGGGCAGCGGGCGCAGCTTTCGCAGGTGGCCCCCTCGCCAGCGGTCGGCGCGCCCAGGAGGATTTTGTCCGGCGCCAACTGCCGCATCTTGTTGAAAATGCCGGCGTCGGTGGCGACGATGAACTCCTTGTTGGGCAGGTTTTGCACCGCCTGAATCAGGGCGGTGGTGGAGCCGACCACGTCCGCCTGCGCCACCACCGCCTCCGGCGATTCCGGATGGACCAGCACCGCCGCCTGGGGATGGAGTGCGCGCAACTGCGCCAGGCCCTCGGCCCTGAAGCCCTCGTGCACCACGCAGGAACCGGGCCAGAGGAGCATCTCCACCCCGGTCAGCCGCTGCACGTAACGGCCGAGATGCTGATCCGGCCCCCAGAGGATTTTCTCCCCCTTTTCAGCCAGATGTTTGATCACAGGCAGGGCGATGCCCGAGGTCACCACCCAGTGGGACCGGGCCTTGACCTCGGCGCTGGTGTTGGCGTAGACCACGACGGTATGCTCGGGATGGCGGTCGCAGAAGTCGGTGAACAGGTCGATCGGGCAGCCCTCGTCGAGGGAGCAGGTGGCCTCGGGCGCGGGCATGAGCACCCGTTTTTCGTTGTTGAGGATCTTGGAGGTCTCGCCCATGAACCGCACCCCGGCCACCACCAGGGTCTGGGCCGGATGGGCGGCGGCAAACCGGGCCATCTCCAGGGAATCGGCGACGCAGCCGCCGGTGGCCTCGGCCAGGTCCTGCACGTCGCCGTCGGTGTAATAGTGGGCCACCAGGACCGCGTTCTGCTGGCGCAGCATGGTGGCGATCCGCTCTTGCAGCGCCTCTTTTGCCGCGGGGGACATTTCCAGTTTGGGCGGATGCGGGGGGACCGCGATCCGGGGAAGGCGGACATCGGCCAGGGTTTCTCGGGTTTCGTTCTTCATGGCACACTCTGCGAGGGCTCTTTCTATCGATAAACCGGGGCATTCCTGCCGCCGGACGAGATGCAAGGCTCCCTACTACCGCAAAAACCCAGGCAACACAACCCTTTTCGCCAGCGATCCCGGCCGACGCCCGTTCTCCGCCGGACCGCGGACGAAGAGATGCACAAAGAGCAACTCCGTGGTTCCCTGTCGGCCTATCCTGCGGTATACTGTACGCATTCCGGCAACCCACTCCTCCATGATCGGCCGCCCATGCACGTCTACCCGTCCGAACTCGTCGCGCTCATCACCCAGCGGTGGCAGGCCGCGCCCGCGCCGACCGAGGGCGACGGCATTGCGGAGAGCGGCGTCCTGCCCGGCAAGGCCGCGCTGGAACGGTTGATCTCCACCTGCTACCAAGTGAGCATGATGCGCGAGGAAGACCGTCCGGTCACGCTGCGCCTCATCCTGGCGCCGTCCGCCCTCTTCCCGCCCGACCAGGGACCGCCCAAGGGGTTCCATCGCCTGGTCTTTTCCTCGCCGCGGCCCTTCAGCGAATACGAACTGCGCCGGCTCTCGCCGGCCGTGGATTTCGAACGTTCCCTGATCGCCGTGGAACCGCATCCGGACAAGGGGTTCCAGATCTGGGGCATCGTCAACTCCGGCATCCGCTGGCTCCAGGAGGAACGCGGCGGCAACAAGAAAACCAAGCAGTTGCCCGATGTTTTTGTCGTCCATGTCACCGGACCGGGCATGCTCACCATCTGCCGCGGGCTCAAGATCATCGCCACCCTCAACAGCGGCAGGGTGATCGATTCCAGCGCCAATGCCTTCCATTCCAAGTGGATGAACAAACTGTTCGCCGAGGAACGGAGCATCCTGCTGCAATTGCACGAACAATTCCGGGCCAGCGTGCTCTACCCGGTGGCCCGGATCCAGGACGAGTTCATCGAGAGCCTGCAGTTCCAGATCCTGAAACGGGTGCTGAGCGTCTGCCGGATGTCCCGCCACGGCGGCACCTTCATCATCTTCCCCGGCGACAGCCCGCCCGAGCTGGCCGCGGAAAACCCGTACATCCTGATCAAGTACCGTTTTCAGCAGGACGAGGCCATCCAGCGGCAGCAGAACCTCATGGTGCGGACCATCCGCCTGGCCACCACCGTCCTGGGCGACATCAAGGACCCGGACAAGATCATCACCTGGAAGGATTACGTGGATCTCCGCCACGAATCGTCGGTGTACGACCTCGAGGAGGCGCTCTACGAACACGCCCAGTTCGTCGCCAACCTGGCGGCGGTCGACGGCGCGGTGGTCACCAGCAGCCGGGGGCCGACCGGCTTCGGCGGCATGATCGTCGGCTCGCTCGACAAACTCACCGAAGTCGCCATTGCCAGCGACGCCGAAGGGAAAATGGTCAGCCTGGCCAAAATCGAGGGCTACGGTTCGCGGCACCGGTCCGTCTACCATCTGTGCAACGCCCTCCACCAGGTGATGGCCATCGTCGTCTCCCAGGACGGCAACATCCAGCTGGCCAAGTGGCGCAACGGCATCGTCACCTGCTGGGATCTGACCACCCAGATGTTCATCGGCGACACCTGAGCGACCGTCCGCCTCTCTCCCCTCTTCCGCCGGCCCCTCAGCCGGACACCGGCCGCAAGCGCCGCTTCGCCACCGGCCACAACGCCAGCGTGCAGCCCACCGCCGCCACGCCCATCCATCCCAGCGTCCTGATCTTGTCCTGCCAGTCGAGGGAGAACAGCCACATCGCCAGGGCGCCGACCATGAAATAGAAGAAGACCATCAGCGACGAGGCCGCGCCGGTGTCCCGGTCCACCTGTTCGAGGATCAGGTTGTTGCCCGCCGGCCGGCAGAAGGAAAAGGCGAAGGTGAGGACGAACATCGGCAGGGTCAGCCGCCATGGCAGCGGAATCCAGGGGCAGAGCAGCAGCAGCGAAGCCGCGAGCATGCCGGTGAAGGCCCAGGGCATCAGCCGGGTGACCGACGCATGCCGCGCCACCCGGGAAAAGGTCAGCGGCGCCAGGACAAAGGCCAGGGCGTTGAAGCCGAAGAAGTAGCTGAACTGGCGTTCGTCGAAGCCCAGCCGGGTGATGTAGAGGTCGGGCGAACCGCCGATGAAGGCGAAGACCGGCACGCAGGTGCAGGACACGGTCAAAAGCAGGAGCATGTAGCGGCCGTTGCGGAACAGGCGCAGGTAGCTGAGGGCCACCTGGGCGAGGCCGGGCGCGGTCTGCTGTCGCAGCGACTCGTCCATGCGCACCACGCCGACAAAGGCCACGGCGCCCAGGAAGGCCTGAAGCAGAAAAATCCAGCGCCACGAAAACAGCGTCAGGATCCAGCCGCCGAGAATCGGGGCGATCATCGGCGCGGCGGCGACGATCACCCCGATGTGGATGAAGATCCGCTGCCGCTGCTGGCCGGTGAACCGGTCCTTGCTGACGGCGAACACGATGGCCGAGGCCGCCGCCGCGCCCGCGCCCTGAAGAATCCGGCCGCAGATGAGCATGGCCGGACTGTGCGCGGCGGAGCAGACCAGGCAGGAAAGGATGAACAGCGCCACCCCGACGAGCAGGGGCGGCTTGCGGCCGTAGCGGTCGGAAAGCGGGCCGTAGAGCAGCAGAAAGCCGCAGTAGGTCATGAAAAAAGTGACCAGGGTCAGGTTGATCGTCACCAGCGGCGCCTGCCACTCGTGCTGCAACAGGGGCAGGGCCGGCAGATACATGTCGGTGGCCAGCGGCGGAAAGGCCGAGAGCAGGGCCAGCAGCAGGATGATCGGGGGAAAATGCTCCCTGAGCGTGCGGACAAGTCCCATTCGGCCTTTTCCTTTCTCTTGATGTGTTCGACCGACGGTCAACAGGGAGCGGGGGCGGTCAGGACTTCGTGCAGAGCCTGCTCCAGCTCGATCATGGTGTAGGGCTTGGCCAGCACGCCGGCAAATCCATGGGCCTGGTATGCCGCCATGACCCGGTCATGGGAATACCCGCTGGATACGAGCAGGCAGGCGTGGGCGTCCAGGGCGAGAATGTGGCGGGCGGCCTCCAGCCCCCCCATGCCGCAGGGGACCGTCAGATCCATGAGGACCGCCGCATAGGGCGCGTCCTCCGCCAGGGCCGCCGCATACAGGTGGACGGCCTCGCCGCCGTCGGCGCAGGTCCGCACCTCGTACCCCAGATGATCCAACATGGTCGCGGCCAGGTCGCGAATGATCGCCTCGTCGTCCATGACCAGAATGGCGCGCCGTTCCCTGGACCCGGCGGCCGGGCTTTCGGCGGGGCATTCGGGCGATGCGGCCGGCAGGGGCTTGTCGGTGGCCGGCAGCAGGATGGCGCAGACCGCGCCTCTGCCGGCGGTCGATTCGATGCCGATGTGGCCGCCGTGCCGGTTGACGATCGAGTAGGCCGCCGCCAGTCCCAGGCCGCTGCCGCTCTCCTTGGTGGTGAAGTAAGGGTCGAAAATGCGCTCCCGGATCGCCTCGGGAATGCCGACGCCCTCGTCGGCGATGACGATCCGCACGTAGTCGCCCGCGGGCAGGGCCAGGGTATTGGCGGCGGCCAGCCGCGCATTGTCCGCGCCGACCCGCAACGTCCCGCCCTCGGGCATCGCCTGGATCGCGTTGGCGATGACGTTGTTCAACACCTGGGCCATCTGGCCGGCATCGGCCTCGATCAACCGCACCGCCTCGTCCACCCGGATCTCGGCCCGGACCGCCGTTCCCCGCAGCATCATGGTCACGGCCTCGTTGACCAGGCGGCGGACGGTCATCACGCTTTTGACCGGCTCGCCGCCCTGGGCGAAGGTCAACAGTTGCCGGGTCAGCTCAGCCGCGCGCCGGGAGGCGTTCTCGGCGATCTCCAGGGGCGTGCGGGCCGCGTGCGCCGGTTCGAGCAGCAGGCGGGCATAGGAAAGGTTGCCCATGATCCCGGTGAGGATATTGTTGAAATCATGGGCTATGCCTCCGGCCAGCACCCCGATGGATTCTAGTTTCTGCATCTTGACCAGCTCGTTGTGCAACAGTTCCCGTTCGGTGATGTCGGTGAAAATGATCATGATCCGGTTGTTGATCAACTGGGTGTTGGCGATGACATGCCGGATCTGGCCGTTCTTGCAGGCCACCTTGACCTCGATGGGCCGGACGGTCGCGCCGCTCTGCCGGAGGCGTTCCACTTCGGTCCGCCAGAGGGAAATCAGCTCCTGCCGGTAGGCGGGATCGGGATAGGCAAGCAGAAACCACTGGGCGTCGGTGGAGATCTCGTCGAGGCTGTAGCCGAACCGTTCGGAAAAGCTGATGTTAACGTATTCGACGATTTCGCCGCTGATCAGGGCGACCCCCACGGGCATGGCATCGAGGATGTCGAGGAGTTCCTGCCGGCTTTTGCGTAGGCCCTCCGTGGTGTCCCGGTACGCGGCAATCTCCCGCTTCAACGCCCAGTAGAACAGGCTGGCGGTCGCGGCAACGGACAGCCAGTCCTTCAGGGTCTGCGCCGTGCCGTGGAGTGCGGGCTCCTCGATCAGCGAGGCGACGATCCGGTCGGAGAAAAAGATCCAGGGGATGGCAAGGGCCAGGTAGAGGGCGGCGCTGTGCAGCGGCCTCCGGGAGAGGTCTCGTGGGGCGGTGATTTCCATCTCTGTTCGCGATGTTCGCTACCAAGCAGGGAGAAAGCCGAAGAACGAAGCAGCTCTCCCGCAGGATACGCCGCACCGGTTTTTCATTGTAGCAAGGAACAGGGTCGGAAACAATCGCTTCCTGCCCGGGCCGGGAAAGATTCTCAACATTCCCTGTCCCGGCGCATCGTCCCACCGGTCAGGAGGCGGCGGAATCGTCGGTCACATGGAGGGCATCGAGCCGCAGGCGGTGGCGCTTGTCGAACAGGTGCCGCTCCACCCCGACAATGGCGGCCGACGCCCCGAAACCGGTGCCGGCGCAGATGAGAAACATGATGAGGATCTGATAGTTGACCGCCTCCATGGGGCCGGACCCGCCCAGGATCTGGCCGGTCATCATGCCGGGCAGGCTGACCAGGCCGGTGGTGGCCATGGAGTTGAGGATGGGCATCATGGCCGCCCGGATCGACTGCCGACGGATCTCCCGCACCGCCTCCGGCGCGGTCTGGCCGAGAAGCAGCCGCTGCTCGATCACGGACCGCTGCTGCCAGACCGTCTCGGTCATCCGGTCCATGCCCAGGGCCACGCCGCTCATGGTGTTGCCGAGCAGCATGCCGAGCAGGGGAATCGCGTACTGAGGCTCGTACCACGGCCGGTTGCCGACGATCACCAGCAGGGCCAGCAGGGTGACGCTGAAGGAGGAGAGAAACATGGCGCCGGTGCCGATCAGCCAGCCGGAGGGGCCGCGGACCCGGCGATGCTGGCGAACGCCCGCCTCCCTGCCGGCCGCGGCCAGCATGACCAGGGAGATCACGCCGACATAGGCGGGATGGGCGTGGGCAAAGAGCAGGCGCAGGACATGGCCGATGAGCAGCAACTGGACCGTGACTCGGATCGAGGCGATAAGCAGTTGCCGGCCGAGCCCCAGGCGCAGCCGCCAGGAGAGCCCGCCCAGCAGCAGCACCAGCGCGGCGGCAATGGCCAGATCGATCGGGGAAAGCGGTTTAACGCCCATGCGCGGCCCCTTCTGCCTCGGAAAGGCGACCGTTAGCCGCCATCAGCAGATGCCGCCGGCAGACCCGCACCAGTTGCGCCGGATCGTGGCTGACCCAGAGCAGGGGCGCCTGGCGGGTTCTGCCGTAGTTGAGCAGCAGTTCCTCGATGCGGGCGGTCGCCTCCTGGTCGAGGTTGGCGGTCGGCTCGTCGAGGAGCAGGCATTGGGGCTTGTTGTGCAGCAGGCGCACGATGGCCAGCCGCTGCCGCTCGCCGGTCGACAGCCGGCCGATTTCCCAGTCCCGCACCGAGCGATCGAAGCCGGCGGCCGCCAGCACGCGGTCGTCGACGGCGTCGAAATCGACGAAATGGTCGCCGACCAAGTCGAACCACCAGCCGCTGTCCGCCGGCAGCAGGCCGACGGTCCGCCGCCACAGGGGTGCGGGCACCGCGTCGGCGTCGATTTCGCCCAGCCGCAGGCTGCCGGTACGGGGATCGAGGTCGGCGATGGCCCGCAGCAGCAGGCTCTTGCCCGCCCCGGAGGCCCCGTGCAGGCCGACGCACTCGCCCCCTCCGACCCGGAAGGAGTAGGGACCGCGGTTGCGGAACCGGAGGTCGCGCACCTCAAGATCGGGCATGGACGGCCTCCCCGGTCATCAGGCTGGCCAGCCAGGAGGCGGCCTTGTCGGCTCCGTTGCAGATGGGGGCTGCGGACCGTCGGCCAATGGGGAACGGCGGCAGGGCCGCGAGCCAGCCGCCGGTGCGCCACGCATCCGGCTCGATCCGCCACGAGGGCAGATGGCGGGCGACAAAAGCGGCCAGGGTCGCCGATTCCCGGAAGTCGGGCCGGGGCACATAGGCAAACGGGGTGCCGGCCTGATAGGCCTCGGCCACGGTCGAATAGCCCAGCTTGCCCACCACCAGGTCGGCGGCGGCGACCAGGTCGGGATGATACCAGCCGCTGTCCCGGCCCACGAAGCGCAGGTTGGCGGTGAATTCGTTTTCCCGGCTCCGGCCGGGGAGGACGAACACCAGGTCCGGTCGTTGCAGCAGCAGCTCCAGCGGCATGGCCCCGCCATCGCAGCCGCCCATGGTCAGCAGCACCAGATGCTGGCCGCGCTCCAGGAACAGCCGCTGCCGCAGCCGTTCCGGTTGCCGCAGCGGCCGGGCCACGGGATCGACCGTCAGCGCATCGGCCGCGGGCACGCAGACCGGCCGGGTCTGGATGCGGTAGTCGGCTTGGCCGAACAGCGCGGCGAAGTCCTCGATATGGGCATAAAGCTGCGGCCAGCGCTCCGCATAGCCTTGATAGATCCAATCCCAGGTAAAATTCTCGACCAGCACCGCAGGAACGCCCAGCCGCCGGGCAGCAGCGATGCCCAGGGGCGCGATGTCGCAGAGCACCAGCCGGCAGCCGGCCAGGAGATCGGCAAGCCGGGCCGTCTGCGCATCCGCCCGGCGCCGGAAATCGTCCAGGGCCTGTACGGTCGCCGCCACGTCCTCGGCCAGGGCGCTCTGCTGGATCAGGCCGACGTCCACGGCCTGGGCATGGAATTCGATCGGCATGGCCAGGGACTCGGTAAACAGCCAGGAAGGTGCGGTGGTGACCAGGGTCAGAGCCGCATCCAGCCGCCGTTCCAGAGCCTGGAGGATCGCGGTCGTCCGGGTGGCGTGCCCGAAGCCATGGCCGCTGACGCAGCAGCCGATGCGGAGCGGTGCAATGTCCATCGTTCTTCTCCCCGGTCGGCGCCCTTTAGGCGTCCAGCGGCAGGATGACGCGGAAGGTGCTGCCCTCGCCCGGCCGGCTGTTCACCTCGATGGCGCCCTGGTGCTTGTCGACGATGTTCTTGGCGATGGCCAGGCCCAGGCCGGTCCCTCGGTTTTTATCGGTGTAGAAGGGGGTGAAGATCTGTTCGAGTTTCTCCTCGGGAATGCCCAGGCCGGTATCGGTCACTTCGAGCATCACCGCCTTGTCCGCCGGCAGGGCGGTGGTTCCCAGGAAGAGGTCGCCGCCTTCGGGCATGGCCTGGATGGCATTGAACACCATGTTGAGGAGCACCTGGTACATCTGTTCGGCATCGAAGAGGATATCGGGCAGATCCTCGGCCATGCGCGTGTGCACCCGCACGCCTTTCTGCTGGAATTCGGCTTCCATGAACGACAGCAGCCGCTCGACCACGGCGTTGAGGGACCCGGAGGATTTGTACAGGTCCCTGGGGCGGGCGAAATCGAGGAACTGCCGGACAATGCCGTCCAGCCGCGAGGTCTCCTGGACGATGATCTCAGCCAGTTTCTCGTTGCCCGGCGCCACCTTGCCGATCCGGTTGCCGAGGATCTCGGCGGTCGAACGGACGATGCCCAGCGGATTCTTGATCTCGTGGGAGACGGCGGCCACCATCTTGCCCAGAGTGGCGAGGCGCTGTGCCTCCCCCAACTGCTCTTCCAGGCGCAGCCGTTCCTCGGCCCGCTCGGCCATGATCCGGTTGGCCCGCACCACGATCAGGCTGAGGATGGTGAACAGCACGGACATGATCAGCAGCGACAGCACGATCACCCGGCCCTGGAGCATGATGATGGCTTCCAGGTCCTCGGACAGGTCCTGGACGACCTCGATCACCCCCATGATCTCGCCGGTGCGTTCGCCCAGCTTGTTTTCCTGGCGGAAGGGCACATAGGTCTTCAGGGTGCAGAACACCTCGGAGGTGCCGGGCAGCAGGCTCAGCAGGCTGCCGCCGGTGATCAGCACCGAATTGCTTTCGCCCTTGGCCGCCTTCTGGTACTCCAGCCCCCCCATGTCGCTCTTGCCCATCAGCTCGGTGATGGTGGAATAGGCGATCTTGTTCTGCTGGGGCTCGTAAATGGTGACCGATTCGATCCGCATGCCGCGGGTGATGTTGGTGATGATCTGGTCCAGCCGCTCGAACTGTACCTGCTCGGAGAGGGCGATCTTGCCGTAGCGCACCACGGTGGGCAGCACGAACTGCAGGAACACCTGACGGTTGACATGGTCGGCGAACAGCCGGGAATAGGCCTCGCTGCGCTGGAGCAACACGCTCTTGGCGTTGGCGGCGATCATCCAGGACAACAGGAAGGAGGCGATCAGGATGAGCACCAGCGAGGCGAAGGCGAAGTACTTGACCAACTCGAACGGCAGCAGCGTGCTGCCGCGGTCGCGGGAGCGGATCCGGCGCCACCTCCGGAGCACGGCCGGGGACAGCAGTCGCAGGCGCAGCCCTTTCAGCCAGGGCAGGCGGAAGAGCCGCCGCCAGTGCGACAGATCCGGCAATGGGGGCAACTTGGGCAAGGCTGGCCATTTCGGCAGTTTCGGCAGCCGGAACCGCTTGCCCTTGGGGGCCTGGACGCGCCTACGGACGTGCATGGCACACTCCGCAGCGGCGGCAGATCGCCGGTTCGCACGGGCCGGTCGTTCGTCCGCGCAGGGCCCGTTGATATTCCTCCCAGAGATAGCCGGGCCGGATGCCCTGATCGACCACCTCCCAGCACAGCAACTCGTCCCGGCCGCGGGGCCGGACCGCGAACTGCCGGGGATCGAGGCGGGCCTGTTTGCAGGCCTGCTTGAAACTCCGGCCGGAGCCGACGGCGAGCAGAACCGGGCCGATCCGCCGGTCGGCACGGGCGTAGACCGCCTGCTGCAAAGCCTGCTCGGGATGGTCGACTTTGAGGCGAAGATTGGCTTTGGTGCTCAGCATCCGGCGAAGATACCTGATTTTTTCCTGCAACGCCAGCAGGGCCTGCGCGGTGTCGGCCGTACCCGCCTCGACCGCCGCCAGACCGCCGAAGGAACAGTACTGAAACGGCGTCCACGGTTTGGGCACGAAACAGTTGATCGACAGGGTCAGGGTCGACACCCGGCCCCGGCCCCGGCCGATCGGCAGGATGCGGGCCTGGAGCCGCTCGACCAGCCGGATCAGTTCGTCCAGGTCGGCGCGGGTCTCGGTGGGCAGACCGATCATCACGTAGAGCTTGAGGTGAAAGATGCCGGCACCCACGAGGCGCTCGGCCGCGGCCAGAAGATCGTCCTCGTCCAGGCCCTTGTTGATGAGAAGACGGAGCCGCTCCGAGGCCCCGTCCGCAGCGATGGCCACGCTCTTCAGATTCGAGGCGGCGAGCAGGTCCAGGGTCTGGTCGGAGATGCGGTCCGCCCGCAGCGACGAGAAGGACAGGGAACAGCCGTGCTCCTGCAGATACGCCGCGATTCGGTCGACGGTCTCGCCGCTGGCCATCTCCATGCCCAACAGGCCGATGCGGTCGACGGCCGGCGGTCGTTCCGCCAGCCCGCCGAGGATGGCATCGGCCGTCCAGAGCCGGGGCGGCCGGTAGATGAAGCCGGCGGCGCAGAACCGGCAGCCCCGGCTGCAACCGCGGCCCAGTTCGACCATGTACATGCCCAGCTCGGCCTCGGGCGACAGCAGGGTGGAATGGCCGGCCCGTTCCATCTCCGGGGCAACGACCTTGGCCACCCGCGCCGGCAGTTCCGCCGGCGCCTCGATCGCCGCGACCGTGCCGTCGTCCTTCCACGTGAATCGATAGAAGGCCGGAACATAGCAACCGGGCAGGCTGGCGCCGATCCGCAGCAGCAGGCGGTCGCGGGGCGTGCCGGCATAGTCGCCCAGGGCCTGCATGAGCGGCGCCAGGATTGGCTCGGCCTCGCCGATCACCATCAGATCGGCGAAGGACGCCAGGGGCTCGGGATTGAGAAAGACGCCGACCCCGCCCAGCACCACCAGGGGATTGCCGGGCCCCACGGTCCTGGCTCGGTCGGCCGCATAGGGCGGCAGTCCGCCCGCGGCCAGCATCGCGGCCAGGCGGGGATAGTCGTGCTCGAAGCTGATCGAGGCGAAAACCAGGGGAAAATCGTGCAGCGGCCGGGAGGATTCCAGCGAGCGCAGGGGCTGGCCGGCGTCGGGATAGACGAACCGCTCGCACACCACGTTCTCGTCGCGGTTGAGCAGGCTGTACACCAGTTGCAAGCCGAGGTTGGAAACCGCCACCGGATAGGTGTTCGGATAGAGCAGCGCCACCGGGATCCGGTCCTTCCATTTCTTGCGGACCGTGCCGGTTTCGGCGGCGAGGTGGGACGGCGAGGTGGCGGTCATGGGTCGGTGCAACGGAGGTAAGAAGACATGCCCATCACCCGGTCATGGCCGGCCAAAGACAAAACGGGGGGAACATCCCCAGGACATTCCCCCGTCGCGAACCATGGCGGCGCCGGCGGCCGTTCACCGGCCCGCCTCCGGTCTCTTCAGTTGGCTTTCTTGCGGAGATAGGCCGGCTCGTCGTACTCGTTGTTGATATCGTGATCGTCGAAAATCGGTTTGGGCATGCGCGGCAGGCCCTTGGGCAGCAGATTGGGCTTGGCGATGCTGACCGGGCTGGTCTCCGAAACAGCGGGGTCCTCGTCGAAGACCCGCGGCAGGCGCGATCGGCTGGACGCCGCCGGCACCGACTGCGTCTGGTGGGGCCGTTTGACCTCGATCTGCGACATCTCGGGTTCCTCGATGCTGGAGATGCCGGTGGCGATCACCGTGACCCGCAGCTCGTCGCCCAGCGACTCGTCGAACAGGGCGCCGATGATGATGTTGGCGTCGTCGTGGGCCTTTTCCTGGATCAGGGCCGAGGCCTCCATGAACTCGTTCATGGTCAGGGTCTCCTTGGCCGCCGAGATGTTGATCAGGATGCCGCGGGCGCCGTCGATGCCCACGTCTTCGAGCAGCTGGTTGTCGATAGCGCGCTTGGCCGCCTCGGTGGCTCGGTTGTCGCCCACCGCCGAACCGGTGCCCATGATCGCCGGCCCGACCTCCTTCATGACCGTCTTGAGGTCGGCGAAGTCGACGTTGATGTGCCCCGGCAGGTTGATCAGGTCGGTGATGCCCTTGACCGCCTGCAAGAGAACCTGGTCCACCATCTGCATCATATCCACCAGGGTGGAGTTCTTGTTCATCAGGCTCAACAGCCGGTCGTTGGGCACGGTGATGATGGTGTCGGAGAATTCCTTCAACTTCTCCCAGCCGGACTCGGCGTTACGCATCCGCTTTTTCGCCTCGAAATAAAACGGCTTGGTGACGACGGAAACCGTGAGCGCCCCGGCCTCCTTGCTCAGTTTGGCGATCACCGGCGCCGCACCGGTGCCGGTGCCGCCGCCCAGACCGGCGGTGATGAAGACCATGTCCGCCCCCTTGAGCACGGCCTGGAGGTCGTCGTAACTCTCCTGGGCGGCCTCGCGGCCCATCTCCGGGTCGGCGCCCGCCCCCATGCCCTTGGTGATCCCCGGCCCCAACTGCAGCCGGATGTCGGCGCGGGACTTCTCAAGGGCCTGCATATCCGTATTGGCCGCGATGAACTGCACGCCCGCCAACCGGCTCTCGACCATGGTGTTGATGGCGTTGCCGCCACCACCACCGACCCCGATCACCTTGATTACCGCTACAGTTTCCTCTTCGGCCATCCTGAAAGCCATGATTCTCTCCCAAGAAAAATTTCCGATAAAATTCCCCTAAATATACCACCGAGCCTTGGCGATACCAAAGGGAAAAATCCGTCTGATTAGACGATATTCTTCATCCACTTTTTCAGCTTGTTGACCATGCCGCCGGACTCCTTCGGCACATAGGTCTTGGCCTTGCTGCCATACAGCACCAGCCCGACCCCGGTGGTGCACCGGGGCGAGCGGACATCCTCGACCTTGCCGGTCACGCCCTGGGGATACCCGATCCGCACCGGCAGATCGAAAATCTGCTCCGCCATCTCGACGATGTTGGCCAACAGCGCGGTGCCGCCGGTGATGACGATACCGGCATTGATCCGGTTCCGGTATCCGGAGGAACAGATGTTCTTGTTGACCATTTGCAAAATCTCTTCCATCCTGGCCTCGAGAATCTCCACCATGATCCGCTGCGACACCTTGCGCGGCTTGCGGTCGCCGACCGTGGGCACCTCGATGATATGGTTGTCCTTGATCATCGAGGAGAGGGCGCCGCCGTACAGGTATTTCAACTCCTCGGCCTCCTGGAGCGGCGTGCGCAGCCCCACGGACAGGTCGCTGGTGAGGTTGTTGCCGCCCAGGGCCAGCTCCCAGGTGTGCTTGATGGTGCCGTTGCAGAAGATGGCCAGATCGGTGGTGCCGCCGCCGATGTCGATCAGGGCCACGCCCAGCTCCATTTCGTCCTTGCCGAGCACGGTCAGGGACGAGGCCACCGATTCGAGCACGATCTCGGCCACGTTGAGGCTGGCCCGGTTGCAGCTGGTGACCACGTTGTGCAGGGCAGTGACGTCGGCGGTGACGATGTGCACGTTGGTCACCAGGCGAACCCCGGTCATGCCCAGCGGGTTCTGGATGCCGGTGTGGTCGTCCACCATGTACTCTTGCGGCAGGACGTGGATGATCTGCTGGTTGTCCGAAATCTTGACCGTCTGGGCCGCCTGGATCACGGCCTCGATGTCCTTTTCCTTGATCTCCTGGTTGTTGATGGCGATGATGCCCGGCGAATTGAAGCCCTTGATGTGGTTGCCGGCGATGCCGACATAGACCGACTCGATGTCGCAGCCGGCCATGTCCGAGGCGGTCTCCACGGCCTGGCGGATCGACTTGACCGTGGACTCGATGTTGACCACCACGCCCTTCTTCATGCCCGACGAGGCGGCGGTGCCGACGCCGATGACCTCCACTCGGTCGTCGAAGACCTCGCCGATCATGGCGCAGACCTTGGTCGTGCCTATGTCCAGGCCGGCGACCAGTTCTCCGGGCTCACGCGGTTCCTGCTCTTCCAGTTCTTCATCCATCAATTTGGACTCCGGTAACCAAGACTTTATCATCTAAATAATCCATTCGAATTTCTTTAACGGCATCCACCTGCTTCTTCGCGTACAGCTGTTCCAGCACCCTGACCAGCCGACCGTACTTCAACGGGAACCGGGCCGTCCCGAAGTAGACGGGAAAGGGCCGGTCCACCAGATACAGGATGAGGCCCTGCCCCTGGTCGACATGTACCTCGGAAACCGCCTGGATGGGCAGGATGGCGTTGCCCCTGTCCGCCATCCCCAGGAGACCGCACGCCGCCTCGGCCAGGCTGCCCTTGGCCAGCCGGTCGCCCTCCATGTCCTTGTCGGGCCGGACGCCGGTGATCACCGGAAAATCCAGCTCCTGGCCCTGGCCGGCCTCGGCGAACAGGCGGCCGGAGCGGTCGATATAGTACAGGCGCCGCCCCTTGGCCTCCTCCAGATTCACCAAGGCAAACGGCCGATGTTCACGGATGGCGATTTCCACCGCCGAGGGCCAGTTGGTCGTGATCTCCGCCCGTTCCACCCAGGGATGGCTCTCGATCCGGGCCACCGCCGCCTTGGCGTCAAACCGGAGCAGGCTGCCGCCCTGCTGCAGGCCGACGAGATCGAGAATCTGCCGCTGGGTGGCGACGCGGGTTCCGGTCACCTTGATATCGGTCAGTCGGAAGATGGTCGACCGGAACAGCAACTGCGTCGCCCCCCAGAGGACCGTGCCCGCAACGACCAGCAGCACCCCGACCAGGACGGTGCTTCTGGCCAGCCGTTTCCACTGCCACAGCCGCTGGGCCCCGGCCACCATGGTCTGGGGACGGACCGACTTGGGCATGCGCTTGTTCCGCCGGAACAGCCTGGCGAGCAAGCCGCCCGTTTTGCCGGGCTTCTTCGCCCCTCCCTTCCGGGAACGGGACGACGACTGCCGCGGAGTATAGATCGCCATCGGCCCGCACGTCCCCTGCCTAGTAAATACGCACTTCAGGTTCCAGCAGGACGCCTGAATGCTCGAACACCTTTTGCCGGACCGCCTCCATCAGAGCGACGATATCCTCGGGCACCGCCCCGCCGGTATTGACGATGAAATTGGCGTGCTTGGGCGATACCATCGCCCGGCCGAGGGTCAGTCCCTTCAATCCCGCCTGTTCGATGAGGCGGCCGGCGAAATCGCCCTGCGGATTCTTGAAGAAGGAGCCGGCCGAACCGACCCCCTGGGGTTGCTTGCCCCGCCGCTGCGCGATGATGTCCCGGCAGCGCGCCGTCACCTGCCCGCCGTCGGCAGCGGCAAGGCGGAACACCCCGCCGGTGATCAGCAGCCGGACCTGGGGCTCGCCGGGCAGGCGGGTGGAACGATAGGCGAAAACCGCCTCCTCCCTGGCCACCGTCACCGCTTCGCCCCGTTCGTTCAGACAGTGGACCGCGGCCAGCATGTCGCCGATGGTGCGGCCGAAGGCGCCGGCATTCATCCGGATGGCCCCGCCGACGCTGCCGGGAATGCCGGCCATGAACTCCAGGCCACCGAGATTGCCGCGGGCGCACCAGCCCAGCAGGGCAGCCAGGCCGCATCCGGCGGAAGCCCGCACCAGATGCGCGTCGCCGTCCTGTTCGCGGACAATGTCCTGCGCCATGCCGCGCAGCCTGATGAACACGCCCTCGTGATAGCGGCCGGTCACCAGGATGTTGGAGCCGCCGCCGATCACATGCCACGGGATGCGCTCCCGGTGCAGCCAGCGCAGCAGGGTCGCCAGTTCCGCCACCGTGCCGGTTTCGGCCAGAGCCTCGACAATGCCGCCGGTGCGGAAGGTCGAATAGGCCGCCATGTCGACATCCCAGCGCACGGTGCGGCAGAGCGCCGCCAGTTCAAGATGCTGCCGGCTGTTCATCGCTCATCCCTCCTGCGCCGGGCCGCAGCCCGTCGAGGCGAGCAGGGGCAGCAACTGCTCGCCGGCGCGGACGATATTGCCGGCGCCCAGGGTCAACACCAGATCACCGGGCGCGATCAGCGGCAGCAGGGCCTGCGGCTGCTGCACTAGTTGGGGAATGTAATGGGTCTGCCGCTGGCCGTGCTGCTTGATTGCCTCCTGCAGCCGCTCCGAACTGACCCCTTCGATGGGCTGTTCGCTGGCGGCGTAGATGTCGGTCAGCACCAGCACGTCGGCGCGGCGGAAGGCGGTGACGAAATCGGCGAACAGCCCCTGCGTCCGGGTGTAGCGGTGGGGCTGGAAGGCCACCACCACCCGCCGTTCCGGCCAGCCCTCGCGCACCGCGTCGAGGGTGGCCCTGATCTCGGTGGGATGATGGCCGTAATCGTCCACCACCAGCACGCCGCCGGCCTCGCCCTTGACCTGGAGCCGGCGCTGCACCCCCTGGAATTGCTCCAGGGCGCGGGCAATCACCGGAAAGTCGATTTCCAGCTCCAGGCCGACGCTGATCGCGGCCAGGCTGTTGTAGATGAGGTGCCGGCCCGGCCGATTGAGGCGGATGACGCCCAGCTCGCCTGCGCGGCCGCGCACCGTGAAGGTGGAAGTGCCGTTGCCGGTGGCGATCTTGACGGCCTGGAGATCGGCCTGTTCGGTCAGGCCGTAGGTGAAGATGCGTTTCTGGATGCGGGGAAGGATCTGGGCGACATGGTCGTTGTCGATGCAGACCACGGCCACACCGTAGAAGGGCAGCCGGTCGATGAAGGCCAGGAACATGTCCTTGATGTGCTCGATGTCGCGGTAATAGTCGAGATGTTCGAGATCGATGTTGGTCACCACCTCGATCACCGGCGACAGCTTGAGAAAGGAGCCGTCGCTCTCGTCGGCCTCGGCCACCAGAAACTCGCCCTCGCCCAACCTGGCGTTGCTGCCCAGGCCGTGCACCTTGCCGCCGACCACCACCGTGGGATCGAGCCCGGCCTCGGCCAGGATGGCAGCCACCATCGAGGTGGTCGAGGTCTTGCCGTGGCTGCCGGCCACGGCGATGCCGTATTTCTTCAGCCGCATCAGCTCGGCCAGCATCTCCGCCCGCTGCACGACCGGCACGTGCGCCTCCTTGGCGGCGAGCACTTCCGGATTGCCGACCGGGATGGCGGTGGAGGTCACCACCACGTCCGCGCCGGCAGCCCAGGCCGCCTCATGGCCCTGGTGCACCACTCCGCCCAGCTCCTCCAGCCGCCTGGTGATGTCGGTGGCGCGCAGATCGGAACCGCTGACCCGGTAGCCCAGGCTCAAGAGCAGCTCGGCGATGCCCGACATGCCGATGCCGCCGATGCCGACGAAGTGGATATGTTTGGTCTTTCTGTACATGAAGGCCTTATAGCGATGAGTAGAAGGTCATTGCCGCCGTCTCCGGCACGCGGCGAGCCGGATGCACTCGTCCACGATCCGTTCCGTGGCATCCGGCATGGCCATGGCCTTCATGTTGGCCGCCATTGTATGTAACTCTTCCCTGTTGCGCAAGTGCTCGCTGATGGCGCCGGCGAGAATTTCGCCGGTCAAGCCGGACTCGCGCAACAGCCGGCAACCGCCGCCTTTTACGTAATATTCTCCATTCGTTGCCTGATGGTCGTCGGCCGCGTACGGATAGGGAATCAGCAGGGCGGGCACCCCCATGGCCGCCAGTTCGGCGCAGGTGGTGGCGCCGGCCCGGGAGACCGCCAGATCGGCCCGGCTGTAGACCCCGGCCATGTCCCGGATAAAGGCTTCCGCCTCGGCCTCGACCCCGAGCTGGGCGTAGCAGTTGGCCGCCTGGTCGCGGTCGGCGGCGCCGGTCTGGTGGATCAGGCGCACGGCAAAATGCTCCGCCTGCAATCGCTCCATCGCCGCCATCATCAGCACATTGACCCGGTGCGCCCCCTGGCTGCCGCCGAGGACCAGCACCGTGGGAATGGTTGCCGCCTGCTTTTCCCTGCCGGCCGCGGCCAGGATCTCCCGCCGCAGGGGATTGCCGGTATGGACGGTCTTGCGCGGCGGAAAGGGCGGCGTGCACGGCAGCGAGATCAGGACACGGTCCGCCAGTCTGCCGGCCAGACGATTGGCCATGCCCGGCACCGAATTCTGCTCGTGGATGGCGATGGGGACCCGCAACAGCTTGGCCGCCAGCAGGACCGGTCCGGTGACATAGCCGCCGACGCCGAACACCAGGTCCGGCTGAAACCGGCGCAGCAGCCGCAGGGCCGCGGCCACCGCCCCCGGCATCAGCAGCAGGCTGCGCAGCCGGCCGGCCGGGCCGAGCCCCTTGACCCCGCCGCATTCCAGGGCCGCCAGTTCGAAACCGAGCCCGGCCAGAGCCTGCTGGTCCAGCAGCCGCGAGGTGCCGATGAACAGCACCCGCGATTCGGGCAGCCGCTCCCGCACGGCCGTGGCCACGGCGATGCCGGGAAAGAGATGGCCGCCGGTGCCGCCACCGGCCACAATCAGACGCATCGGCTCCCCTGCCCCCGCATGGTGGATCGGGATGCGGCCATCAGCACCCGCTGTGCCGCCTCGCCCCGCTTCCTTTGATGATCGATGCACCCCATCCGCTTCATGCCGCCGTCAACCGTTTGTTGTCCGTTCCCGGCCCAGTTGGAGCACCTGCTCGGCAAAAACCCGGCCCCGCTCCGCGTAGCCGGAGAACATATCGAAACTGGCGCAGCCGGGCGCCAGCAGCACCAGATCACCACTGGTCGCCACAGCCATGGCCCGGCGCACCGCCTCGGCCATGGAAGCCACCGTCTCCGTCGCCACCACCGGCTCCAGGGCCGATCGCATCAATCCGGCCGCCTCGCCCAGCAGGACCAGATGCTTGACCTTGCGACCCACCACCTCGCGGAGCAGGGTGTAGTCGCTGCCCTTGTCGCGGCCGCCGGCAATGAGCACCACCGGGGCCTCACAACCGGCCAGCGCCGCTTCCAGGGCGCCGATGTTGGTGGCCTTGGAATCGTTGATGAAGCGGACGCCGGCGATGGTCGCCACCTCAGCCATGCGGTGGGGCGGCGGCTCGAAACTGCGCAAGCCGCGGGCGATGGCCTCGGCCGCGCAGCCCAGTTGCGCGACCGCCAGGATCGCCGCGGCGGCGTTCAACTGGTTGACCGACGAATGCAGCCTGGTCGGGCCGAGGTCGTACACTTCCTCGCGCCGCTTGCCGTCTTGTTCCAGATGCAGTTCCACCTTTCCGGCAACGATCCGGGCCGCGCAAGCCGCTGTCCGGCCGAAGGCATACCGCCGGACACCGTCGCGGATCGCCGCGGCGGCGGCCATCGGGTCGTCGGTGCCGAGGATGGCGCAGTCGCCTGCCCGCTGATGCGTAAGTAGCTGCATCTTGGCGCCGGCGTAGGCGGCGAGACTACCGTGGCGGTCGAGATGATCCGGCGAAATGTTGAGCAAAAGGCCGATATCGGGCCGGAAGTCGCCGGCTAGATCGAGCTGGAAGCTGGACAACTCCAGCACCGCCGCATCGTAGCCGCCCGGCTCGGCGAAATAGTCCAGCAGCGGCGTGCCGATGTTGCCGCCGACAAAGGGGCTCCGGTTCGCCGCCCGCAGCAGGTGGCCGATCAGGCTGGTCACCGTGGTCTTGCCGTTGGAACCGGTCACCGCGATCACCGGCACCGGATAGCGGCCGGCCGCCAGCGCCAGCTCGCCCAGAATCGGCAGCCCCTGGGCACGGGCCGCCTGAAGTACCGGCAGGTCCAGGGGTACGCCCGGACCGGGGATGACCATGTCGGCGCCGGCGAGGAAGGCGGCGGTGTGGCCGCCGTGCTCCAGCCCCACGCCGTTTTCCTGCAACCAGGCCACGGTGACCGGATCGATCCGGTCGAGACCGCGCTGGTCGGAAACCCGCACGCGCGCCCCCCTGGCCACCAGATAGCGCACCGTGGACAGCCCCGCCGCCCCCAACCCGATCACCACCGCCTGTATGCCGTCACGGATCTGCATGGCCTATCTCAGCTTCAGGGTTGCCAGGGCCATCAACCCCAGGATGATGGAGATGATCCAGAAACGGACCACCACCTTGGGCTCCAGCCAGCCCTTCTTCTCGAAATGGTGATGGAAGGGCGCCATGAGAAAAATCCGCTTGCCGCCGGTCATCTTGAAATAGCCCACCTGGAGGATGACCGACAGCGCCTCCATGACGAAGATGCCGCCGACGATCACCAGCAGGAACTCCTGCTTGGTGATCACCGAGACCACGCCCAGGGTACCGCCCAGGGAGAGGGAACCGGCATCGCCCATGAACATCTCCGCCGGGTAGCAGTTGAACCACAAAAAGCCCAGGCAGGCGCCGACAATGGCGCCGCAGAAGACGGTGACCTCGCCGGCGCCGGGCACATAGGGAATCTGGAGATAGCTGGCGACCACCGCGTTGCCGGCGACATAGGAGAAGATGAGATAGGTGGAAGCGGTGATGACGATGGGGCCGCAGGCCAGGCCGTCGAGGCCGTCGGTGAGGTTGACCGCGTTGGAGGCGCCCACGATCACCAGCACGGCGAACGGCAGGTACCACCAGCCCAGATCGGGATGGAAGGTTTTGATGAAGGGAAGGCTGAGGATGCCGTCATATCCCTTGGTCATGAGCAGAAATATACCGACCATCGACGCGCCGGCCACCTGGAGCACCAGCTTCTCCCGGGCGCTCAATCCCCGGGAATTGCCCTTGCGGATCTTCCTGATGTCGTCGGCCGAACCGATGGCGCCGAAAAAGAGGCTGATGCCGATCAGCATCCACACCAGGCCGCTGCGCAGGTCGGTCCACAGCAGCGCCGAGGCGGTCATGGCGAAGAGGATCAAGACCCCGCCCATGGTCGGCACCCCTTTCTTGGAAAAATGGGTTTCCGGCCCGTCGTCGCGGATCACCTGGCCGATCTGTCTTCTCTTCAGCCAGGCGATGAAGCGGGGGCCGATGATGACCACGAGCAGGAAGGCCGTCACCGCGCTGCCGATGGAGCGGAAGGTGATGTACCGGAAAACGTTGAGCCAGCTCAGCTCGGTATGCAGGGAATAAAGCAGGTTGTAAAACATGTGGAGTCGTTATTGGTTCGTTAGCAATCGTTGTTCCAGTTCGTCGAGGAGCTGTTCCATGCGCATGCCGCGCGATCCCTTGATCAAGAGCCAGTCGCCCGGCCCCAGGTTGCCTTCAGCCAGCATCCGGCAGAGGGCCTCGGCCATGGCCCGCGGATTCGGAAAAAGCAGCACCTGCTCCGGCCGCATGCCGCCGGCGAGCGCCGCCTCGGCCAGGGGGGCGACCTGGGTGCCGGTGAGCAGCAGGCGGTCATAGCCCAAATCGGCCGCCAAGGCGCCGATGCCGGCATGAAGTTCCGCCGAGGCCTCGCCCAGCTCGAGCATGTCCCCCAGCGCGGCCACATGGCGGCAGCCCGCACCGAAGGCGGCGATGGTACGCAGACCGGCGGCCATGGAGGCGGGATTGGCGTTGTAGGCATCGTTGACCACCTTGAGCCCGCCGGGCAACTCGCTGACCGCCAGCCGTTTGTCCACCGCGGGCGCATAGCGCTCCAGGCCGCGGGCGATGACCTCCGAGCCGATGTCCGCGGCATGGGCGATGGCGGCGGCGGCGGCGCAGTTGCTCACATTGTGGCTGCCGAAGACCGGCACGGTGAGCCGGCGCCGCCACGGGCCGATGTGCAGGGTGAAGCGCATGCCCCGGTCGCCGAGATTGTCCTGGCGGGTGACCCGGACCACGGGCCGATGCCGCCGGCCGGCCGGGGTGACCGCGAAACCGATGCGGCTGCCGCCGGACTTTTCCGCCTGCGCCAGCACCTGGGGATCGTCGCAGTTGACCACCCGGACGGCCCCGGGCCGCATGCCGGCAAAGAGCTCGCCCTTGGCCGCGGCCACGCCGGCCACGCTGCCCAGCCCCTGCAGATGCGCCGGGTGGACATTGTTGATGCAGCCGATGTCCGGATCGGCGATGGCCGCGAGCCGGGCGATCTCGCCGGGCGCGCTCATCCCCATCTCGACGACGGCCAGCCGGTGGCCCGCCCCAAGGGGCAGGAGGGTCAGCGGCAGCCCGACCAGGTTGTTGAAATTCCCCTTGGTCTTCAGCAGCGGTTCGACACCGGCACCGGTCTCCGCGAGGGCTTCGGCGAAGATGGCCGCCACCATTTCCTTGACCGTGGTCTTGCCGGAACTGCCGGTGACGGCCGCCACCTTGACCGCGCCGTCGAGCAGGCGACGGCGGTAGGCCGCCAGATCGCCGAGGGCGCGGAGGCTGTCCTCAACCTGGATGTAGAGAACGCCTTCCCGGAAGGCGGCGGGCATCCGTGCGGCGATCACGGCGGCCGCGCCCCGTGCCGCCGCGGTGTCGATGTAGGCATGGCCGTCGAAGGTTTCGCCGGCAAGCGCCACGAACACGTCGCCGGCGTTCAGGGTGCGGGTGTCGGTCGAAATTTCCCCGAGCACGGCATGCTGGCCACCGGCCATCACCCGACCGCCGGTAGCGGCCAGCAGATGGCGCTCGTTCCAGTGCAGGAGGCCGTTGGTGGCCTCGAGGACGTCGTCGAAGAAATGTCTGGTCGTGCCGATGATCTGGTAATTCTCGTGGCCCTTGCCCGCGATGAGCACGGTGTCGCCGGGCGCGGCCAGGCTACAGGCGGCGGCGATCGCCTCCCGCCGGTTGCCGATCACCGCATAGCCGGCCAGCGGCTGCGGGCCGCGGAACAGCTCGGCCAGCGGATACGGCTGCAAGCCGCCGGCCACCACGCCGGGCACAATCTCGGCGATGATGGCCTCGGGTTGTTCGGTGCGCGGATTGTCGGAGGTGACGATCACCACCTCGGCGTGCCGGGCGGCAATCGCCCCCATCTGCGGCCGCTTGCCGCGGTCGCGGTCGCCGCCGCAGCCGAAGACGCAGATGAGACGGCCGCCGGTCAGCCCCTTCAAGGTCGCCAGCACGTTGTCGAGGGCGTCGGGCGTGTGGGCGTAATCGACGAACACCGCCGGCCCCGAAGCTGTTTTTTCTCCCGGCAGCCGCACCCGCTCCAGCCGGCCGGGAACGCTGGGCACCGCAGCCAGTCCCTCGCCGACCCGCCTAGCCGACAGGCCCAGGGCCATGCCGACGCCGGCCGCGGCCAGGACGTTGAGCAGGTTGTAACTGCCGGCCAGCGGCGAGGCAAAGGGAAGGCGCCGCCCCTTGAGTTCGAGCCGGCAGTGCAGCCCCTCCACGGTCTGGCGCACCTCTTCGGCGCGCACCTCGCAGTCCGGAGCAAAGCCGCAGCGGATCGTCGCCCTGCCCCCGACCGCTTGGCAGATCGCCGCGCCCCAGTCGGTCCCCTCGGCCTTCGGCCCCAGCACCACCACCGCTGTGCCGCCGAACTTGAGATGGTGCCGGAACAGCCGCTCCTTGGCGGCGAAGTAGTCGGCCATGGTGCGGTGATAATCGAGGTGGTCGCGGCTGAGATTGGTGAACAGGGCCACATCGAAAGTGGTTCGTCCCAGCCGTTGCTGATCCAGGGCATGGGAGGACACTTCCATGATCACATGGGTGACGCCGGCGTCGGCCATGGTGCGGAACAATCCCTGCAGGGTCACCGGATCGGGCGTGGTCAGGGGCGCGGCCTGAAGGATATGGACATCCTTGCCGTCGTGATAGCGGTAGTTGACCGTGCCGATGACGCCGGGCCGATGGCCGGCTGTCGCCAGCATCCCCTCGATCAGCCAGCTGCAGGTGGTCTTGCCGTTGGTGCCGGTGATGCCGATCAGGCACATCTCGTCGGCCGGAAACCCGTGCCAGGCCGCCGCCAGTTCGCTGACAGCCGCATGACTGTCGGGGACGCGCAGTACCGGCACCAGACAGTCGGTCCATGCATCCTGGCCTTCAACCACGACCGCCAGGCACCCCCTGGCAACGGCATCGGCGATGAACAGGCGGCCATCGGTTTTCGCGCCGGGCACGGCCACGAAGAGGCTGCCGGGCACCACCTGCCGGGAATCGGCGGTGACCGAGGCGACTTCCCTTGCCAGGACGGCCGGCGGCACGCCCCCTGCATCCGAGGAAGGAACGCTCTCAAGAAGTTCTGCCAGGGTGCTCATCGTCTTGCCCCACTCATTTGGAATCCAGCGTGAGCATGCATTCGTCAATCCCGAGCAACGGCTGCCCCGGCAGCGGGTACTGGGCGACGATCCGGCCGCTGCCGTTGATCCGGACTTTCATCTTGTACCGGTCGATCTGCTGCAATCCCTTGCGCAGACTCATCCCCCGCATCTGCGGCATGACGCCGACCGGCTCGCTGATCCTGCCCGGGGTCTCCCGGACATTCAGCCGTTTACTGATGAAGAACTGCCGCAGGTTCTCCTTGCTCCGCTCCGGAGGCGTTGCCGCCACGGCCTCTGTCGAGTTATTTTTGACAAAACCGGCGAGCAATTCCTTGCCCATGCTCTCCAGGGCGGCCAGACCGTTCCCCTTCTCCTTGATTATTTTCGGATAAAGGTGATCCTGCTCGATCGCCATCAGCAGCAGGAATTTCGGCTGTCTGGCCGGAATGAATCCGGCGAACAGCTCCTGGATGGAGAAACGGGAAAAATGCTTCTCCCGCCGCATCTGGGTATAGTCGGCGGTGAAGGCGACCAGGTTTTCCTGCTCCAGGAGCCAGTTGGTGAACAGGTCGCGCCGGATCTTCACGCCCAGGGCCGGATCGAGAATGTGGATCTTTTCCGTGGCGTCGTCATTGCGCAGATAGCGTTTGCCCGTCCTGCGATCGTAAAGCGAATCGACCACATAGGGCGTGATCCGCCAGCCGCCGTTGACCAGGCTCGCCAGGGTGACCCCCACCTGCACGCCGGTGACCACCGGTTCGGCTTCACCCTGTTCCGGTGCGCCAGGCCCCGATTCCCAATTGCCGAACACCGAACCGTAGAGCTGGATCTGCTGCTCGAAGGTGTCGAGCTTTTCCCCTGAAAAACCGTAGTTGGGCGCGGCCACCGTGGGCGGCAGCAAGGCCGGGCCGTCCAGTCCTTCCCGCTCGATGGCGGCGGCCCTGGCCAGGATGGGTCGGATCAGCTCCTTGTTGAGCACGTGGTTGTACATGCGGTTGATCCGGTTGCTTTCGCTGGCCTTCCAGAAATAATTGGGGTTGAAGGAGGGCTGGTTGACCAGGGCCAGGATCCGGCCGCTTCCCGGTTCGATCACCATGCCCATGCCCTTGTCCGTCCCCTGGGCGGCGAGGTAGCCGCGAAACCGGTTTTCCACCTGCTTCTGCAGTTCCATGTCCAGGGTCAGCATCAGGTCGGCGCCGGCGGTTCCCAGGCTTTGCTGGCCCTGGAAATCGATGTCCGGGATGTTGGGTTTGCGGAAACCGCCGCCCTGCAGCACGGTATCGTATTTTCCCTCCACTCCCGCGAGGCCGACGCCGTCTCCCATGAAACCCAGCACATGGGAAGCGGCGGTGTGTCCGGGATAGAACCGGACCTCCTCGGATTTGCACGTCACCCCCCTGAGGTGCAGGCCATTGATCTCTTCCGCCTGCTTCTCGTCGACGTCCTCGGCCAGCAGCATGGAATCCTGCGTATTCTTCAACCGCGCTTCCAGCCGCTCCGGTCGCTCGTCGACGAACTGGGCCAACTGCTGCGCAATCTCATGCCGGTCACCGATTTCGGCGGGATTGACCTGGAGGGCATACAGCCGATAGGAGACCGCCATCTCCCGCCACCTTCTGTCATACACAGTGCCCCTTAAAACAGGTTCAGCGGGCGATTGGCCCGCTGAACGAGAGGAAATTTTGCCGACAGCAGACTGTAGTATCCTGCCGATATCCTGGAGGGAGGGATGGATTCTATACAGAACGGTGCCAGCTGCTGTCAGCAAAATAACCAAAAGAAGGAAGGGAAAAAACCATCGTTTTTTATTCTTTCTGGACCTGAGGGATTTTGTCATCGCCAAACTACATCCGACGCACCTGTCCTTGGTCAGGCTCGAACAGTTTCAGCCTGGTTTTGGCCAACGACGCGATTTGCGTTTTCGAGGCCACCTGAGCCCGTGCCGCCAGCAACCGGACATTTTCGTTGGCGATGGCCGTGTTTCTGGCCCGCAACTGTTCGGCTGCGGCCTGCATGTCCACCACCTGTCCATGGAAAACCTGGGTCAGGGCCAAACCGAGCACCACGGCCACTCCTGCCATGGCGGCCAGCATTTTACCCTGCTCTCCCGGAACACGGAATGCAATCCACGACCGCTGGCGGGCCTTCGCCTTCGACAGCGCCAACTGACGGGGCCTGTATGCCCGGACACGTACGTTCGGCGACATTTCCGATCCTCCTGCTTTTCCTTGCCTTTCCCCCGAAACAGGTTTCGGAGATCCGTCACGCTCTCGCCGCGACCCTGAGCTTGGCGCTGCGTGCCCTCGGGTTGTGCTCGATTTCCCCGGCCGACGGCCCGATCGGCCGACGGCTGACCACCTGGTAGGCCGGATTGTGCAGAAACGACTGCTTCACGATCCGGTCCTCCAGGGAATGGAACGTGATAATGCAGATTCTGGCCCCCGGTTTCAACACCGCCGGCGCCATGGCCAGCAACCGGGTCAGATTGTCCAGTTCCCCGTTCACCGCTATCCGCAGGGCCTGAAACACCTTGGTGGCCACATGCACCTTCGACGGATGATATTTCCGCGGCACCGCCGCGGCCACGATGGCCGCCAGCCGGCCGGTGGTCGCTACCGGCTCTTCCTGCCTGGCCGCGACGAGGAACCGGGCGATCCGTCGCGCCTGCCGCTCCTCGCCGTAGTGATAGAAAAGATCGGCCAGTTGTTCCTCGGACAGCTCGGCGACCAATGTGGCCGCCGTCACCGATCTGGAGCGATCCATGCGCATATCGAGCGCGCCGTCGCCCCGAAAACTGAACCCCCGCTCTATCCGGTCCAGTTGCAGCGAGGAAACGCCGAGATCGACGACCAAGCCATCGACACCCTTGATTCCCAGCCGGTCGAGTTCCGGAACCAGATCGGCATAGGAGGCCTGCACCAGAGTAAGCCGCCCGCCAAACCGGGCCAGTCGATCCGCGGCCATGGCCGCCGCGTCTTCATCCCACTCGAAACCGATCAACCGGCCGTCGGGCGCCGTGCGTTCCAGGATCGCCCCGGCATGTCCGCCCAGCCCGAGGGTGCCGTCCACGTACACGCCCCCTGGTCGCGGCATGAGCCACTCGACCACTTCATCTCGCAGGACCGGGACATGCGCGCCATTTTGACCGTGCGACATCCGTCTCCCCGGCCTACATGATGCCCAGCTTGGCGAGCCCTGCCCTGTAATTGCCGAAATTCTGCCGGGTCTTGCTGGCTTCCTCGTCCCAGAGTTTTTTATCCCAGATCTCGAAATGCCGGAGCATGCCGACCACCGCCACATCCTTGTCGATCCCCATTTCGCTTCTCAGCGTCGGCGGCAGCAGAATACGCCCCTGCTTGTCCACCTGGCATTCGTTCACGCCGGCAATGATGTAGCGGACCAGTTCGTCGAAATCCGGCTGCCCCTCTTCCTGAGCGAGCAGCTTTTCTTCCAGGGCTTCCCACTCGGCGACCGGGTACGCCCGCAGATTTTTGTCCCAATGGGTGACGATCAGCATTTCGGAGTTGTACTGCTCCCGCAGCACGTCGCGGAACCGGGTCGGTATATTCAGCCGCCCTTTAGGATCGAGGGTATGTTCCGAGTGACTCCGAAATCGCTGCACAGCGCTTTATTCCCTTTTACCCGTCCCCAGGCAGGCCATCCCGCCACTTTCAACCCCTTTAAACCACTTTCCGCCACCTCATGACTCATTTGTAAACGAACCAACCACGAGAGTCAAGAAAAAATACGTGAAGATAACGATGTCGCACGCGTTGATTCATCCGGCACCGCCATTGGCAAGAACAAAGAAAGAACAAAACGATATCAGACGGCAGGGCGACGGGGTCGTCGCCGGCATCACGGCTACATCGTCCCGTCAAAAAAGGAAAGCAACAGAGGCGTAACTCAGGAAAAACAGAAGGAAAGTGGACGCAGCGAAGCGGAAGGACTCAGCTTCTCTTGTCGGAATCGTCGAACAGACCGGGCTGCTGCAGGGTGCCGGCGCGGACCGGCAGGCCGAAATGCTCGTAGGCGGCCACAGTGGCCATGCGGCCTCGGGGGGTCCGGATCAGAAAACCGGACTGGATGAGAAAGGGCTCATACACGTCTTCGAGGGTGTTCTTTTCCTCGCACACCGCAGTTGACAAGGTTTCCAGCCCGATCGGGCCGCCCTGGAATTTTTCCATCAGGGTCAGGAGAATCCGCCGATCCATCTCGTCGAGACCGAGCGGGTCGACGTTGAGCAGGGTCAGGGCCTCGTCGGCCACCTTGCGGGAGATGACCGCGTGGCCGCCCACTTCGGAAAAATCGCGGACCCGCCGCAACAGCCGGTTGGCGATGCGGGGCGTGCCCCGCGAACGCCGGCCCAGCTCCATGGCGCCTTCGGCGTCGATGCCGATGTTGAACACCCTGGCCGTCCGCTGGATGATGGTCACCAGCTGTTCGGGGCTGTAATAGTCGAGCCGGAGGACCACGCCGAACCGGTCCCGCAGCGGCGGGGTCAGCAGGCCGGTGCGGGTGGTGGCGCCCACCAGGGTAAACCGGGGCAGATCCATCTTCACCGACCGGGCGCCGGGCCCTTGGCCGATCACCAGGTCGAGCTGGAAATCCTCCATGGCCGGATAGAGGATCTCTTCGACCACATGGTTGAGCCGGTGGATTTCGTCGATGAAGAGCACGTCGCCGGCCTGGAGGCTGGTGAGGATGGCCGCCAGATCGCCGGGCCGTTCGATGACCGGGCCGGAGGTCACCTTGATCCCGGCGCCCATTTCGTTGGCGATGATGTAGGCGAGCGTGGTCTTGCCCAAGCCGGGGAAACCGTGGAACAACACATGGTCCAGCGGTTCGCCCCGCTGCCGGGCCGCCTGGATGAAGACCCGCAGGCTCTGCTTGACCTGGTCCTGGCCGATATACTCGTCCAGGCTGCGCGGCCGGATCTCGCCACCCGTTTGCAGGTCCTCGGCCAGCGGTCCGCCGGCGACGAGCCGTTTGCCGGTCAGCTGTTCCTCGTGTTTCATCGCCCTCTCCTGCCCCGCCGCCGGCCCTTACCGCGCCGCCAGGGAGCGCAGGGCCTGGCGGAGCAGTTCCTCGACCGCAAGCGGCGCCGATCCTTCGGCAAGCTGCTGCTCAACCGCGCGCAGCGCCTGCCAGGCCGTGGCCTGGGAATAGCCGAGGTTGATCAGGGCCGATACCGCATCGGCCATGGCGTCGGCTTCGCCGGCCGGAATCGATGTTGCCCTCGGTCCGCCCTCGTCCGCAGAAAATCCGCCGAGCCCGCCGACCTTCTCCGCCAATTCGACGCAGATCCGCTGCGCCGTCTTCTTGCCGATGCCGGGCAGGGCGGTCAGCCGCACCACGTCCTTTCCGGTGATCGCCCGGCACAACTCGTCGACCCCGATCCCCGAAAGCACGGTCAGGGCCAGCCTTGGGCCGATACCGGCAACCGCGATCAGGAGCAGAAAAAGCTCCTTCTCCTCCTTTGCGTGGAATCCGAACAGGTGGATGGCGTCCTCGCGCACCACCGTCTGCACATGGAGAAAACAGGCATGGCCGGTTTCGGGCAGGGCATCGTAGGTCCGGCCGGAGATGAAGGCCTCATACCCCACCCCGCCGACATCGACAATGACGGCGTTCGGACTTTTGACGAGAACCAATCCACTGAGCGAGGCAATCATCGGCGGCAGCTAAGGGGGAGCATGGTTGGCAGAAACGGTTGATGCGGTTCAGAGTCGAAAGGCGGGAGCGCGGTGCACGGCCAGGTGGTGCGCATGGCAGATGGCCACGGCCAGGGCGTCGGCGGCGTCCTTGGACGGCACCGCGTCCAGCCCCAGCAGGGTGCGGACCATCTGCTGCACCTGGCTCTTTTCGGCCTGGCCGTACCCGGCCACCGACTGCTTCACCACGCGGGCGGGATAATCGTGGACCGCGAGCCCGTTGTGCAGGGCCGCCACCACGGCCGCGCCCCGCGCCTGGCCGAGCTTGAGGGCCGAGCGCGGATTGCGGTCGACGAACATGTCCTCGACCGCCGCCACCTCCGGCCTATGGGCGCCGATCACCTCGCACAGGTCCTGAAAAATGGTCAGCAGCCGCCGGGAGAAATCGCTTTCCCGAGCGGTGCGGATGGTGCCGCAGGCGATAAAGCCAAGGTCATGGCCACGGACGGCGATCACTCCGTATCCGGTGATCCGCGAGCCGGGATCGATACCTAGGATGCGCATCCTCGGACGCGTCAGCCGTTCCTTACGACAACTGCTCCATCAGCTCGTCGGCGATGTCGAAGTTGGCGTGCACCTTTTGGACGTCGTCGTGATCCTCGAGATTCTCGAGCAGGCGCAGAAGCGACTTGGCCGTCTTCTCGTCGGTGACCTCGATGCTGTTCTTGGGCACCATGGAGAGGCCGGCATCGGAAAATGCGATCCCGCTCTTTTCCAGCTGCTCCACCACATCGTTAAAGGCTTCGGGCGCGGTAACGATCTGGTAGCTGTCCTCCTCCTCGACCACGTCCTCGGCGCCGGCTTCCAGGGCCAGGTCCATCAGTTCGTCCTCGGCCACGCCCCCCTTGGCCACCGACAGGGTCCCCTTCTTGTCGAACATCCAGGCCACGCAGCCGAATTCGCCGAGGTTGCCGCCGCTTTTGGCGAAATAGTGCCGAACATCGGCCACGGTCCGGTTCTTGTTGTCGGTCATGGCCTCTACTAGGACCGCCACCCCGCCGGGGCCGTAGCCCTCATACATGATTTCCTCGTAGATCGCACCGCCCAGATCGCCGGTCCCCTTCTTGATGGCCCGGTCAATATTCTCCTTGGGCATGTTCTCGCCCTTGGCCGCGACAACGGCGCTCCGCAGGCGCGGATTGCCTTCCGGATCGCCGCCGCCCATCCGGGCGGCGATGGTGATCTCCTTGATCAGTTTGGTAAAAATCTTGCCGCGCTTGGCGTCATTGGCCCCTTTCTTGCGCTTGATCGTGCTCCATTTCGAATGTCCCGACACGGTCCGACTCCTTTCTTCTCATCGAGTTGCTGAACAATTCATCCCGTCCGGCGGAACCCCCGGCCCAGCACAAAGACCTCCCGGCTCTCCAGGCGTGAACTTTTGGGCTTCACCACCTTGACGGTCGCAAACAGCGGTTTGCATTCCTTGAGGAATTCGGGAAAGTCCTCGCCCTGAAAGACCTTGCAGTACAAGGTGCCGTTTTCATGCAGAAACAGAGCGGCCAGTTCGAGCACGCGCCGCGCCAGGCGGAGCGACTGCTGATGATCGGCATACTGACTGCCGGTGGTGCGGGGCGCCATGTCACTCAGAACCACATGGAAACCCGGCCAATGTTGCCGCAAATGCTCGACGAACTCCCGAGAGGTGACATCATAACAGAGCCAGTGGATTTCGGCATGGGGTTTTTGCACCGCGATATCGGTACGCTGGAGATCGGCCGCCACCACCAGCCCGCCCTCGCCGACGATGCCGGCGGCATACAGGCTCCAGCTGCCGGGATGGCAGCCGAGGTCGAGCACCCGCTGGCCGGGCTTGAGGAACCTGTATTTCTGCTGCGCCTCCTCGAGCTTGTAGACCGACCGCGCCGGATAGTTGTCCTGCTTCGCCTTCTTGAAGTAATAATCCTGAATTTTTCGCATGGTCGCTACCTCGGCGGGTTTGCGGCGGCACGCTCCTGCGCCGCCATTGTGGTCGCCAGCCGCAGGGCGCCCTCGGCATCATGCACCTCGCCGGTCATGCGCGCCTCCTCGACGGCGGCGAGAATCCGCTTGAACAGCGGCCCCGGCGGCAGATGCAGATGGTCGATCAGGTCCCTGCCGGTCAGAAGCGGCGGGGCGGATCGTACCGGCACCACACGTTCGGCGCGCACCTGCGCCAGATGCCGGTACAGTCCGGCCAGTTCCCCTTCCATATTCTCGACCCGCGCCACGCCCCGGCCAGCCAGACTGTCCGCCATGGCGAGCAGGAAGAGTCCTTCCAGATCGTCGCCGGCGGCCCGGAGCATCCGGATGGCGGCCCGCAGGGTCAGCCGGCCGGTCCGCGCGACATTGGCGAGATGAAAAGGACGCATGTGGCCTTCGATCAGCCGCCCCACCTGCTCGCGGGCCTCGTTGCTCCAGCGCAGCCGCAGGGCCAGCTCGGCGAACATTTGGGCACCGATCAGATCGTGGTTGTAGAAGGTGATGCGCCCTCCCTTGTCTTCGCGCACGCCCTGGGTGACCGGCTTGCCGAGGTCGTGGAGCAGGGCGGCCCATTGCAGCCGCAGCCGCCGCTCGGGGCCGCGCAGATACGCGGCCATCGCCTCGCCGGAGCCGGGAAAGAATGCGACCGGCGCGGCGAGAATCCGCTCCATCTGGCGCAGGGCTTCCAGGCTGTGCCCCCAGACGTCGAGGTGGTGGCTCTTGGGCTGGGCCATGCCGATGCCGGCGGCCAGTTCCGGGATGATCGCCCACAAAAGGGTGCTGGCGGCCATCGCCTCCACCATGGCTGGAGCGGCGGCCGTGGCCATGATCAGGTCCAGTTCGTGGGCGATCCGCTCGGGCGCGACTCTGGTGATCAAACCGGCTTGGCGGCCCGCCAGGGCCAGGGTTTCGGCCTCGACCGCAAAACCCAGGATGGCGGCGAACCGAAAAACCCGCAAGAGCCGCAGGGGATCGTCGCGGAAACTCTCGGCCCCGGCCGCCCGGACCAGGCCGCAGCGGAGATCGTCCCGGCCGCCGGTGGGATCGAGCACCGGCACCAGGACCGTCTCGTCCGGCCGCGAATCGGTAAGGAGCGAATCGATCCGGCAGGCCAGGGCATTGACGGTCAGGTCGCGCCGGACCAGGTCGTCGACAATGGTCCGCGCTCCCTCGCGGAAGGAGGCGATATCAACGGTCACCCCTTGGCTGACCACCCGGGCGGCATCCTCCTGCCGGCCGAGGGGCACCAGGGCGCCGCCGGTGAGCGCGGCCAGCCGCTCGGCCCAGGTCCGGGCCCCAGCCGCCACGGTCAGGTCGATATCCGCCGGCTGCTGGTTCAGCAGCAGATCGCGCACCACGCCGCCGGCCAGATAGAGCTCGCCCCCCGACTCCGCCCGGATCGCGGCCAGCGCGTCCCGCAGCCAGCCCGGCAGCAGGGCCAGCACCTGCCGGACCCTGATATTTTCGGCAATCTCCATCATGTCAGATCCGCCAGGCAGCGAACTCGTCGTCCGCCAAGGGGGCAAAAACGCCCTGCTCGCCGCCGTCTCCCTTGTCGATCCACACCTCGGCCGCCGGGATTGCCCCCTGCTCCTTCCGGCCGAAACGGACCACCAGGCCGGCCAGTCGCCGGATGACGGCCTCCTGCCGCTCCGTGCCGGCGAGCGTGGTCCCGGCGTGGCGGAGCAGGCCGAGCGGGCCGGGCCGCGAGGTCATGTGCAGCAGCCAATCGTCCGGACCGCGCAGGGCCAGGAGGCGGCTGTTTTCCTGTTCGTTGCGGCCAAGGATGAACCAGGTGTCGTCGTCCAGCCTGAACTGGCGGCCGACGGTCAGCAGGCGGATGTCGTCCACGGCCCGCTGTCCGCCGAAGGAAAAGAGTCCCTGATAGAAATGCTTGATCCGGACGGCCAGGTTGGGATCGGTGAGCAGGCAGCCGCCGGCCGGCGTGGGATAATCGGTGATGCCGAGCCGGGCCGCCAATCGCTGCTGGTCCTTGCGGCCGCGGCCCGAAAAATTGTACAGCCGTTCCCGGTCCACCAGCCCCTGCCGTTCCGCCAGGATCGGCGGCAGCAGCTTGGCGCAGAGCGGCCGCAACAGCAGGTCGGTGCAGCCGGAATCCCGCTCGATCACCCGCAGGGTGTCCCGCCGCTGGGACATCGGCCGCTGGCCCAGCACCTCGCCGGTGAGGAGAAAGGAGGCGCCGTAGGCGGCCATCAGTTCGCGCGCCCTGGTCAGCATCAGGATCTTGCAGTCGATGCAGGGGTTGAAGTGCTTGCCGAAGCCGTGGGCCGGGTGCTCCAGCAGGCGCAGATAGCCCTCGCTGATATCGATCACCTCGACCTCCAGTCCGTATTTTCGGCGCATGGCAGCGGCATATCCGCCCTTGTCCGCCAGGAGATCGTGATCGAAGAACGGGGTGACGAATTTGAGCGCCACCACCCGCACGCCCTGATCGGCCACCACCCGGCAGGCCAGGATCGAATCCAGGCCGCCGGAAAACAGGCCCAGGGCCACCCGCCCGCTCATGCCGCCTTTTTCCTGCCCTTGCGCTCGATCAGCTCGCCGGCGAAGGCCAGGGTCTGGGCAGTGGGATGGTCGCCGCCCAGCATGCGCGCCAGTTCGGCCACGCGTTCCTCGCGGCTCAAGGGGTTGATCACCGTCCGGGTCCGCCCTTCTTCGACCCGCTTTTCCACCCTGAAATGGAGATCGGCGCAGGCGGCAATCTGCGGCAGGTGGGTGATGCACAGCACCTGGTGATGGCCGGCCAGTTCGCTGATCTTTTCGGCCACCGCCTCGGCGGCCTGTCCGCCGATGCCGGCATCGACCTCGTCGAAGATGACCGTATCCACCTGGTCCCGCCGGGCCAGCAGGCACTTCATCGCCAGCATCAACCTCGACAGCTCGCCGCCGGAGACGATCTTCGCCAGCGGTTTCGGCGGCTCGCCGGGATTGGCGGAAAAGAAAAATTCGACCACGTCGCGGCCGGTGGGCTGCATGCCGATCATGTCCATGTCCTCCGGCTCGGTCATCGTCACCCGGAAAACCGCCTGGGGAAAGCTGAGCGTGGCCAACTCCCGTTCCATGCACCGTTCCAGCTTCCGCGCCGCCTCCTTCCGTCCCTGGCTCAGCTCGGTGGCCTTGAGCAGGGCCTCGGTGGCCACCTCCTCCACCCGCAGTTCGGCCCGGCCGATCTCCTCTTCCAGGCTCTCCATCTGGGCCAGGCTGGCTTCGGCCTGCTCGGCATGGGCGATCACCTCATCCAGGGTCGGGCCGTACTTGCGCTGGAGCCGCTTCAGGTCGGCCAGCCGCTCGGAAATGGCGTCGAGGCGGGAGGGGTCGGCAGGCAGGTGCTCCAGATATTTTTGCAGGCTTTCGGCCAGGTCTTCCAGCTCGTAGCCGGCGGAGGCGATCCGTTCCACCAGCGAACTCAGACCGCGGTCGAGTCCCGCGGCCTGCTCCATCTGCTTCCTGATCTCCACCAGATCGCCGCTGACCATGTCCGCCAACCGCCGGTTTGAGTTGCCGACCAAGCGTTGGAGCGCATCCGCGCTCTTGAGCTGTTCGCGCTCTTGGGCAAGGAGTTCGTCCTCGCCCGCCACGGGCTTGACCTTGCGGATCTCCTCCAGTTGGAAGCGGAGAAAATCGCGCTGCTGCTCCTTGTTCTGCTCTTTGTCCTGCAGCTGCCGCAACTCCGAGGATGCCCGCTGCCACCGCTGGAAGAGTTTGGCGAACTGCTGCCGCAGGCCGTGCAGTTCACCGAAGGTGTCGAGAAAGTCGAGATGATGGCGGCTGTTGAGCAGTTGCTGGTGGTCGTGCTGGCTGGCGATGTTGATCAGGCCCGAGGCCAGTTCCCCGGACAGGCGGCCGGTGACCGTCTGGTCGTTGACATAGCTCCGCGACCGGCCGTCCTTGCCCAGCACCCGGCGGACAATGCACATGGCCCCGTCCTTGAGGGCATGCTCGCCGAGCAGGGCATGCATCTCGGCATGGTCCGGACGGACGGTGAACACCGCCTCGATGCCGGCCTGGTCGCAGTCGCTGCGCACCCAGGAGGCCGCACCCCTGCTCCCGGTCAGCAGATTGATCGCCTGCAGGATGATGGACTTGCCGGCCCCGGTCTCGCCGGTGAGGACGATCAAGCCGGTTGCATGCGTTGACAGATCGAGATGCAGGGCATCGATCAGGGCGAGATTCTGAACTCGAAGTTCTTGTAACATGGTTTTTTTTGCTTCTCACCGTGCCGCCGGCGGCGGCATTCCCCTTGACGCCCCGGCTTCAAGAAAGTATCGTCTCAATGATCCATGTAAAATCAACCAACCGGAGAGGACAGATGACGGATCTGCCACATCTTAGCGCCAGCCTGGAAGATTATATCGAAACCATCTACCACATCATCACCGAAAAGCAGGTGGCCCGGGGCAAGGACATCTCCGCCCGCCTGTCCGTGAGCGGGGCTTCGGTAACCGAGGCCCTGCGGGCTCTGTCGAAGCGGGGCCTGATCAATTACGCCCCGTACGAAGTCATCACCCTGACCACGGAAGGCCGCAAGGTCGCCGAGGACGTCATCCGCCGCCACAACTCGCTCAAGCAGTTCTTCACCGACGTGCTCGCCATCGACGAGCCCCTCGCCGAGGAAGGCGCCTGCAAGATCGAGCACACCGCCCCGCCGGAGATCATCGCCCGCATGGTCGATTTCATCAAGTTCCTGGAGATCTGCCCCCGGGGCGGCAAGGATCTGATCGCCGGATTCGCCAACTTCTGCCAGCAGGGGCAAACCGCCGACGCCTGCGCCACCTGTATTTCCAACTGCATGGAGATCCAGGCGGGCAAGCGGATCGGCTGAACGGCCGGAGCTCATTGGACGGCTGCCACGGCCTTCTCCCTCCCGCGCCGTTATCTTAGCATACCCTTCAACCGGTGCAAGGGATACCTCCGCTCCCGAAAAGTGAACAACGACAATGCCTGTCTATGAATTCATCGCCCTGACCAATGCGGGAAAAAAGCTCAAGGGCGTCATCGACGCCGATTCCCTGGCCGCGGCCAGGCAGAAGATCCGCGGCCAGGGGCACTATCCGGTGGAATGCAGGGAAACCTCGGCCAAGTCCGCCGCCGGCGCCGCCTCGCTTTTTTCGCGGCAACTGCATCTGGGCCAGCCCATCAGGCAGCAGGAGGTCCATATCGCCACCCGGCAACTGGCCACCCTGCTCGGCGCCGGCATTCCCCTGGTCCCGGCCCTCAACGGCCTGATCGAGCAAACCGGCAACCGCGTGTTCAAAACCGTGCTCGCCCAGATCAAGGAGGCGGTCAACGAGGGCAACTCCCTCACCACCGCCCTCGCCGACCATCCCCGGCTGTTTTCCAAGATCTACATCAACATGGTGCGGGCCGGCGAGGCCTCGGGTTCCCTGGACGTAGTGCTGGAGCGCCTAGCCGAGTTCGGCGAGAACCAGCACGCCATCCGCTCCCGCGTCAAGGCCGCCCTGCTCTACCCGCTGTTCATGGCCGTGGTCGGCGTGGTCGTGCTCTTCCTCCTGATCGCCTTCATCGTGCCCAGCATCACCTCGGTGTTCGAAGGCACCCAGCAGGCCCTGCCGACGCCGACCGTGGTGCTCATCGCCATCAGCGCCCTGCTCAAGCAATTCTGGTGGGCGGTGCTGATCGGCGTGGTGGCGGCGATAGCGGCCGGTCGCTGGTTCATCTCCACCCCTGCCGGCCGGCGGCGCTGGGACCGGCTCAAGCTGACCGCACCGGGGGTGCGCGACCTCAGCATCAAGACCGCCTCGGCCCGCTTCAGCAGGACCCTGGCCAGCCTCCTCCAATCCGGCGTCTCCCTGGTCACCTCCCTGCAGATCGTCAAGAACATCGTCGACAACGTGCTCTTGGCCGACCTGATCAACGCGGCCTGCGGCGAACTGGAGAAGGGCTCCAGCCTGTCCCAGTTTTTCAGGGGCAACGAATGGTTTCCGCCGATGCTCGTGCAGATGATGGCGGTGGGGGAACAGAGCGGCGCCCTGGACAAGATGCTCGCCAAGGCCGCGGACGCCTACGAGAAGGAGGTGGAGGCCAAAATCCTGGCCCTGACCTCGATGATCGAGCCGGTGATGATCCTGGTCATGGGCGTGGTGGTCAGCTTCATCGTGGTCTCGATTCTGCTGCCCATCTTCGAGATGAACCAACTGATCAGGTAACCCGGAAAACCTCCTCCAGGGTGGTCTGCCCGGACAGGACCTTGCGCAAGCCGTCCTGCCGCAGCGTCATCATGCCCGTTTCCCGCGAAGCCAGCGCCTGCTCCTTGATCTGGCCGGCATCCGAGGTGGTGAGGATCAGGCCCTTCATCGCCGGCGTCAGGCTCATCAGCTCGAAAATCCCGATCCTACCCTTGTAGCCCGTCTGCAGACACTGGGCGCAGCCGGCGCCCCGGTACAGTTCCCGGCCGGCGAACTCGGCCGGCGACAATCCCACCTTTTCCAGAAAGGTGTCGGTCGGCACGTAGGCCTCCCGGCAATACGGGCAGATTTTCCGCACCAGCCGCTGGGCGAGGATGGCGTTGACCGCCGAGGAGACCAGGAAGGGTTCCACCCCCATGTCGATCAGCCTGGTGATGGCGCTGGCCGCGTCGTTGGTGTGCAGGGTGGAGAAGACCAGGTGGCCGGTGAGGGCGGCCTGGATGGCGATTTCGGCGGTTTCCAGGTCGCGGATCTCGCCCACCAGGATGACGTCCGGGTCCTGGCGGACGATGGTGCGCAGGCCGTTGGCAAAGCTGAGCCCGATCTTGGGATTGACCTGCACCTGGCTGATCCCCTGCATCTGATACTCGATCGGGTCCTCGACCGTGATGATGTTGATGTCCGGGTTGTTGATGATGCCGAGCGCCGAATAAAGCGTGGTGGTCTTGCCGCTGCCGGTCGGGCCGGTCACCAGGATGATGCCGTGTGGCGCCCTGATCAGCTTGAGGAAATGGTCGAGGTCCTCCGCGGAGAAGCCCAGGTCCGTCAGCGGCACCAGGGAAGCCGACTTGTCGAGCAGGCGCATGACCACCCGCTCGCCGAACGAGGTCGGCAGGGTGGACACGCGGATATCGATGTTCTTGTCGGCGATGCGGATCTCGATGCGGCCGTCCTGGGGCAGCCGTTTCTCGGCGATGTCCATCTTGGCCATGATCTTGATCCGCGAAATCAGCTTGCCCTGGACGTGGCGGGGCGGCGAGTACATGTCGTAGAGGATGCCGTCCACCCGCTTGCGGATCTTGACCCGGTCCTTGTAGGACTCGATGTGCACGTCGCTGGCGCTGTCCCGCACCGCCTGGGACAGGACCAGGTTGACCAGCTTGATCACCGGGGCGTCGCTGGTGTCGTCGAGCAGGTCGGAGGTTTCCTCGATTTCCGACAGGATCGACTCCGGGTTGTCCTCGTCCATGTCCTGCATGACCTGGTCGGCGACCTCCTGCCGGGTCATGTTGTAGGCCGCATGGATGGCCACGAACACCTCGTTCGGGGAGGTCAGCACCGTCTTGATGCCCTCCCATTGAATCCGGCGCTGCAGGTCGTCCAATTGCTGAAAATAAAAGGGTTCGGCCACGGCGATGTAGGACTCGGCCGGGGTCGCGACGGGCACCATCTTGAATTTCTTCAAAAAGCCGATGGGCACATGGGAAACGAAGAAGGGCGCGAAATCCGTGGGCAGGGTGTGGACCACCTCCAGGCCGCATTGCTGGCTGCGGGCGTTGAGGAGATCGCTTTCGCCGATCCTGCGGAGCTGGACCAGGATCTCCCCGATCCGGCCGCCCTTCTCCCGCTGCACGGCAAGGGCCGCCTCGATGCTCTCGGCGGAGACCCCGAAGGATTCCCGAAGGATTTCACCGAGCAGGCGCATGTCCCCTCCCCTCCCGTTCCGGGAAAAACCGCACCGCAGCCGCAAACGCGCCCATGCCGCCTCGCCGTCCCGGCCCGCTCATTTCCTGAGCTGCACCCGTTGCAGCCCCGCCTGCGCCGCCCCCCGCAGCGGATCCTCGGCCGCCGGGCCGCCGCTCTCCGCTCCCGTCCGGGGGGGCGGGAGGGCCAGGATCTTCCGGTAGAGGGATTCCGCCTCCCGCCATTTGCCCTCCTGTTCGCAGACCGCGGCCAGGTTGATCAGGGCGGCGCCGTTGCTAGGATCAATCTTCAGCGCCTGATTGAAATACTCCCGCGCCCGGTGCAGATCGTTTTGCTGGAGTTTGGCGAAGCCGATGTCCGCCAGGGCCACGCTGTGGGCGGGATTGGCCACCGGATGAAAGAACTGGTCGGCGGGATCGCCCGGAATCCTGTGTACTTCTTCCATCGTGTCCCGCTTCTTCTGGTACAGGTCGGCGAGTTCGGCCGGGTTCTCGACGATGCGGGGGGTGATGAAGATGTAGAGATTGGTCTTTTCCTCCTTGTTGCCGTGCGACTTGAACAGCCAGCCGAACAGGGGGATGTCACCGAGCAGCGGTACCTTGTATTCGCCGGTGGTGCTGTCCTGGCCGATCATGCCGCCGATCACCACGGTCTGCTCGTTGTGCACCACCACGGTGGTCTCCGCGGTCCGGTTGAAGGTGGAGGGGGTGTTGTTGTTCGAATCCTTGAGCTTGATCACCTCCACCCCGATCTCCAGCCGCATCACCTCGGCCTGGTTGACTTGGGGCGTGATGGTCAGGCTGGTGGCCACATCCTTGTATTCGTAGTTGGTGTAGTCCTGCTGGGTGCCCGAGGTGGTATTCTTGCTGGTGATATAGGGCACGTTCTCGCCGACCTTGATGGTGGCCTTTTTGTTGTCCGTGGTCAGGATCTGCGGCGTGGCGATGACGTTGACGTCGTCGTCGCTCTTGTAGGCGTTGACCACGGCGCCGAGATTCTCGAAGGTGACCCCGCCGATGTTGATCCCCTTGTCCAGCACGCCCAGGGTCACGCCGGCCGGCAGCGTGCCCGCTGCCAAGGAGTTGAGATTCGCATAGGAGTTGCTGCCGGTGCCACCGCTGAATCCGCCGACCACGGAACCGTCACCGCCGGCCCATTCGACCCCGATCCTGAAGTCCTTGGTGACCTTGACCTCCATGATCAGGGCCTCGAGATAGACCATCCGCCTGGGGATGTCGAGCTTCTTGACGATCTCCTCGATCGCCTCGTATTCCTCCTGGGGACCGGTGATGATGAGGGCGTTGGTCGCCGAATCGGCGACGATCTTCACCTCCTTGGAAATGGCCGCCCCACCCGGGACCGCCGCGCCTCCGCCCGTGCCGGTTCCTTTCTTCCCGGCCAGATCGTCGGGCAGGTTCATCAGCACCTTGACCAGTTCCTCCGCCTTGGCGTGCTGCAGGTAGATCAGCCGCATGCCCCCCTTCCTGGGCATGTCCTCATCCAGCTTGGCGACCAGGGCGCGGACCCGGTCCACGGCCGACTTGGAGGCCATCACGATCAGGACGTTGGTGCGCTCGAACGGAATCACCTTGACAATCTCGGGCCGCACCCCCTTCTGCGCCGGAGTGGCCGTGAACAGTTGGCCGACCGCCTTGGCCACGTTTTCCGCCGAGGTCCGCTGCAACGGGATGACCACCATTTCATTCGCGTCCGACGGCACGTCCACGGAACGGATGATCTCCAGCAGCCGGACGATGTTCGATTGATAGTCGGTCATGATCAGCATGCTCGAACTCGCATGGGCCATGAGCACGCTGTTTTTCGACACCAGCGGGGTGAGCAGGTTCTTCACCTCCTCGGCAGGGGCATATTTCAGCGCAACGATCTGGGTGACGATCCGGTCGTCCGTCGACAGCGACTCGCCGTCGCGCAGGGTGGCGATACTTTTCGTCCGCGCCGCGGCCGACGGGACGATCTTGATCACCGAACCGCTGGGCACGGTGGCGAAGCCATGCACTTCCAGCACGGATTCGAACACCCGCCAGGCGTCCTCCTCGGAGATCCGCGTGGGCGAGATGACGGTCACCTTGCCTTTGACATCGCGGTCGACCACGAAGTTTTTCTGGGTCAGTTCACTGATGTATTTGATGAACACATTGATATCGACATCGTTGAAATCGATGGTGACGAACCGTTGCCCGCCGCCGCTCCCCTGCGGTGCGGCCTGCGGACCGGCCGCACCGGGGCAGGGCGCGGAAAACGCCAGGGAAAGAAGAACCGCCACCAGGATGCCGACAGGCCAAGAGGACTTTCTCATAATCGTTCACGTAGCAGACGAGCGCCCGCGCACCGGCGCTCAGGCAAATTCATTGGTGCCCCCGACCCCTTGCCCGGACCGGCGGCCGCATCCTATTGCCCCTGGAGCGGCGCTTCCGGAGGCGTTTCCTTCTCCGTGCCCGCGGGCACGACCTCGTCGGGCGCCGGGGGCTGGCCGTCGGGCGCCTCGGGTTGTGCCTCCTCGGGCACCGGCGGGGCCGGTTGTTCGGCCGCCGGCAGCGGAGCCGGGGTATTGCGGAAGCTGATGCGCCGCCGGGGTTGCGCTTCGGGCACCTTGTTCTCGATTGCCCCGGCGGGCGACTCAGGCGCCATCTCCGTTCTCCTGGCGTCGACCCGCGGCTCGGCCCCGCGCCCCTGATCGTCGCCGGCCGGGTCCTTGATGATCAGGACCTCCTCGCGGCCGCTGACCAACAGGACCACCTTGCCCCGGCTGATCCTGTTGATGCGCGCCCCCTGGATCTCGCTGCCGGTCCGGTACAGATCCTCCAGTTTCGTCTTTTCGTCGCGGATGATCGCCCTGGCGTCATCCGCGCTGCCGGTGACCGTGCCGAGCAGCGTCAGGTGCAGCGTGGTTTCCTCCAATCCCTCCTCTTCCATCTGGAAGAATGCCCCCCGACGGTCAGCCGAGGCCGACCCGGCCTGGAAAATATTCCTGGTCACGATGATGCCGTGGTCGGCGGCCGCCGGGGTCGGCTCCTCTCCCTTCCGGACCGGCGGCGCGCCGTTCTCCTGCTGTGCCGCGGGCGGAGGGCCCTGCCCCTGCAACCGCTCCTCCATCCGGCCGTACCAGAAGGTGACGCCTGCATACACCAGGAGAGCTATGACCGCCAGGCGGAGCGCAATGGATATCACGGCGTTATTCCAACTCCTTTTCCAGGGTCTGCACCAGCATGGCGAATTCCCCGTACCGGATGCCCGGGCTGGCCAGTTCGCCCGTTATGCCGAACGGCAGCGCCTTGTCCTTGAGTTGCAGGCGAAGCGCCTGCAGATGCACGGTATTGTCCAGCCCCTTGAAGAATTTGTCCGTGGGCTCGACCGTCCCGTGCACGTCGATCTGCCCCGGTCCCGGACCGGAGCGCAGGGTCGCCGTTCCCGAAAACCGGCCGTCGAACAGGTCGGACGCGATCGTCCCCTCGCTGAGTTCGAACCTCTGTCCCTGCCCGCGCACACGGGCCGTGACCCTGGCAAACGGCAGTTCCGGATGGCCGAGGATGGGGCGCTGCAACTCCAGCCGTCCGTCGGCCACGCCGAGCCGGGCCTCCAGGGACATCCCCCCGGACGGTGCCGCCGGCACAATGGCGGTGAAACTGCCGGAAACCGATCCCCGCACGGCACGTCCTAACTCACGGCTCAGCCAGGGGAGGTCCGCCAGACTGACGTCCCGGATGGTGCCGTCGATCCGGCCGCCGTCGTGCCCGCCGCCCCACCGCGCCACCCCGGTGACCGTTCCCCCGCCGACCCGCAGCCGGTAGCCGGCCTGTGCTGACCGGGACAGCACCGACGCCGGGAGATCCGGACGAATGGACAGCCGTTCCATCCGTACAAGCGGCAGCGCCTCATTCTTGCCCGCATACCCTTCGATGGCGCGGAAGGTCAGGTCCGCCGGCATCTCCAGGGCGACACCGTCCACCCGCCAATGCAGGTCCGGCCAGACCCGGCCGAGTTTCTCCTCAAGAAAACGGCGGACCGCATCCCGGGGAAAGAGCACCCACAGCAACAGCGCCAGCACGCCCGCGCCATACAGCCCGTACCCGAGAACGCGTCCCAGCCGTTGCCCGGCGGTGGTGCCCATGTCCCGTTCCCCGTGCCCTGTCAAGGAGATGCGGCGGTGGCCTGGTCGACGCTCACCATCAGCAGGGTGACGTCAAGCGTCCCCCCCTCCTTGGTGTTTTCCTGGATGGTGATCTTGTCGATACCCACCAACTGGCCGGGGGCCTCGACCTGTTCCAGGAAGGCGACCAGATGCCCCAAGCCGACGCCCTGGAGCTTCATCTCGACCTGACTCTGCCTGAACGGTCCCTGTTCCGTCGACTCGGACGGCTTCATGTAGGCGATCAGGTCCTTGACCTCGCTGGCGGCGGCCTTCTCCTCGAGAAAGGAGAAGAGACTGAATGCCGGGTCCCGCTGGGCGAGCACGGCGGTCAGCGAGCCCGCCTGCCGGCCGATTTGCCGATGGCGCTCCTGCAACAGCCGCATCTCGGCCACGGCCTTCTCCCGGCCAGCCAGTCGTTTGGTCAGCTTGGCCCGGCCGTCGACCAGCGGAAAGACGATGAATTGCAGGAGGACGAACAGCACCACCACGCCGCCGCCGAGGCCCACCGCCACCTTCTCGCGCTGATTCAGTTTCGGTTGCTTCATAGTCCCTGGAGTTGCAACTGGATCTCGAACCGGACGGCCCCCGTTTTCCTTTCCTTGTCCGCCGTGGCGGAGACGATCTGCACGGATTTGAATCGCGGCGAGGCGGCCAGGGTACTCTTAATGGTCTGCACGGCATTGAAGGTATCGGTCGTTCCCCGGAGCATGACCGCATCCCGGTCGATGCTCAACCGGTTGACCCGCAGGGTGACGGTTTCGGGGATGCGGGCGGAGATGTCGGCCAGCAGGCCCAACACCCGCTGCTCGCCGTGCAGGAACAGGGCGGGCGAGGCCGGTCCCTGCGCGGATTGCAGCCGGGCCCGCATCTCGGCCATCGGGTCCTGCACTCGGGTCACCTCTGGGAAGGTCTCCTTGTACAGGGCGACCATCTGCCCGTACGTGGCCGCATCACGCTGTTGCAGCCGGCGGTAATCGTATCCCAGGAAACCGAGCAGGCCCAGCACCAACACCGCGCCCGCCGCCACCGCCGCCAGCAGCTGCTTTCTGGAGGAAAACAGCGGCCGTTTCCTGGCGAACGCCTCCTTCCGGAAATTGATGCCCGTCCGCCGAAACCCCTGTAGGGCCAGGGCCAGGGCCCGATCACAGGCGTGTCCCCGCCATTGTCCCCGGACCTCCTCCGAACAGGCCAGCGCATTGGCGGCAAGAAGATCGATGCGTTCGACCGGCAGGCCCAGATCCGCCTCGACGGCGTCGGCAATGAACGTCCCCTGGGCCAGGGGGCCGGTGAGCACGATCCGTTCCGGCCGACCCTCTTCCCTGTACTCCATCCGGAAATAGTCCAGGCTCCGCTCGATCGACCGGCAGAGCAGACGGACGCACTCCGCGGCCGCTTCCGGGTCGACGATCTCGACCTGATCGTGCCCGCGTCGAAACGGCGGCCGGAGAATCATCTCCTCGGGATAGGCGAGCCGCCGGAACAGCGCCGGTTTGCCGTCCAGCACCAGTGCCAGGGAGCCGGCATAGAGATTGACGTGCACCACGAGAAAATTCGACCGGTTCTTGTCCTGCCTGGCCAGATGCACGGCCAGCGAGGCCATGGCGGGCGTGACCATGTCCGGATCGGCCACGCCTTGGAGGCCGTCGAGCAGGGCGCGCAGCCAGCTCTTTTCCAGGGAGAAGGCCACGACCGCCGTGCCGGCGCCGTTTTTCCCGGCTAGGGAAAAGTCGGTGATCAGAGTCTCGACCGGCACCAGCAGTTGCTCCTCCAGTTCAAAGGGGAGAACTTGGGCTATTTTCCCGGCATCCTGAAACGGCAGGGTCAGGTTGCGCACGCTGAGCAGCGAAAGCGGCAGGCCGCACACGCACACGCCTTCCCGCCAGTCAAGCTGCTCGCACAAAAGGCGGATCGTTTCGGCGGGCTCGGCACGGTCCGCCAGGGGCAGGGTGCCGCAACCGCGCATCTCCAGATGCCGCCCCCGCTGCGCGAGCACCACCCCGGTGATGTGGCTGTCGCCGATGTCGATGCCCAGCGCCTGCATGCCCATACTCCTCACGAAAACCGGCGGGACCGCCCCGTCGCCTTCATTCCGGTTTCCAGGACAGGAGCGTCTGCCGCCCGTCCTCGCCGCGGAACAGGATGCCCGTGCCCGTCCGGCTGAACTGGTGGAAGGCGGCGGTCACCCGTACCTCGAAATACTGCCCGGCCACGACCAGCAGGTCGTTGCTGAACTCGATCGCGGCGGGGAAGCCGCTGACCTCCCGGTACCAGCCGGGCTGAGCCAACAATTTGACATGCTGTCGATCTTCCCGGAAATCAATCAATTCCTGTGCCAATTTCGGCGTCATCTCCGGAGACAGGGCCTCGAAAACCGGCAGGGGCGCGGCGTTCAGGTTGACGGCGCCGTTGTCGCCCGCCACGGTGATGTAGTCGATCAGGCCCTCGTGTTCGGCATCGCCGAACAGAATCGCCCGTGTCATGCCTTTGACCAGCAGCAGTTCCTCCATCGTGGACAGGGGGCCGTTCCGGCAGGAATACGGAGGGGAGAGCCCCTGGTAGTACGCCGCCTCCGCTCCGCCGTGCCGCTCTTCGTCGTCCTCGTCGATCCAGTCGGCAAGGGCATCGAGCAGATCCTCGGCTTCATCGGCGCCGGCCACCGCAAAACGGCCGGACAAGAGGAACCGCAGCCAGATCTGGCGATATTCCTCCTTGGCGCCGCTGCCCAGGGCGTTGACCTGCAACCGGCCGCCCAGATCGCTCACCGCCACCCTGAGCGTCACCTCGCCGGTCAGGGAGGAGAGCCGGTCCGGGTCGAGGGTGCCCCAGGCATCGTGGGACGAGTCGAAGGTGTTTTCCTGCTGGTCCGCCGCCAGCGCCGCCCGCGCCAAGTTCAAGCCGGCCAGCACCATGCCGTCGAGGCGAACCTGCTCGCTCTGCACAGTCGCGACCGTGATCTGCCGGTCAACGGTGATCATCAGCCGAACGGTCACCGCCACCAGGAAGCTGATCGTCAACAGGGTCAGCACCAGGGCCAGGCCCGACTGCCTGTCCGCCTGACGGTCACCGCTCATCCCTGGGCTCCGCGGGGATCAATATCCTGGTGTCGAACGTCTGGGTGGTCTCCCGGTCCGGGTCGATCCAGAATTCCAGGGTACAGTGCACCGCGGCGGGCACGTCCCCCGCCTTTTCCTTGCCGCCGGTCGCCCCTCCCTGCCGCCAATCGTCGATCTCCTGACCGTCCCGGTCGTAATAGCGGAATTCCACCGAACGTAGCGAATCGGCCAGGAGAAACGCCGGTTCGGCGACGTCGCCGGCCGCCGCCTCGCCGGCGTCATCGGGTTCGGGCAGGACGAGGGTTTCCGAGCGCAACAGCTTCCAGGAGCGTTCGTCCTCCCCGTCCTCCTGCAGCAGGTACCGGATACGCGCCACCCCGGCCCGCTGTTTGTCCGGATTCAGGATCAGCCGGGCCTGGGAGGCGAAATCGAGGCTGTCGGCCCGCCGGTTGCGCACCGAATTGTTCTGCCCGGTAAAGGGGACTCCGCCGGTCGAAACCGCGGCGGCGAGGTCTTCGGTGATCCGGCGCATGGCCGTCTGGGCGAGGAAATAGACCTCCTCCTCCTTTTCGGTGGCCTCGACCACCCGGATGGTGCTGGTCAGCGCCAGGCCCAGCATGGCCATGACCACGCCGAGCACGCTGATCGCCAACAGCAGCTCCAGCAGAGTAAAGCCCCGATGCCCCATCGTCACCGCGCCGTCTCCGCCCCGGTTTCCCGGTTCCCGCCCGCTTCGGCTTTCCCGCTTCCGGCCGTTTCGGCTTCCCGGTCCGTGTCCGTCTTGTTTTTTTGGTTCTTGTAGACGATGGTCCGCGCAGTATAGGTCCGGGTCGGGTCGCCGTCCACCAACACCGTCACATCGACGGTCTTCAGCATATCGCCGCTTCCCTTGATGCCGCTCTCGCTTTCGCTCACCTCCTCCACCTCCGACTTCCAGGAAAAGTGGGGATAGGCGTCGCCGAAATCGCCGCTGCTTCCGGTCAGTTGCCCGAAATCCTCGAGACTCAACTCGGTCAGCTTCCATTGCGCCAGCATGGAGGCCACGGCATCGAACCGCGCGCCGGTGGCGATGGCCACGCTGTGCGCCTGGGCGCCGATCAGGGTGACCAGGGCGATGGCGATCAGCGCCACGGCGATCATCACTTCCAGGAGGGTGAATCCCGGCGACAGACGATCCCGCCCTGCGAACGGTCTATTGAAACACGGTTTCCGTTTCGGGCAAAACATAGCCGTCCACAATCTTCACTTTGCCGAGAAACGGCGTCAGTATGACAGACATTTCCTCGTCGCCGTCCGTGCGGAGATGGATGACCGTCGGCTCGACATAGCCGTTTTTATTGAAGCGGATGACCGCACCCTCCCCGGCCTGCACGCCGCCGTACCAGGACCACAGATCCCTGAGCGTCACCGTGTCGGCGAGGCGCAGCCGCTCTTCCGCGCCGCCATCGGTTTCTCTTCTGCCGGCCCGTTCTTCCGGCGCCGCCACAAAGGCCCGCTCATCGGGCCTGTAGGTCAGCACATAGGGAATCTGCTGCCGCTGGGCCAACTGCGAGGAGCGATGAATCAGTCCCACCAGCTTGCGGACCGTCACCTTCAACTGATCGGCATAGAAAAAATCGCCGATGCGGGGCACGGCGAACGAGGCCACCAGGGCCATCAGGGCCATCACCACGATCAGCTCGATCAGGGTGAAGGCCCTGTCGTCCGGAAAACGGCGGCGACCGGCGGCGACCGGAACGGGCATGGCTCCCTCTACTGCAATTCCCAGCTGTTGATGTCCGCGTCCTTGTCGTCGCCACCGGCCTGGCCGTCTGGCCCGTACGAGCTGAGATCGTAGTCGCCGTGCAGCCCCGGACTGAAATAGACGAAATCGTTGTCCCACGGGTCCTTGGGGACAATCCCCTTTTCCAGATAACCGCCGGTCCGCCACTTTTTGGCCAGGTTGCCCGAGGCGGGCGCTTCCACCAGGGCGCGCAGCCCCTGTTCGGTGGTCGGATACTGCCCGTTGTCGAGCTTATAGAGCTTCAGCGCCTGTTCGATCGATTGAATCTGGACCGCGGCCTTGGTCCGCCGAGCCTCCTCCGGCCGGTCCATGATCCGGGGCACGATGAGCCCCGCCAGGATGCCGAGGATGACCATCACCACCATCAGTTCAATCAGCGTGAATCCCCGCTCGCCGAGCGGGACACGGTTGTCTTCTGACTCTCGTCCCATCGCGTTTCCTCGTTTTGAAAAAGACTCACAATCGCCCGCATCCGGGCGCATCACCCTTGACGACGCGGCCGCAGGCAGCGAATCGCCGCCCAGCCCAAAAGTGCCGTTGCCGCCGCGTGGGCCGCCAGGGTCAGGCCCAATCCCAAACGCAAGGCCAGCCAGGAAAAGCCGACCCAGGGCAGGAGCAGGCCGCGGCCGACAAACCGGAGCGGCGCGCTCCCGGCAACCGCCTCGGCCAGGGGCGGCGACAGCCGGTAGTACTGGCCGACCAACCACCTGCCGCAGCTGTTCCGGAGCAGGTAGGTGTCGCGGAACTCCCGGAGGATACCCACCGAGGGATGGAGGAAGGTCCCGAAGGCGGCGGTGGCGACAAAACAGGCGTCCGCCGTCCGGACGCTGATCTGGTTGCCGTAATAGACCTCGCCCGCGGCCGTGAGCGCATAGGCGCGGATATAGTAGACGGTTCCGGGCAGGAGGTGCTCCAGCACGGCGCTGAATCCACCCGGCCCGTCGCCGCTGGCGGCCACCTCGCCCGCGGTCAGCAGGCGGCCGGCGAAGGTGGCCTGCGCGCCGGTCTGTCCGGAAAGCGGCCGGGACGACACGGAACCGGCGGCCCTGGCCTCGGGCAGCAGGAAGGCCGCGAGGGCATCGACTCCCCGCCGGAAGATCGGCGCCTGCGCCGTGATGGCGGCCCTGTCCGCATACAAGGGGCCGGGATGGATACTGAAGATCACGCCCCGGCGGACGACGTCCTGGCCGAAGGTCGGGGCGATTTCGCCGCCCACGGTGATCGAGTCCCTGGTGATCCCGGTCGGGGAGGCGGTGGCGATATGACTGCTGCGGTGCCCCGGCCGGTCCACGATGCGATCGACCATCTCCCCGGCCGTGAAGCGGGCGGCGACCATCGAACTGGCGTCGCCGCCGTCGGCGGCGCCCACGGCGACGCGGTTGCCCTGCCGGTCCGAGGCCAGGGCGTAGCTGACCGATTCCCCCTCGCTGAAGGTCGTGGTCAGAATCTTCGGCGGCATCGCCTGTACTCCCGTGCCGGTCGACTCGGCCGCCGAATCCGCCGCGGCCCGTGTCCCGGCGAGGAACAGGGCGGCGAGCGGCTCGCCGGTGCCGGTCGGTTCATCGCCCGAGGCTGCGGTGGCGGCCAGGGAGGCCGAGGTGTGCAGATCCCGGATCAGGATGGCGTTGTTCCACAACTGCAACTGCCTGATCTGCACCCTGGTGGCGCCATTCGACCGCACTTCCTGAACGGGCGCGGAATCGGCAACGACGCTGTCCTGCCCGGCCTCGGTGGCCTGCCCCTGGGCAGCGACCTCGGCCGTGTCTCCATCCGTGGGACGGCTCAGCAGCAGAAACTGACGGGTGCCGGCGTCGGTGGTGAAGCCGCCGGCCACCACCCCGTCGGCGCCGACATCGACACTGTAGAGAATGTCGTCTTCCCGGCTCACCGGCGTGACCATCGCCCCCCGCTCGCCGAAGGACGGATCGGCCGCGCCCTGGGCGGTGAAACGGAACAGAGCAGTGTCCCGCCGGCCGGGCAGTCCCACCGCCCCGGCGACATAGAGCAGACCGCGCTCGTCCGCCGCGACGCCGTATCCCTCGCTGGCGGCGAAACCGCCCGCCGGAATAGCGACGCCCTGCTCGCCGAAAGCGGCATCGACCGTGCCGTCCGCGTGCAAGCCCACCAGCATGGCCGAATAGGTGTTTTTTTCCGCATAGGAGCCGGAAAGGACGAAGGTGCCGTCCCGCCGCTCGAGGATGCCCTCGGCCGAGGCGTCCCCACCCACGCCGATCAGGCTGATCCCCTGTTCGCCGAAATGGGCATCCGGTTCGCCCCCGGCGGTATAGCGGGCCGCCACCAGAATCCTGCCGGCCGTGCCCTCGGTCGAGCCGGCGACCGTGATCATGCCGGACGGACCGATGGCGAGGGCGGTGATCTCCTCGTTGCCGTTGCCGATCGAGGTCAGCACCACCCCTTCGTCGCCGAAGCTCCGGTCCAGCTTGCCGTCCGGCCGATAGCAGATCATGGCCATATCCCGGTCCCGGCCGTTGTGGGCGTAGCCGGCGGCGACAATCCGGCCATCGGCGAGCAGGCCCAGGGCCAGGGCCTCGTCGTCCCCCGTGGACAGGGAGGTGATCACCGTGCCGTCGCCGTTGAAACCGGGATCAAGGGTGCCGTCGGGGTTGAAGCGGAGCAGGGAAACGTTGAGGGCGTTGTGCTGCGACGAGGAACCGGCAACCAGAATCTTGCCGTCCGGCTGGACGAGGACCGCGTGTCCGCTGCTCCTGCCGCCAAGCTCGACCGCCACCCTGCCGTTCAGGCCAAAGGAGGCATCGAGCCGGGGCAAGGCCCAGACTGCCCGCGCCCCGCAACAGATGACCATGGCCCAGAGCGCCATGAACACGGAATATCGACACTGCATCGTCACGCCTCGGGAGAACCAGAATTCGATCGCCTGCCACAACCGGAATCGCCTGCGGTGTGTCTGCCAACTGTACTGCAATTCCCATGAAAAAATCCATCCTTGAATACGTCCCTGTCGTTTTTCTGTCTCCCCGAACGTCCTGCATGCCGCGGCCGCGACAAAAAAATGTGCCCGGATGCCGCAACACCATCCGGGCACATCGTGCAATCGCGTTCGGGCCCGCATCCCGGCCCACTCGAGCGAGACGGACGTCAGCCAGGAGCGGGCTCCCCGCCGTGCGGATACGGGCGGTCATCGATGGCGGCCGGACTGACGCCGCCTCTCGCCTGGCCGCCCTTGCGGGTCACTTCCTTCTGCCCGCCGCCACGGCCAGCAGACCGGCGCCGAACAGCAGCAACGTCGACGGTTCGGGCACCGGGGAGGCGTCGATATTGTCGAACTGATGGAAATAGTCCGATTGCAGCCAACTGACCGAGACCAGATTGGTGAAGGTGGCATCGAAGGTGAAGGTTTCGGCGCCGAACAGGCCGTCCAGGGTGAAGGACTGGCTCACCGTGCTGCCATCGCCCAACAGGCCGGTGAACGTGACCGCATACGGTTCCTCCAGAGGATACAATTCGGCCAGGGCGATGCTGTTCAACCGGAACCAGCCGCCGTCCGTTCTCGTCAAGACGGTCGTTCCCTCCCAATTGTCATTGAACAGCGCCGTCGAACCGGTGAAGAGTCCGTCCATGCCGGTCCCGAACGTGGCAAACGACGGATCGTCGGCCGTGTTCGTCAGCCGGAACCCGTCCTCCTCGTAGGTGGCGCTATGCGCCGCAATCTGATCGTCATCATGCCGCAACGATTCGAAATCCAGAACCGCGGCCTCGGCGGCGCACGCCATCCCGAACAGCAACGCCACGCCTGTCAACAACTGCATTCCCTTGTTCATGGTACGACTCCTTGTATGAATAAACAGCGAGATTAGATGAACTTGGCGACAAAATCGCCTTCCTGGTCGATCACCGCCCACACCGTGGCAGTTTTGGGGTCCACGCCATAGGTGCCCAGGCCATAGCCCTGTTTCCAGGGGCCGTAGACAAACTTTTTCGTGCCGCCGGCATTGAGGTCCACGGCATTGTGCCACACCTTGGTGTCGTCGCGCAGGGCCAGGGCAAACTTGCCGGTCACCAGTTGGGACGGCCGCACTTTCGCGGGATCGTAACTCAACGACAGGGTATAGACGTCCGTTGCCGTGCTTTCCTTGGCCGCGGGCAGCAGCCCGGTCAGGCTCGCATTGTACAGGCTGAGATTGTCGACCATGCCCCAGAGGCTGAAGATACAACTGGCGGCATCGGCCACGGCATCGGACCCGGCCCAGCCGGTGTTGACGGTCTTGGCGAGCCGACGCTCGAGATAATCGGTCTCGCTGTTGCCGTTGACGCCGCTCAGAATCCGGGCCGAGGTGCCCTGGTACTGCCCCTGGATCGAGGTATAGGCCTCGCCGCGGTTGACCAGGTACTGGTTGCCGTTGAGGCTGTAACCGAACCGCTCCCGCAGGTAGAAATTGAAGGAAGACGGCGGGTTGACCAGATCGAAATCGCCGTAGTCGTGCCCATGGCTCGACGAGTAGAAATCCACCGTCACCCGCGGACCGTCGACGGTGACGATGTAGTAGCCCAAAGTGAACAGCTCCTGGCAGACAGGGGTTTCGCGACCGTCGTCACCCGATTTGGGAATATAGAATTTGTAGCTGTTGGACGAGCAGATGATCTGGTCGACCGCGTACTGCTTGGTGGAATCGGTGACGATGGAGCGATGGTGCATGTGGTCGTGGCCGCCGAAATAGTAGCGCACGCCGTTGGTGTCCAGGCTCCGGAGGAAGGCGTCCCGTGCCTCGGCGTTGCTGGCCAGGTTGCCGCCGAACAGGACATCCTTGTGGTTCTGGCCGATCAGGTTCTTGTGGGCGAAGACGAAGGCGTGCCGGTCGTCGCCGGTGTCAGCCAGCCTCTGGTCGACCCAGTCGACCTGATCGACGACGTTGTTGTTGGTGCTGTTGTTGTAGCTGGTGTTATCCTTCCGCGTAAATTGGTCGACCAGCACGCACCGCACGTTTTCCCAATCAAAGCTGTAGGAAAGGCCCTGCAATTTCTCCATGGGACTGGTGAAATTGGTGGCGCCGAACACATGGGCCCCTGTTCCCGTGGTCTGCGGAAACAGAACGGGCAGTTCGTTGGCGGCCGTCGCGCTGGCCTCGTGATTGCCGCGCACCGGAAAAAACCCGATGCCGGCGTCATAGAGCGCCTGGCAGTGCTCCGCGCGGGTGGGCAGCGACCGCACCCCATTCACCGCTTCCGTATCCACCAGGTCACCGACCTGGATGACAAAGGCGCACTGATGCCCAATGAACTGCTGGTTGAGGGCATCGATCACCGCGACCGCGCAGGAAGCGGGTTCGCCGCCGGCATTGCTGCCGGTGCGCCACTGGGTGTCGGCCATGATGCCGAAACACCAGGCATCTTCCGAGATGGCCGTCGCCAGGGCTGGCTTGTAGGACAGCCACGGCAGATCCAGGCCGGAAACCGCAAGTCCGGCAAGGCTTGCGCCACCGATCCGTAAAAATTTTCTTCGATCCAACTGCATCATCACTCCCTCCCAAAACACGATTGTTGTGGCAACCGGACGGGGCTGCGACGCACCCCCATCACCCGTTTCTTCCCCGCCGCGCACGGCGCGCGGGCACGCACTCCTCATACGCGGTCGTCGAATGTAGCGGGGCAGTGTTAGCCTCCCGTTCATGGCAGGTTATTTTTGAATGAGCGCACGGTGAGGGACGAAAGCGGGATGCCGCCCGAAGGGCTCGCACCACAGGCGGGAGGGGATCGACGTAGCGCGAATCAGGAGCCGGAATGGATGCCCGCTATCGTGGCACCGGCATGGAGAACTGGACGGATTGGCTCGAGTTGAGAGGGGGAATATGGCGTGATGCCGGGGCCAGCGGCACGGCCGGCGCAGGTGGAAGCCTGGCTCAGGGAAAAGTTCGCGGGACAGGTAAAGAGGGGAAAACGATCAGGGCTTGCCGAAGCTGCACATTGGGTAGCGACAGGGCTCGCAGTGGCGGCACAAACCGCCGTGGCCGAGCGCGGCCAGTTCCTCGCGGCCGATATGCTCGCCCGTGAGGATGCGCGGCAGCACCAGGTCCAGCACCGTGATCCGGTGGAACATGCCGCAGGCCGGCACACCCAGCACCGGCACCGATCCGATCCGGCCCACCAGGAACATCGCCCCAGGCAGCACCGGCGTGCCGTACACCATGGCCTCGGCGCCCGCCAGCCTGATCCCCAGACGGGTGACGTCGTCCGGGTCCACCGACATGCCCCCGGAAGTGACGATCAGCTCGGCCCCCTCCTCCAGGCAGGACCGGATGGCTTCGGCGATCAGCTCCGCATCGTCCGGCGCAAACCGCACCGGCCCCACGGTCGAGCCCAGGCCGGTGAGTTTGTCCCGCAGCACCTGCTCGAACCGGTCCTCGATCCGGCCGTGAAAGACCTCGCTGCCGGTGATCACCAAGCCGGCCTTGACCTTGGCCAGCGGCAGCACCCGCACGATGGCCTCGCCCGACCGGGCCACCGCCACCGCCTCAGCCACCACCCGCCGCGGCGCCACCAGCGGAATGAGCCGCGAGGCCGCCACCTGTTCGCCCTGTTTGACCGGGGTGTTGTCCTGCAGGGTGGCGCACATCACCTCCCCCGGCAGGTTGAACCGGTAGAGTGCCTCCCGGTTGACCTT
>Ga0265295_1000546_pt1 | contig 75292 bp, 55 predicted proteins | sample Munlansysbiofilm_FD_192503 | JGI IMG/M metagenome (GOLD analysis project Ga0265295, IMG submission 192503) | Leachate microbial communities from a municipal landfill in Southern Ontario, Canada - Methane capture system biofilm | ecosystem: Engineered > Solid waste > Landfill > Unclassified ...
GCCCCTAAACAACTGTCATTCTGAACGAAACAGCCTGCCCCGTTTTTTCGGGGAAATGAAGTGAAGAATCTAAAACTAATACTATCAGTTTAATCGGTTAGTAGTAAAAAAAGTTATCAAATTTTTTTTTATCAAAAAATATGACTATTTTAAACAGTTCAATGAAAACCCGCGTTGTTACATAGCAAATCGCAACTTCAAACAATCATGAACGAAAACATAAAACCAGGATACTACTGCCCCATGCGCTGCGAAGCCGACAAAACTTATCCGGAAAAAGGCCGCTGCCCGGTTTGCAACATGTGGCTGGTGGAGGCTTCGGAGCAATCATCCGCGAAAGCGAAACATGAGCACCACGCCCACGAAGAAAAAGCTGCTGCCAATGCTTCCGCAGATAAAACCACCACCGGCGTCTGGTACTGCCCCATGCACTGCGAAGCCGACAAAACCTATCTGGAAAAAGGCCGCTGCCCGGTGTGCAACATGTTCCTGGTGGAGGCATCGGAGCAATCATCCGCGAAAGCGAAACACCACCACCACGCCCACGAAGAAAAAGCTGCTGCCAATGCTTCCGCCGATAAACACGCTTCCGCCGATAAAACCACCGCCGGCACCTGGTACTGCCCCATGCGCTGCGAAAGCGATAAAACTTATCCGGAAAAAGGCCGCTGCCCCGTGTGCAACATGTGGCTGGTAAACGAAACTGAGAAATCATCCGCGAAAGCGAAACATGAGCACCACGCCCACGAAGAAAAATCTGCTGCCAATGCTTCCGCCGATAAAACCACCGCCGGCACCTGGTACTGCCCCATGCGCTGCGAAAGCGATAAAACTTATCCGGAAAAAGGCCGCTGCCCGGTGTGCAACATGTTCCTGGTGGAGGCTTCGGAGAAATCATCCGCGAAAGCGAAACATGAGCACAACGCCCACGAAGAAAAATCTGCTGCCAATGCTTCCGCAGATAAAACCACCGCCGGCACCTGGTACTGCCCCATGCACTGCGAAGCCGACAAAACTTATCCGGAAAAAGACCGCTGCCCGGTGTGCAACATGTTCCTGGTAGAGGCTTCGGAGCAATCATCCGCGAAAGCGAAACATGAGCACCACGCCCACGAAGAAAAAGCTGCTGCCGATGCTCCCGCAGATAAAACCACCACCGACGTTTGGTACTGCCCCATGCACTGCGAAGGCGACAAAACCTATCCGGAAAAAGGCCGCTGCCCGGTGTGCAACATGTTCCTGGTGGAGGCTTCGGAGAAATCATCCGCGCAAGCGAAACATGAACACCACCACACCCACGAAGATAAAGCTGCTGCCAATGCTTCCGCCGATAAACACGCTTCTGCCGATAAAACCACCGCCGGCACCTGGTACTGCCCCATGCGCTGCGAAGCCGACAAAACCTATCCGGAAAAAGGCCGCTGCCCCGGGTGCAACATGTTCCTTGTGGAGGCTTCGGAGCAATCATCCGCGAAAGCGAAACATGAACACCACGCCCACGAAGAAAAAGCTGCTGCCGATGCTCCCGCAGATAAAACCACCGCCGGCACCTGGTACTGCCCCATGCGCTGCGAAGCCGACAAAACCTATCCGGGAAAAGGTCGCTGCCCGGTGTGCAACATGTGGCTGGTGGAGGCTTCGGAGCAATCATCCGCGAAAGCGAAACATGAGCACCACACCCACGAGGAAAAAGCTGCTGCCAATGCTCCCGCAGATAAAACCACCACCGACGTTTGGTACTGCCCCATGCACTGCGAAGCCGACAAAACTTATCCGGAAAAGGATCGCTGTCCGGTGTGCAACATGTGGCTGGTGGAGGCTTCGGAGAAATCATCCGCGAAAGCGAAACATGAACACCACCACACCCACGAAGAAAAAGCTGCTACCGATGCTTCCGCCGATAAACACGCTTCCGCAGATAAAACCACCGCCGGCACCTGGTACTGCCCCATGCACTGCGAAGCCGACAAAACCTATCCGGAAAAAGGCCGCTGCCCGGTGTGCAACATGTTCCTGGTGGAGGCTTCGGAGCAATCATCCGCGAAAGCGAAACACCATCATCACACCCACGAAGAAAAACGTGGTGCCGATGTTTCCGAAGATAAGCACGCTTCCGCAGATAAAACCACCGTCGGCATCTGGTACTGCCCGATGCAGTGTGAGGGTGATAAAATGTACGAAAAACCCGGCGAATGCCCCGTGTGCGGGATGGATTTGCTTAAAGCCGAAAGCCGGGCGCCCTCCCCGGTCGTTTACAGTTGCCCGATGCATCCGGAGGTAAAAAGCAGCACCCCCGGCGACTGCCCCAAGTGCGGCATGGCGCTGGTTCCGGAGAGGGAAGTGTCCCAGAGCGAAGAACAAAATGCCTACCGACGGATGCTGCATAAGTTCTGGATAGCGCTGGCGCTAAGCATTCCGCTCTTTCTGCTGGCCATGTCCGACCACTTTCCCTTTCTGCATCTCGACGAAGTAGTTTCAAAACCCGTGCAGGGCTGGCTACAGTTTTTGCTGGCCACACCGGTGGTCTTCTGGGCTGGCTGGGGATTTTTTAAGCGGGGCTACAGCTCCGTGCGCCGTTGGTCGCCCAATATGTGGACGCTTATCTCTATCGGTGTGGGAGCAGCCTATCTCTTTAGCGTGGCCGCCTTGCTGCTGCCCGGCATATTTCCGGCACAGTTTAAAGATGCGGGCGGTAACGTCCATCTTTATTTTGAAGCCGCTGCCGTCATCCTCACGCTGGTGCTGCTGGGGCAGGTACTCGAGCTGCGCGCCCACAGCAAAACCAACACAGCCATCCGCGCATTGCTACAACTGGTTCCTCCGGTGGCACGACGAGTGCGCAACGGAACAGAAAAAGAAATTCCGCTCGAAGAGGTAGTCGTCGGCGACCTGCTAAAAGTTCGCCCTGGCGAGAAAATTCCGGTTGACGGAGTGATGCAGGACGGCAAGGCAGTGATCGACGAAAGTATGATCACCGGCGAGTCGATGCCCGTCGAAAAAGCATCGGGCGACAAAGTAACCGCAGGCACCATCAACGGCAGGACAGCTTTTGTGATGCGCGCCGAAAAAATTGGCAGCGACACACTGCTTGCACAGATCATCGACATGGTAAATCAGGCAAGTCGTACCCGCGCGCCTATCCAGCGCCTGGCCGACACCGTGGCCAAATATTTTGTACAAATCATTGTAGCCGTGGCGCTGATCACCTTTGGCATCTGGGCGCTGTGGGGGCCGGAGCCGGCTTTGGTGTATGCTTTCGTAAACGCTATTTCGGTGCTGGTGATCGCCTGCCCATGCGCCCTGGGATTGGCTACGCCCATATCGATTATGGTTGGAACCGGTCGCGGTGCACAAGAGGGTGTTCTGGTTAAAAATGCCCGCGCCATCGAGGAGATGAACAAGGTGGATGTGCTGATCATCGATAAAACCGGCACACTTACCCAGGGTAAGCCCTCCCTTACGCAATACCAATCTTTTGGCAAACTTACCGACGAAGAGATCCTGCAACTGGCAGCCAGCATCGACGCCGACAGCGAACATCCGTTGGCCGAAGCTATTGTTAGCGGCGCCCGCGATAAAAATGTGCAAGCCCTTCCTGCTACACATTTTGAATCTTCAACCGGCAAAGGCGTAACTGCGATTATTAATAACAAAAAAATGGGACTTGGCAACCGGCAGTTGCTTGATGATCTGGGCGCTAAACTGGATGAAACCAAACAACAACTTGCGCAGGCCTGGCAGAAAAAAGCACAAACGGTGATGTTTCTGGTGATAGAGGGAAAGGCAGAAGGAATGGTTGCGGTTTCGGATAAGATAAAAGAGAGTTCGGCAGAAGCGGTGCGGGCGCTGCAAAAGGCGGGCGTTAGAGTGCACATGCTCACCGGCGACAACGAATTTACGGCCAAAGCCGTGGCCGATGAGCTGCGGTTGGATGGTTATCAGGCCAACAGCCTGCCTGCCGACAAATACCACAAAGTGCAGGAGCTGCAAAAGCAGGGACATATCGTGGCCATGGCCGGCGACGGCATCAACGATGCGCCGGCGCTCGAGCAAGCCAACGTTGGCATCGCCATGGGCACCGGCACCGACATTGCGATGCAAAGCGCCGACATCACGCTGGTAAAAGGCGACCTGAACGGCATCGTCCGTGCCCGCGAGCTTAGCCACAAAGTGATGCGCAACATCCGGCAAAACCTTTTCTTCGCCTTTTTCTACAATGCGCTGGGCGTGCCCATTGCTGCCGGCGTGCTCTTTCCGTTCTTCGGCATTTTACTCAGCCCCATCATCGCCGCGGTTGCCATGAGCTTTAGCTCGGTGAGCGTGATCACCAATGCGCTGAGGCTGAGGAAGGGTTAAAAGAATGTAACGCTACTGTCCGCGAATTCCCGCATATTTGGCGAATTAACACGAATTGGGATCTAAGGCCTCATCCGCCGGCTCCTCTTTAAATGTCCGCGAATTCACGCATATTTGGCGAATTAGCACGAATTAGTATTTTCAGCTTTGCATCGATAGCCTCATCCGCTGGCTCTTCTTTAAAAAGACCTCATCCCCTGCCTTGCCGGCAGACAGACCCAGCCCTCCCGATAATCGGAATATGCATTTTCCACCGGTTGTCGGAGAATAGGAGCACCGGCGCACAAGCCGCCACTGTGGGTGGTTTCGGACGAAGATAGAAAGCTTATTCTAAGCATTTTACCTTAGTGGAAAAGTGCCTCCTCTCTTAGCAATCTTACTACCATATTCAATATGGCCTGCTCTCACTCCTCCGAGCGCACTACCTCGATGCTAAACCTGGCAGCCAATGCAGCCAAAGCGCCGACGGCAGCAAAAACCGGAGCAAGTACAGCTCCAATCACACCGATGGTGACCGGAATTTCAAGGTAGGTTTTGCCCTCTTCATTTTTGATGATAATACGGTTTACGTTTCCTTCGTGGATGATCTCCTTGATTTTTTTCAGCAGTTCATCGCCTGCCACCTGAAAGTTGTTTCTTTTTTCCATGCTATTAAAGTTTTGGCAAAAATAGGAAGAAACGGCAATTTAGTGTGGATGCCATGAGAGGCGGGTAATTATTTAGCTGTCAATCTGCGAATCCCGGATAATCATCTGCAAAACCGCACGATTGTTACTTTTGCATCAATTGAAATTTTGAAGATATGATGACTGATAAAAACTTTGATAAAATAGAAATAACTCCGGCTGATGCTGAAAAAATTGCCCGGGAGTTTTACGAAATAGAAGCTATTGCCACCCTATTGCCCGGCGAGGTGGATTTTAACTTTCGGCTGACGGATAAAGAAAATCATTGCTATTTACTAAAAATAAGCAGCGCTGATGCTGACGAAAAACAAATCGATTTCCAGATCGACCTGATGCGCCACCTGAATACTCAAAATTTGCCTTTTGAAATCCCGCAACCCATTGCTTCAAAAAATGGGCGCTTTCGCGAAATATTTCCTGACCCCCAGGGACGTGCGCAACATATACGATTACACAGTTGGGTGGCGGGTCGGATGCTGGGCGAGGTCAATCCCCGCTCATCAGATTTGCTGCGTCAGTGGGGCGAAACCTGCGGCTGGCTCTGCCGTGTGCTGAAAGATTACAACCATCCGGCAGCCCACAGGAATTATAAATGGAATCCTGCTGAGATGCCGGCATCCAAAGAATATTTAAAATATATCACCGACAAGGAAGCTAAGGAAGCCGCATTTTATTTTGTTGATTTATTTGAAAAAACTACCGCTCCCCTCCTACCAAAACTCCGACAAAGTATAAACTACAACGATGCCCACGAGCACAACCTGCTGGTGAGCGCCGATCTTAAAAATCCCAAAATTGCAGGACTCATCGATTTCGGTGATGCCATTTATACACAAACCATCAATGAGCTGGCGATAGCCTGTGCCTATGCCTGCATGGATAAACCCGATACGCTGGAGGCTGCCGGAGCTGTCATCAGCGGCTTTCACAGCATATTTCCTTTGGAAGAGCGGGAGGTAGAGGTACTTTTTTCACTGATCACCGCGCGGCTGCTGATAACGATAGCCACGGCGGCGCACAACAAACACGTCGAGCCGGAGAATGCTTATCTGCAAATCAGCGATCAATCTGCTACTGCTTTACTAAAAAAGCTGCGGCACATTCCGTCGGCGCTGGCGCATTATACCTTCAGGGCAGCGTGCGGCCGGGAGCCTTGTCCGCAGGCTGCTACTTTCGATCAATGGGCCAACGTACATCAGTCTGAGTTTGCTCCGGTCATTCGTTTCGACAACAAAATCGTTAAACCGGTCGATCTGAGCATCGGCAGCCTGGAACTGGGCAACAACGCCAACTTTAAAGATGAAGAAACTTTTGAACGCACGCTCACACGGCTTCTCGAAGACAAAGCTGCCGATATTGGCACGGGCGGCTACGGCGAAGTGCGCCCTTTTTATACCACCGACGCCTACCAGACCCGTGGCAACGAGGGCATGCAGTGGCGCACTGTGCATCTGGGTCTCGACATTTGGGCTTCCGCCGAAACGCCCGTTTATGCACCTACCGATGCCACCGTTCATAGCTTTGCTAACAACAAAGCCTATCGCGATTACGGCGCCACCATCATTCTGGAGCATAAGACGGATCAGGATCAGAAATTTTACACTTTGTATGGCCATCTTAGCCACCAATCTTTGGCAGGTCTGAGCGAAGGCCTGGCTGTAAAAAAAGGAGAACAAATTGCCACTATCGGCAATCACAACGAAAACGGCGGTTGGCCGCCGCATCTGCACTTTCAGGTAATGCTGGATATGCTTGGCAAGCAGGGCGACTTCCCCGGCGTGGCGTATGCCCACAAAAAAGAAGTATGGTTGAGCCTGTGTCCTGATCCCCAATTGCTGATTCCCGTAAAACTTCCTGCAGGGAATGATCTCGAAAAGCTATCTCAAAAAGAAATTATAAAAAAACGGCAAGAACACCTGGGCAAGAGCCTGAGCGTTTCTTATGAGGCGCCGCTGCACATCCGGCGGGGCTATATGCAATATCTCTACGACGCAAACGCCCGCCGCTACCTCGATACGGTGAACAATGTGGCGCATGTAGGCCACGAACATCCGGCGGTGGTGGAGGCCGCCTGTCGGCAAAATGCTGTGCTCAACACCAACACGCGCTATCTGCACGACAACATTGTGCAACTGGCCGGGGAACTTTTGGAAACTTTTCCCAAACCCTTTTCGGTGGTTTACTTCGTCAACTCCGGCAGTGAAGCCAATGAGCTGGCGCTGCGGATGGCAAAAACTTTGACACAACAAAAGGACATTATCGCAATCGAGACGGGCTATCATGGCAATACCGGCGCCTGCATTGATGTGAGCAGTTATAAGTTTGATGGCAAAGGCGGACGCGGCGCTCCCGAACATACCCACATTTTACCAATGCCTGATATTTTTCGGGGCGTCATCCGCGAAAGCGAAATGGCGGGCAAAGCGTATGCGCAATACATTCATCAGTTATTGGAGCAAATCCATAATAAAGCGCGCAATGTGTCTGGATTTATCGGCGAAAGCATTCTGAGTTGCGGCGGACAAATTGTGCTGCCGCAAGGCTATCTGGCCGCAATATACGCTGCGGTGCGCCGCAACGGCGGAGTTTGTATTGCCGACGAAGTGCAAACGGGCTTTGGAAGAGTTGGCCATACTTTCTGGGCTTTTGAACAGCAGCATGTGGTGCCCGACATCGTGACGGTGGGCAAGCCTTTCGGCAATGGTCATCCGCTGGCAGCCGTGGTAACTACACAAACTATTGCTGATGCTTTTGCCAATGGTATGGAATATTTCAACACTTTTGGTGGAAATCCCGTTTCGTGTGCCATAGGCAGCGCTGTGCTCAAAGTTATTAAAGAAGAAAACCTGCAACAAAACGCTCGCGCCACCGGCAACTATCTTATCGAAAATCTAAAAACAGTACAAAACAAGTTTCCCATCATCGGCGATGTGCGGGGTGTGGGAATGTTTTTGGGTTTTGAACTCATCAAAAATCCATTTAAACTCCAGCCTGCCACTGGCCAGGCTGCTTACCTGGCCAACCGGATGCGGCAACGCGGAATACTGATGAGCGTAGATGGCCCGGATAATAATGTGCTGAAAATAAAACCGCCGCTTTGCTTTTCGCAAAAAGATGCCGACTTCCTGCTCGAAAATCTCGACTGTGTTCTGCGGGAGGATTTTATGAGGATTTAAAAAAAACCAGAACCAGCAAAGCCGGAATTTGTAATCATGTAGGTTTGCGCCATTGCATTTCAAATCATCACGACCTCATCCCCTGCTATTCAAATCCCCTTACAAGGATTTTTTTCTACTTCTCCAGATAAACTTCAAATATCCTGTTAACAGATACACTGGTTCCTAGCGGGCGCAGGAAGATATTGGGATGCGAGCTTTGCAGTCCGCCATAGATATAACCGACTAAATTACGCCCGGGTGGCATCCGGTCGAAGTCGATGATTTTGTGATCGATAACCGGAACATCAGGCGCAAGGATAAAAGAGGCTCCCGCCCCCAGCAGCGCCGGCATGTGGATGTTGGACACAGTTTCGTGAAGCGAACCATCGGCTCTTCGCGTCACCTGCGCGATGGTGTTGATGCTCGGCACCAACGGATCATCGATCACTTCGCCACTTTGTTCATCCGGAAAATAGCGGGCCATGCCGCCAAAAAACAGATTGTCCATGCGCTGCCGGCTTTGCTGATAAACCGGGAGGCAGGCGCAGTGGTAATTGTTGAATTTTTGTTGAAACGCTGTAATTGCCAGCGCTGTGTCTGCCATGATGTCGATGGGATAAAGCCACGGGAAATTGCGATCGTATTGAAATACTCCACCAAAGGCAGTATATCCCATAGAACCGTCGGGAAAAATTTGCGGCAATAGGTTGTAATCGCGGCGATGAAAATGGATTGTGTCGGTTTGTGCGCCGGTGAGCCTGATGTATCCGTCGGCGTCGAGCGCAAAGCGGCGAATCTGATGGGTGTATTGCTGCCGGTGCCCGCGGTTGGGCTGGGTAGTATAGCGGCCATCGAAGCGCTGCCCGAACACCAGCAGATATTCCGGGCCGATACGCCCCATCGCTCCGCCAGCCACCGCCATCATCGAATCGGTTATTTGGGTAAAGCAAGGCGTAGCATCTGTTTTATTAATAATTGCCGAGGCAAGCGCTTCCACATCTGCCACCAGCAGATACGGATAGGTGACGTAGCTTTCACGCGATTGGCTCCAGCCATAGCCTCCGGCGATGAGCAGTTGGTTGTTGTGCTGATAAAAAGCTGCGTTTACCGCCTGCAACTGCTCGCGGATATTGACGGGCAGGCTATCCAGCCCTTTTTGCCATACCTGATGGCTCACCGGATCGATCAGCCATATGGCGTTGGCGGCGCTGTCGGAGGGATAGGAAAGTTCGGGACGGTGATCGTGCAAGCCGTCGTGACGCCCGCCAAGCACCAGCCATCTGCCGCCAACAGTGGCAAGAGCAAATCCATTCAACGCGGGTGCTGCCGGGAGTTCTATTTCCCGGAGTGAAATATCAAGTGCATCACCAGCGGAATCCCGCTTGCTGCATGCGCCGGCAAGAAACATCACCAGCAGGATCATCAACATTTTCCGAAAGGGTTTCTTCATGTTTTCTTTTTATTTATTAATAAAATAACAGCGTTTGATTTGGCACGGATTACAAAGCGATTTACAAAAGTGCTGATTTTTTTTAAAGCAATCAATAAACCTTTATTTGTAAGGGTTCATCAAGGCAATGTCACCTTTTGTGTGGAAACAATTTAATGAGTGCTGTGTTATTAGTTTTTGAAAATCACTCAACAGAAAATTTTTATCAGAATGGTCGATAATTTTCCCCTTTTTCCGATAGGCATTATTATATTTCCCGGCGAGATACAGCCGCTGCATATTTTCGAACCGCGCTACAAACAGCTCATCCACGAGATGAACGAAACCGGCGGCTCTTTTGGCATTCCTTACCTAAAAAAGGATTCCATTTGCACGTATGGTTCTGTGGTGAAAGTCCACAAGATTTTGGCCTCTAGCCCCACCGGCGAGCTTGATATCCTGGTGCGTGGCGAACGTCTATTTCGCATCAACTCCATCTTCGAGAAGTTGCCCGGCAAACTGTATGGCGGCGGCAGCGTAGAATTCCTGGATATGTACAACAGGAAAGCATCTGCTAAACTCGCAGATTTTTTTAACAACTACAAGCAGCAGATCAAAGAGATAGACCAGGATCTGTCGCGGCAGATGATCGGTGATGCGCAGCGCATTTTGGAAATTGCCGGCCAGCTCCCGCTCGACATCGAAGAGAAATATGCCCTCATCAAAGCCAAAAGCCACTACGAGCGCGAACACCTGCTCATCGAAAAACTAAATTTTCTGCTGATGATCAACAAGAAGCTCGAAGAGGTTGGGTATCGGTTTTATCTGAACTAAAACCTTTTTTTTTCAGCAGCCACGATTCGGGTTTTTAATTCTCCTGCTTTTTTCCATACTCTTTCCCGCACAGTGTTTTCCCTTCGATGCTTAGCCGGTAAAATCCGCGATCTTCTATCAGCAGCGCCTCGGGTATTATGCCGCTGGTGCGGATAGGAACATCGATGGCAATTACTTTTCCGTCGTACATAGAGGTGAGTTGTTGCACTTCGGTATGGGCGATGATGATCTTGTCGACATTATAAAAAGCAAGAATTTTATCTACCTCTTTCTGGCCTATCAGCTCGCCGATAACGCCATCAAGCATATATCCTCTGTACCACAACGGCCCGTTTTCGTTGAGCAGCAGGTTCATCAGGGCGGCCTCTTTGCTGGGTTGATTGAGATCGGTATTGAGATATTCCAGCACCAGCGAATTGATTTTGGCCAGCGAAATTTCTTTTTGGAGCACTGCGGGCGAAATGCCGGCATGCGAAAAGAGCAGATCGTTGATGGTAATAACTGTATTTCGGCTCAGCAGCCAACGCCCCAGCACCGATGTACTGTCATAAAGCCCGGAGTAGTCGCGCATAAAATAGTTGGAGAACAGCTCGTATTTGCGGTTAAGATATCGCGTGTCGTTGTGCATCACCATCACTTCATGGTTGCCCAACAGCAGGTGTACTCTTCCACCTTTGCGGCGTGCCTGCTGATCCAGTTGATAGATAAACCAAAGTGTTTCGGTAACTTCGTTGCCACGGTCGAAAACATCGCCCAGAATCACCACATGGCCACTCTCCCAGCTCCATTGTAGTTTATCGTCGATAACGCTGTGATGTTGCATAAACTTTATCAGTGCCGAGTAGTGGCCATGCAAATCGCCAAATGCCATGATTTTGTCGACATTATCGAAGTGGGTAGGCTCGGTTGCAATATGCCGCGTGATGGTATAATTTGTCGTGTCGCCGGCAAAACCGTGCACTATCGTTGTGTCGCTATTCACATCCACAAATCTCTCGTCGATCAAAAAGTTATGAAGTGTGGTGTCGTATTTCATATAAAACACACGCAACAGATTGTCGCTAAGCCACTGCATGTGTGGCCCGTCGAAATAGGCGGACAGATTTTTGTAATAATTTTGCATCTCGATCACGCGCACCAGATATTCAGCCATCGGCACGTTGTTGGTTAAATTGGCGTAATCCAGCGCCGACATACCTTTGCCGTTTCGGTATTGCACCGTGGCGCCATTTCCTACCAGCATCTGCGCACATAGCAGACAGCGCTGCTTAACGGCATAAATCAGTGCTGTATTTTTGTTGTTAATTTCAGTTTCGATGTCAGCATCTGCATGTAACAGCAAGTTCATAATGCGGTAATTTTTGTTTTGAATTGCGAACATGAGCGGGGTTTTGCCATCCGAAACCAGATTTACATCGGCACCATTGTCGAGCAGAAGCTTCACTGCCTTCAGGTTTTGGTATTTGACAGCATAACTAAGCAATGTTTTTTTCTGCCCGTCAAGAGTGGCGTCCGCATCGCCACCATGGGTCAGATAATCAGCCAATACTTCCGTAGTGCCTTGCTTCACCGACTTCAACACCTGCTTTTCTGTAGCCGTGTGATGCTGAGCGGCAGAAAACAGCGGGAGAAGTATCACTAAAAAGAAGCTGATCGATTTATGCATGATGATTGGTTCCAGATGGCTTTGAGCTAAGACAGCTCAATATTTTCATGTTGTTTTTTTGATATGTAATAACAACGATAAATAACTCTGATTATGACAGATATGTTCATCAGCTCAACTATTGCTTTTGCTTTTCGAGGCATCTGTCGATAAATTCAATTTGTATCCTGGCATCGTTAGCGATGATGTCGAAAAACTTATCGTAATAGCTCAGGGCATCTTTCCGCTGGCGGCTGCGCAGGGGTTCAAAGTTTTCGTACAAGGCGTAGATTTCGTTTTTTTTAGATTTAAAAAATTCAAAATTCTCTTTTAATTGTTCCATCCTTCGGCATTGCCCGCGGAAGAAGCGGTCGCTCACCTTGTCGATGCTGAAATGTGGCAGTGGCTCTGCATATTCGGTGCTGATAACCCCCGCCCAGTCGAAATCGTAGGGAATGGCGTAAGGGCGCTGCAAAGAATCCGCTGCAAATAGTTTTATGTTGTGAAGTGTTGTAACCGCCCAGTCGGTGTTGCCTATAAAATACTCGAAAATGGCCAGGCGACTAACGTGATCGAACTGCGTGCTGTCCTGCATCAGGTATTTCTTTTTCGATTCGACCATGTGCAGACGACTTTCAAAACAACCATCGGGTTCGATGAAAAAAGCATAGCTCTGCCAGGTTTTGGTTTTACGCCCCTGGTCGATGTAAGTGATTTGCGCCAAACGCACCCTAAAGCTGGTGTCGGTGAGGATATTGTAAACGCGGTAAATCAGATACTCTTCCAGCACATACTGCTCATAAACTATCGAATTGGGGCGGCACTGAACTACCAGTTTTATTTTGTTTATTCCATCAAACAAAGTTCCCTTCACCTGTTTTTTCTTAAAGTTGATGCGCAAAGGCGGGAATGTACAGTTTTTGGCCTTTCGGCGAAAATTGCCGCGTGTGGAAATCTGCACATCGAGGCTAACGGTATCGGAGCCTTGCAGATACTGCACAGTAGCGGGATGCTCCTGCCGCTCCTCCCCTACGTCGTTGTTAATAGTTTGCAGGTCGGCACGGATGATGATTTGCAGCATGTCGTGCGACGAAAACAACGGCACGGCATCACCATGGCTGTAATCCTGAGCACGCGCGGAGGTAGAACCCATTGCGATAAGCAACAGCAAAAGCATACTTTTTATACTGATAAAGATTTTCATCAATCCTCCTCCTCCTCTTTAAAAGAGAAATTGTCGAGCGATTCGCTCTCGAAGAAGTTTGTGGAATATTTGTCCCAGAAATAATAGATGGTGATTTCGGCTGTGTCGCGCAGAAAATTAATTTTACCAATCTCTACCCTGTTTATTTTCAGTCCGGTGCGTTTCTGCAGGTCTTCGATAAATCGCTTCTGGTTTTGGGGCTTTATCAGATCAATCTTCTCGTAGGTGATCGTTTTGCTCGATTCGTGGCGATAGCTCCAGAAATATTCGATCACCACCGTTATCAAAGCCAGCATAGTGTTGGCAAAAAGCAGCTCTGCGTAGCTGATCTCCTTGTCGGACAAAGCATTCATCACCGAAATGCAGATAACCAAAAAGAGGTAGGTCATCTCCTTGATGGGAATAGGATTGGTGCGGTAGCGGATGATGCCAAACAAAGCAAAAAGCCCCAACGCAAATCCCAGTTGCAAATCGACCATTTGCAGCAAATAAGATAAAAAGAATACGCTGATGCTGATGAGGATGTAGGTGAAAAGATATTCTTTACGGCGGTTGTTGGCGTAATAGATATAACGCACGATGATGAGCGTAAAGATCAGGTTGAGCGAAAACCTGAAGGCCATCACCAGAAAATCGTGGCCATTGAAAAATTCGATCCCGAAAAGTTTGGGATCATTTATAAAGTGGAGCAATAGCATAATCATAATGCATTTTGTTTTGCCTGATTAATAATTCTTTAAAACGATTGTGTTTTATGGTTGGATGATGCAGGATGGTACCTGTGCAATATTTGCTAAACCGTGCAGGAAGAATGTGATGCTTACGCAAAATCTTTTCGAGATCGGAGAAGCCGGAACTTCTCTCCTGTTTTATTTCTGCAATCACGGGCAGCAGAAGGTTTACATCGTTACTGTTGTAGTTATAGCTTAAATTCATGTCGAGGGTCACACGCTCATGATTGTGGCGGTGCACCAGGGTGATGCGCTCAAAACGGCTGTTCAGCACTGGCTGCAATTCCCGTGGTTTATAGGGCGAGTTTCTTTTCAAAAATTTACGTTCCTCCTTGCTTAGCTCAAGACTGCGATTGGTGGTAAGCAAACGTTTTTTGACAGTACGTCTTTTGTTGTTCTTAAATTTTATTTCAAAAAACATCTGTCCCGTGGTCAGATATTCGCGGCGACGCACTTTGTAGCGGTTGAGCTTGCGGTTGTGGTGCGCCAGGTACATGGCCAGCTCCGGCGTATCATAATAGATGCTGCGGTAAGCCATTATCCGGTGCCCTTCTATCTCCAGAATGCGATAGCAGCGTCCGGCTTCCGAAAGAACTATGGGCAAGCCAAAGAGCGGAAAAACAAATTTCTTGTCGAAACGGTCGAGCAACTTCACCTGATCCATTTCGCTGAGCGCAATTGCTGCCAAATGGTCAGCAGCATCCTGTACCTGCTGACGCGTGTTGACGAAAAGTGCTGCCTGGTCATGTTTTGCCTGAAGCTTCAAAGTGCACGTGTTGTTTTATTTTTTTTGAAAAGACGGGCAAAAATAGATAAAATTGACGGCGAGAATAGCGGCAACAACTTTTATTAACAGCAATTTAACCGAAGGCCACCCGCCCTGAACCCTCACCCACTTGCAAATGCGATTTGTCCGCATCTTCAACAGCCAGTGTCGAAACGGGGGATTTTGTAAATCAACACTTCAAATAAGCTGTTCCTGTTTCCAGGTGTGCTGTCTTTGATTGGATTTTTAATAGATGCATTATAATATTGTGATACGAACCTTCTGTCGCATTGTTAATCCATTTTTTCCAAAACAGCAATTTTGAGAATTTCCCCTGCCGGGATTTTATTTTCTTATTATAAATTTCGTTTGTCCAACGAGTTGTCTTAGTGGCTTCTGCAACGTTTTTATTAAAGCCATTGGTTAAACCAAAATAATGCGCATTGCTGCGGCGAGCTGCCACTGAAACGTGCAGCGCTCTCTCTCCTGAAGACGCAAAATTTTGATGGCCGACTGGTTCGGTCAACAGACGATGTTCGGCTACTGTGCCCATCACAAAAAAGCTGTCCATCGCCTCATAAAACGCCTCTGCCAAAAGTTCTTCCTTTATCATCAAAAAGCGCTTAAGATTAACAATCTGCAGGATTGCAAAAGCGAATAAAGTTGCAAAGCGCCTTCCAGCAGCCGAAATCAGCTCAAAGAGCAAACGATAGGCCTGTCGCCACCATGCTTGCCAGTCGATATCCGGCTGCCGCCAGCATCCTTTTCTGATACCCTTCGCCAGGGGGTGTCTGGCTTTTGTTTTTCTGATTTCGTTCACAGGAAGTGCTGTTTCGGAAAATCGATAATGTAGTGTGTTCATCGTATTAAAAATTTTCATGGGTGATTAATAAATCTTAACCTTAGATCAGAATTCCCAAAAGAATCAATAAAAAGTCGATGACAAAAATAAGCCTCAATATGTCTGAAACAAAGATTATCAGTGATTTTTGGCGGTTATTTTTAGCTTAAGCAGGTTACTTACATTTTTACATGAGCTTAAGATTATTAATTAAAAGTCTTAAATTATTACTTAAAAAAGCTGTTGTTTTAGGAAGAAGAATTATCTTAGCGCCTGTTTTGGTTTGTTGGCTGTTAATCTCATAAAAAACCTGCTCCGATGCTTGCCGAATTTTCGTTTGTGCGCCATCCTGTCGTTAAGCTACTTCGCTACGGCCACCTGCTGGTGCCCGGGGTGGAGCGCGTGGACGTGGTGTATTACGACGAGCAGCAGCAGCAACTGGCTGGGCGCACAACCCGCACCGGATTGGAGCTCCCCTATGGCGAACCCATGGACATCAGTTGTTGCACTGTAGCGATGGAAAAGCTGCGAAAAGGGCGTGCGCCTTTTGAGTGGCTGCAAAAAGAGGCGCTGCCCTGGATCGACGCCGACACCGAAAACATCAGCAACGACTTGCTAAGCGAGCTACAAAAACTTGTGCTGATGATTGCCGTCGGAAATCCCGACCTTCGTCCGGGCAGCGACCTGGTGTTTTTTTATTTTCGTCCCGACTTCAGCAACCTGGGAATGACAACCAGCACCAAAACGGTGACCATGCGCGAAAAAGATCTGGTGGGACGCGCTTATGCTGCGTCGGTTGCGGCATTGATAGCCGAGGCTCATGACGATAAATTTATGTGGGACGACTTCGAGCAGGCTTTCAAAGCCAATGGCGCCATCATCGAAAATCTGCGGTCGCAATTGAAACAAATGCGCGGCATGTACCGCGAGCGGCTGGTGGATTCCTGCCGCTTCTATCTGAAAAATCTTTCGGAGCAATACCAGCGTAATTACCAGTTTTCGGCCGGAGCGCTGGAGCAGATCAGGCGCTATGAAGGCGAATATTTCAGACTTGAAAATGCTATTAAGGCCGGCGTGCGAATTGCCAACAACCTGCACCCCGCCGGCGGACAGGAGGTAACAGAGATCCCGGAATTTTTCCTCAACTTCCACACCCTGCAGCGCCAGGAGGAAATTCATGACGTCCACCTCAACAGCAATTTGGAGAAACCCTTTAATTATCTGAATATTATCGAAAATATTGTTACCGATCTGCGCAAAAACAACATCCCGCTTACGGCCAAAAATGTAGCAGAATCGATGAATCCGCCTGTGAAACATTCGGCCATCAAGATGTACCTCAACAGTAATTATGATAAAATCCTAAAGCTCTTCAATTTTTATACTGACAAATGGCCGCTGCTGCGCACCGAGTTTAAGCCCACCTACAACCTGCTGCAAAACTCGCTGAATCGCCCCCACCAGCGGCAAAACATTTCATAAAAACAAAAATAAACATGAAAATCATTGGAAAATATTATTTGCACAATCAACAACTAAAAGCTGCTGAAGATTTGGAGGGCTTGCCGGAGCTTACGGCAGTGTATGAAGTGCTGCGCCTGATCGATGGGGTTCCGCTGTTCGTAGACGAGCATCTGCTGCGCCTGCAACAATCGGCGACGCTTATGCAACGGCAGTTGGAAACAACGCTTGAATCGTTAAAATCGGGCCTGCATCATTTGGCCGGCAAAAACGAGATTAATGAGGGGAATATTCGCATTACGGTAACATTCCCAAAGGAAAATCAGGAAAGCGGTCGCCAGGAGTTGTATGCTTTTTTCGTTCCGCACCACTACCCTGCCCCTGCTGAATACGTCAATGGATACAGCCTGAAGAGCCTGCAACTCGAGCGGCCTAAGCCCAACGTAAAAGTGGTGAACGCCTCCCTGACCCAGCAGGCCGAAGCACTGAAGAAAGCCACCGGCGCCGACGAGGTGCTGCTGATAAATCAACACGGACTGGTTACCGAAGGCAGCAAGTCGAATATCTTTTTTGTGATAAACGATGAACTCCGGACGGCACCCCTGGATTTGGTGCTTGGAGGCATCACCCGGCAGAAAGTGCTGGAGCTATGCACAGAAAATAATATCCGATACATCGAAAAAGCCATCAACATCGGTGCGCTGGGTCAGGTGCAGGCAGCTTTTATCACCGGGACATCGCCGCGTGTGATGCCCGTGTGCCGGTTAGATAATCATGCGCTAAGCGTAAAACATCCGGTGGTGCAAAAAGTGATGGAGCTATACAATCAGCTTATTGCAAAAGTTATTGGAAAACCCGTCAGCCGCCCTTAAATAAATCTCAACTTTAAAAATCTCAATTAAGAAACTCCGCAGCCATGCCAAAAACCTGATCGACGGCTTCGTTGACGGCTGAGCGGCAATTGCCGGTGAGTGGAAAGGGATTTTCGTGAGAATAGGAAAACGGGAAATCGATCACTTTTACCTCAATGGGGATAGACCGCTCGGTGCCGCGCAAAGTATTCAGCACCTCGTAATAAGGTACAACGGTATCTTTTTTTAATGCCACAGCCATCAACCGGCTGCTGATTTGATTCAGCTTCTCTTCGCGAAATTCGATCAGTTTGTTGTAATCGATCATCGAACGAAACACAAGCCCTTCGCTGTGGGCACTGCTGAAATAATGCGCCAGACGCCGGTCGGTTTTCAGATAGCTGTCGAGATGTTCGAGGAAAAATGAATAGAGTGCTATGTTGGCTTCGCTGTCGAGGATAGTTTTGCGCACCGGCGACATACGGTTGAACACCGGGCCGCCGCAAAATATAAACAGGCGCGACTTATCGAGCAGCCCTTGCGGGTTATCCATAAACAAAACCTGCGTAAGAAAAGCGCCTATGCTGTACGCAAAGAAATCGATTGTAGCATCGCTGTGGATGAGCGGATGCTGCCCGGCTCGTATGTGATTTATAAATTGAACCACATCACAAAAGGTAAGCATCCCCGACCAAAAGAAACGCTGTGGAAGGATGTGCAAGCGCGTACTGATGGCCACATTGGCAAACGACGATGCCACCACCGCCGGAAACAAACCCTCGCGTACATTTTTCAAATCGTTCATCAGGCGGGTATGCGACCACATTTCAGGCGAGCGGTTCATGTGAAAAGCGATGGGAAACAATACCACGGCTTTTCCGGTTCGCTGCATCAGTTGGCGCGCCCACACCAGATATTTGTCCCAGTTTTTTTCGTTCAGCCCGTGAAACATCATAATAATGCCGCGGGCTTTGGCAGGATGTGCCGGCTTAAAAATGATGTAATCGAAATACCGGTTTTCGCGCACCTTCGAGTCGGCCAGGTTGAGTATTTCGTTGATCTCAGGCGAGACGGCGTGTTGGAAATCGGGCGTGCGAGGAAATGTAATGCCCTGATCGGTATAGTGATCTTCGCCTGGAAGAATATGGCAATTATCAGAAACAAACCTTTGGCGATGCAAACGATATTGGCCATGATAGAGATCAATGTCCCTGGCCGGAACATCAGCTTTGTTGCGCAGATAATGGTAATCGCTCTTGTAATCCATGCTGCAAAATTAAAATGAAAAAGCGGTTGGTGAGTGGTTGTCGCAAATTTTGTGACGACCACCTCTTTTCCAATTCTCTATTATGTTTCGGGTTGACATTTCCATCCCAAAGTTTCTTGAACAGAAAGTTGCCACGAGTCCTTTTCCTGGACTTTCGAGCGTCTGCAGGATCTCGAAACGTCAGAAAATAAAAAACAACCTCTTTTTCAAAAACATCTATATTTGCAGCCGCAAAAAAGCGGATGTGGCGAAATTGGTAGACGCGCCAGACTTAGGATCTGGTGTCGAAAGACATGGGGGTTCGAGTCCCTTCATCCGCACAAAATCCTTTTAAGAACCTGACCCTCAAAGATCCAATTGAGGGTTTTGTTTTAATAATACCTCATAAAAATGGATAAAGATGACGACGGATGAAAAGTGCAACTATGCACGTCAGCAATTTGCGGGCAATCTCAACTGTGCGCAATCGGTGCTGAGTGCTTACGCCGGCGAGCTAAACTTGTCGCGTGATGAGCTGGAACGCATGGGGGCGACTTTAGGTGGAGGCATGGGCGAAGGCGAAGTGTGCGGAGCTGTTTCGGGAGCGCTGTTAGTGCTTGGCCTTAAGTTGGGGCATACACAGCACACGCCCGGCAACAAGCCCATGCTAAAAGCTGCTGCCGGGGATTTCAGAAAGCGGTTTCTCGAAAAGTTCCATTCGCTCCGATGCAGCGCGCTGATAGGATTGCAGATAAGAAATTCAGACGAGCTGCGGCAGGCTTACGCCAATAATGTTTTTGATAACCAATGTGCCGGCTTCATTTGCGAAGCCATCAGGCTGGTCGACGAAATTGCCGGTAAACCAGCTATGAGCAGGAAATAGTTAAAATATTAAGTTTTAACCAACTACTGATGCTACAAATTTGGGAATGACTCCGATAGCACCTCTTTGGCCACAGCCAATAAATAATGAAATGCAGAGAGAATATTTCTGCGCAAAGCAGATAGAAAACGTAATAAAGCCGGAAGGCGGACACAATTGGGTGTAAAAGGTTTTGTAGTACTTTTGCAGCCCAAAATAGTAAAAACTCACTATATGAACATTACACACCAAACTACCGGCAACCTGATTGGTATCATCAAAATGGAGATAACCCAGGAAGATTATGAGCAACAATATCAGAAAGAATTGCGTGAGCACCGACGCAAGGCTGTGATGCCGGGATTCCGTCCGGGCAAAGTCCCCGTAAGCATTATCGAGAAAAAATATGGCACCACACTGCTCGTTGAGGAGGTGAATAAAGTGGTTTCGTCAGCACTCGAGAATTATATCCGCGACAATAAACTGGACTTATTGGGCTACCCGCTGTCGCGACCCGTCGATAAAGATATCGACTTCACGCGCGACCGCAATTTCACTTTCTCTTTCGACATTGCCTTTCTTCCCGAAATTAACGTTGACCTTACCACGTTCGATCCTATCGAAAAATATGCTGTGAAAATAGATGATGACGCTTTGCAACCATTCATCGACAGAGCCTTGGAAGATCAGGGAGAATTTATTGAAAAAGAAACAATAGAAGCCGGCGACTTTTTGGAAGTTCAGATTGATGAGCTGGATCAGGAAGGCATTATTAATGAAGACGGCATTTCGAACAACACCAGAATAGAAATTGCAGACATTGCCGATGATAGCTTCCGCGAAAAGTTGATCGGCGGCAGGGTTAGCCAATCGTTCAATTTCGATCCTTTAAAAATTACTGCCACCCCTGCTGCAGCAGCCAAAATGCTGGGAATAGACGAAAACGAAGCTGAAAATATCTCCGGCACTTTTATGATGGAGATAATGAAGATAGAACATTACAAGGCAGCAGAAATGAACGAGGATTTCTATAAAATTATCTTTCCCAACGATCAAATCAACACCGAAGAGGAGTTTAAAGAAAGAATGCGCCAGGAGGTGAAGCGCTATTATGACGACGACAGCAAGCATATTTTCGCCCGTCGTGCCTTCGATCATCTCATCGAAATTAACGATCTGCAGCTTCCTGAGGAATTCCTTAAAAAATGGCTCTTCGCCAACAACGACGGCCAGATGTCGATGGAAGAAATTGAGAAGAATTTCGACAGCTACCAAAGTGGGATGAAGCTGCAACTGATACAGGATGCGCTGATGAAAAAATACCCTGAGATTTCGGTGAGCGACCACGACGTGCGTACCGAAATTATGAATCAGTTCCGCAGGTACTTTTCGGCTTCAGGCGAAATGGGTGCTGACGACGAAGAACTCAACAAGCAATTGGTAATGTTTGCCGACAATTACATGGAAAAACACAAGAAGGAAGTACGCCGCATCCACGATCAAATTTATAACGAGCGCATTGCTGACGTAATGAACCAACATGTGCAGCAAGAGGTAGTGGAAGTTACTCCTGAAGAACTAAAACGAAAGGTTGCGGAATCATTTGAATCAAACAACGACGACGATCACGGTCACGATCACGATCACGATCATACCGACAGCCAGCAAACTGAGCACGACGAGGAAGTACAATAATGTACATGAACATTTGCCAAAAGCAGTCGTTTTAAAAACAAACTAACACACATACCAACAATGTATTCACCAGAAGATTTTAATAAATACGCCGTAAAACACCGCGGCATCAGCAGCATGTCGCTGCACAAATACAACTCAGCCTTTACCAATTACATCTCCCCCACCATTATCGAAGAGCGGCAGCTTAACGTGGCACAGATGGACGTCTTTTCGCGACTGATGATGGACCGTATCATATTTCTGGGTGTACCCATCGACGATCACGTTGCCAACATCGTTCAGGCACAGCTCCTTTACCTGGAATCGGCCGATTCGTCGAAAGACATACAAGTTTATCTCAACACCCCCGGCGGATCGGTGTATGCCGGCCTTGGCATCTACGACACCATGCAGTACATCGGCAGCAACGTGGCTACCATTTGCACAGGTATGGCTGCTTCGATGGGCGCCATATTGTTGTGTGCCGGAGAACCTGGCAAACGCACCGCCCTCAAGCACTCCCGCATCCTTATCCACCAACCTATGGGCGGCGCCCAGGGACAGGCTTCCGACATCGAAATTACTGCTCGCGAGATTTTAAAACTCAAAAATGAACTCTACGAAATCATCGCCAAACACAGCAACCAGGACGTTGAGAAAATTTGGAAAGATGCCGACCGCGACTACTGGCTCACCTCGCAGGAAGCCAAAGATTATGGCATGATCGACGAAATACTCGACCGCTCCAAAAAATAATGTCGGCTCTCTCTTTTTTTTTTAAAAAATTAATACCCTTAACTAATAATAATGGCCAAACAAACCGATAAATGCTCTTTTTGCGGAAGAAGCAGAAACGAAACCGGGACGCTCATCATGGGCATCAATGGTAATATCTGCAACGAATGCGTAGAACAGGCCTCGGCCATTCTGGAGGAGGATAGTAAGATTTCGCATAAAAGCCACGCCAAACTAAAACTGCCCAAACCTACCGAGATAAAGCATTTTCTCGATCAGTATGTTATCGGTCAGGAGGATTCCAAGCGTGTGCTTTCGGTGGCGGTGTACAACCATTACAAGCGCATCGACCAAAGCAAGCAAAGTGAGGAGGATGATGTAGAGATCGAAAAATCGAACATCATCATCGTGGGCGAAACGGGAACTGGTAAAACGCTGATGGCACGAACCATCGCCCGGATGCTGAAAGTTCCGTTTGCCATCGCCGATGCCACCATCCTCACCGAGGCGGGCTACGTGGGAGAAGATGTCGAGAGCATCCTTTCCAGGCTGCTGATGGCCGCCAATTACGATGTGAAAGCTGCCGAACGGGGCATTGTGTTTATCGACGAAATCGATAAGATAGCCCGTAAGAGCGACAACCCGTCCATCACCCGCGACGTGTCGGGCGAAGGCGTGCAACAGGCGCTGCTCAAGTTGCTCGAAGGCTCCATTGTGAATGTGCCGCCACAGGGAGGCCGCAAGCATCCCGAACAAAAATATGTACAAGTCAATACGCAAAACATATTGTTTGTCGCCGGGGGCGCCTTCGATGGCATCGACAAAATTATAGCCTCACGCATGCGCACCAACGTGGTGGGCTACCAAATTGATAAAGAAACCGAAGCCATCGACAAGGCCAACCTGTTGCAATACATAGCCCCGCCCGATCTGAAAAAGTTTGGACTCATCCCCGAAATTGTGGGGCGCATGCCGGTAGTTTCGTTTCTCAATCCGCTGGATGCCACGGCCTTGCGACGCATCCTCACCGAGCCTAAAAATGCGCTCACCAAGCAGTTTATCAGGCTGTTCCACATCGACGGCATCGAGCTTACCTTTACTGATGAGGCGCTGAGTTTTATCGTCGAAAAAGCCATCGAGTTCAAATTGGGTGCCCGCGGACTGCGCTCCATTATGGAAGCCATCCTCACGGATGCCATGTTTGAGCTGCCTGATAAAAAGAATGTGAAAAAGCTGGAAGTCAACGGCAAATATGCCGAGCAACAACTACAAAGGAAAAGCTTTGTACGTATGCGGGTAGCTTAAAACGGCACCCTGTTCCGGCAGTCGTTTTGCGCATCCATCAAATATTCATGCTGCGTAAAGCGTTATTTTGCATTAAAAAAACCTTTTTATGCGAAATATACTTCTTGTCATATTTGTAATTTTCGCTGCAACGCCCCTGCTGCAAGCACAGGAATCCAAATATCATCTCCTCCCCGTCCGCGTTGTCGATGGCGACACGCTGCCTTACATAAAACTTTCGCCGGTAGAAGTTTTCGATTTCCGGATAATGAAAACCCAGCGCGAGGTGCGCCGCAACAACAAGCTCATCTACAACGTAAAAAGAGTGTATCCCTGGGCCAAACTCGCCGGACAAAAACTCGTGGAATACGAAACGGTGCTCAGCCAAATAGAGAGCGATCGCGAAAAGCGCCAGATCATGAAAGAAATCGAAAAACAGATACAGGACGAATATGGCGGCGAGCTGCGCAAACTCACCATCAGCCAGGGCAAAATACTCATAAAACTTGTCGACCGCGAAACGGGCAACACCTCCTACGATCTGGTGCAGGATTTCAGAGGAATGTTTGTAGCTTTCTTTTATCAGTCGTTTGCACGAATATTTGGCTACAACCTCAAAGTAAATTACGAACCCGAAGGCGAAGACCGCAACATCGAAGTGATCGTGCGCATGATCGAAAACGGAGTGATCTAACCTGCATTATTCACAAACTTTTATAGAACACGGATACTTCGACAGACTCAGCAAGGTTACTCCAGCTACCGATGCTTGCGCTATTGATTTTTGGAATTTGCACTAATCTGGTTGGTGGTGATGAAAAAATATTTTGGTGCGCTGCACCTCAAAGTGTTTGTCAGCTCCTTTACTACAAAGATCACCGGTGCGCTGCACCTCAAAAACGTCGTCTGGGTTTGGTCGAGGTTGCACCCCGGCCATGTTATTTTTACAGGCTTAGCCTGTTGAATTAAAATCTAAAATTTAAAATCCAAAATCAATAGAGGTGTCGCGCCTATGGCGCTAATTCAGAGCCCTGCGCCCTTCGTCCTTCGACACGCGCCCTGCTCCCCGCGCCCTTCGCCCTGCTCTGAAAGCGGGTGTTTGAATAAATTTCTAAATCAAAATTTCAAATTCCAAATAAATTCCATTTTACAAATCACAAAATCAACAAACAACGAACACCGAACACCGAACACCGAACAACTAAATCCCTGTGGTATTGAGATTTCCCAGGCTGATAGTAAAGACTTTGGTTTGTTCGGGGTCGTCGTCGTTGATGAGCTTGAGCGCTACCTGAAGATGAAGGAGGTAAATATTAAGCTCGGTATTTTTTGATTTGATGATGCCGATTTTGAGGATGTCGGAGTTGATGATGCCATAGGTGCGTTTTTCGATAATCCCAAAAATCTCGTCGGGATAATCGTCGAGGATGTCGCAGTCGTAATCGTCGAGAAACTCCTCGATATTTGAAATTTCGGTCATGGTGATCACCTGCAGGTTTTCCAGTCCGCCGATATTTACCAAAAACCACTTGTTCACGTTTTGATCTATCAGACAGCGGTTCAGATTGTCGCGCTGCAGGATACGGGCACAGTTGATGATGGCGCGTCCAAAGAAGTTGTCGCCAAATTTGTAAATATTATCGTAGGTGATGGCATAGCGCAAATTGATGCTGCCGATGATGCTGCGCAGCTTTGGGTAAAAATGAAAAGCATTGTAAACGCGCAGGATGATGGCCATGTTGATGGCAAAAAGCAGCGAGTGCAGGGGTGTATCGAAGATAAAGAAGCCGCCGTCGCCGGTGCTGATGAAGTGTTTATTGATTTTTTCCTTGTCGTATTTCTGAAAGATATACTTGTGGTTGGCAAAACATTGCTCAATGGCCACCTCCATAAAACGACGGAACAGGAAAGGGATGAGTGCTTGTTCAAAATGGCCGTAGCCGGTGCTGTATTGATAAATGTCGACGCCCAACACCGACTTAAGCGGAATGTTCTTATCGTTAACGTAAGTCTGCAGTTCTGCAAAAAGATCTTCGTCGTCGGGAATGATGTTGGTTTTACGAAAAATCACACGGCTATCCTTCTCTTTCAGGATGCTGCTGATCTTTTCGTAGCTTAGTTCTTTGATGGGAACACTCATTGATGAATGATTATTAATAAATCGAAGCGGTGCAAAAATAGGCAAAATTTACAACGGGTTATCCCTGTGCTTTTGGTGGACGTGGTTTCCGCTTTTGGCGTGAATCGCTTTTGCCGCCGGTTTTTTTACGAAATGGTTTCGCGTTGCCTGGTCTGCCGCGGCCGCCGAAGCGCCGTTGCGAAGCTTCGTAGTCAGGCCCGGAACCCAGCTCGTCGGGGAGTGGCAGCTTGCGCACCTCGCTGCCGATGAGCTTTTCTATCTTTTGAAAATTGCGCACTTCTTTCTGGTTAATAAAAGTAATGGCCAAACCGGTTTTTTCGGCGCGGGCAGTACGTCCCACACGGTGCACATAATCTTCGGCATCTTGCGGCACATTGTAGTTGAGCACCAGGCTAATGTTGTCCACATCGATGCCTCTGGAAACAATGTCGGTGGCCACCAGGATGCGTGTGTGGCGGTTTTTAAAATCATTGAGCACCTCCTTGCGCACGCTTTGGTCCAGGTCGGAATGGATGGCGCGCACGTCCATCTTCATGCGTTTTAGCTCCTTTTCGAGGTCTTTCACGCTGGACTTGGTTGCCGAAAATATCAATATCGAAGCAAGCTCTTTTTTGTCTTGAATCAGGCTCTTGAGCAGTTTTGTCTTCTGGCTGTCGTGCACCATATAGGCAGCCTGCAGCACATTCTCGGCAGGTTTCGACACGGCGAGACTTATCTCTTCCGGCTCGTGCATCACCTTGCGCGCCAGGCGCCGTATCTCTTCAGGCATAGTAGCCGAAAACATCAGCGTTTGCCGCTCTTTGGGCAGGAAGCTGATGATGCGCTGGATGTCGGGCAAAAAACCCATGTCGAGCATGCGGTCGGCTTCGTCCAGGATCAAACAGTTCAGCTTATCCAGTTTTACGTAGCCCAGGGTAAGATGCGAAATCAGGCGGCCGGGAGTAGCCACAATCACATCAGCGCCTTCTTTCACAGCTCTTTTTTCGGTTTCAAAATCTGCACCGGTGCCTCCCCCATAAATGGCGATGGAACTCAGACCGGCAAAATAGGCAAAGCCTTCGAGCTGCTGGTCGATTTGTACAGCAAGCTCGCGTGTGGGGGCGATGATCAGTGCGCGGATGCTATGGCCGCTGCCGGGGTGCGTCAGCAAGTTATGAAGCAGTGGCAACACATAAGCGGCTGTTTTGCCGGTGCCTGTCTGTGCGCAGGCTATCACGTCTTTTTGCGCCATGATGTGCGGAATGGATTGCTCCTGCACCGTAGTGGGCTTTTCGTAGCCAACGGCTTCCACGCCTTCCATCACGGCATCATGCAATTTAAAATCAGAAAAATTCAATAGTACTCCTTTGTTTTACAGGTTGATATTTATTCATCAACAATTTTGTGCAAAGCTAAGTTTAAAACGGCTTTGTGGATTGAGATAAAAGATTTGTAATTATAGAATTTTTAAAATAAGGGCTTGGGCTTCAAATTAATTTAACTCCCCTCAAACGGATGCTCCCTGTCGAAGTCGGGGTTGTAATGGCCTCCACTTTCCAGCTCCTGGATAAATCCATTGCGAAAGCCCAGTGTATCAAAAGCATCGAGCACCTGGCGATATTCATGCTGTGTGATGCCGCGGTTGAGTCCGGCATAGTGCTGCACCGCCCTCGTGGGCGCATACTGCGACATGAGCGAGATGTGGATGGAGGTAGAAATTTCTTCGGCCAGAAAGCGCAACACCGCCAGGCTGTTTTCGACTTGCCCGGGCAATACCAGATGCCGCACCAATATGCCGCGCATAGCCACACCCTCTTCGTCGGTAATAAGCGACGAGCCTTTCTGGCGATACATTTCGCGTAGCGCAAGTGCTGCAACTGCAGGATAATCTTTTGCCCGCGAATAACGCTGTGCCAGCGTGACATCCATATATTTAAAATCGGGAAGATACACATCCACCAACGCTTCGAGGCTTCGCAATGTTGCTGCGCGATCGTAGGCATTCGTATTATAAACGATAAAAGGGTGATGCCCCAACTCATGCAGCGCCGACACAATCATCCTGACATGCGGCACATAATGCGATGGCGAAACAAAACCCACACTTTTGCAACCGTGACCCAGACAGCGGATAATTTCATCAATCACTGCCTGAAGCGAACTATAGCCTGAAGAATGTTTTAACTTGTTATTGCTAATCTGATCGTTTTGACAATAAACACATTGAAGATTACAATGGTCGAAAAAAACATTGCAGATGCCTGCCTTGCCACCTATCACAGGCTCTTCGCCGTGGTGGATGCAAATGGAGGCGATATTAAAACCTGCATCGCTGCGACACCAGCCGGCAGCACCCGCCAACCGGTCGACGTTGCACTGGCGCGGGCAAAGCGTACAGTTTTGGTACGGCTTCAGAAAATGTTGGTAATCTTTGGGGTTTAACGATTTCATTGGTAAAATGTAATTTTTTTTCAGCATCCTGTTTTTCCTTCCAAACTTTGCTTTAAAAAAGCTTTCCGGCACAAATTGCAGGCGCAAAATTATTACAAAACCAGCGCCGGATCCTGATCAAGTCCCGCCATGCTGTTTTCCGTTTTCAATTTTCTCATCGGCATATTGCCGGTCCTCCTGGTCAGCGGTGGGTGTCTGCTGCTGCGGGCGCGCTTCGGGCACAAAACAAAGGGTGATAAGTATCGGGAAGTGGTCGGAGCCTATCGACGGCAGTCGTTCCAAAGAAACTACCTTAAAATCGGTGGAATGAAACAGGTGGTCGAGTGGCCAGCGCAAGAACCAATGTTTGGCATTGAAGGTATTAAAGAAGCCGCGTCCCTTGCGGGGATCGGCCATGCCGCTGATCTTTTGAAAAAGCCGTGTAGTGCCCGACCATGCCACATCGTTGAGGTCGCCAAAGATCAATGTCGGCGCCTGGCGGGGTTTTAGCCGGCGCCCTATCAGCAGCAGCTCAGCATCGCGGGGTGTTGAGGAATCGGATTCGGTGGGACTTGGTGGCCGAGGATGCACGCAATGTATCTTTACACGCTGCCGGTTGCGTAAGGTTACATTTGCCTCAATCGACGGGATGTCGTCCTGAATCAGATAATCAACCTGTACTTTGTCGAGCTGCAGCCGGGAATAGAGATGCATGCCGTAGCGATTGTCGAGCGGAATCTTTTTATTAAAGGGAAACTCTTTTTCGATTACTTCGAGCTGCTGCTGCCACCACCTATCGGTTTCGAGGGTGAGCAACAGATCGGGCTGACGATTCCTCACCAAATCGATCAGCGCCTGCGTGTTACGATTCGACATCAAAACATTACTCACCATGATGGCGATAACATTTTGCTTGTCGCAATCACCGGCGTCCAAGACCTCTTTTTTGGCGAGGGGCGTGTAGGAAAATATTTTGGTAGCCTGATAAAGGATGGAAGCCACAACGCCAGCTATCACCAGAAAATGCCACCAGATGGAGAAATCATACAAAAACAAAATCGCCGCCAGTACCACCCCGAGCAAAAAACTTATCTGGATGCGCGGGAAGTCGAAGATGCGCACCGTCCAATGGTCGATTCGCAGGGTGGTAATAAAAGTTGCAACAAACAACACCACCGCCAAAGCAGTAACAATCAACAACGTAATCTCAAAGGAAACCGAGTCGGGATTCATATCTTTTTTTTTAAACAAAAATTGGCTTTAGCCAAAATAACAGAACAAACTTCCGGCAGCTAAACTATAAAAATCCAATGACCTTACTAAATCACATTCTCTATGAAACCAGAAAACCGGATAAGGTTTTTTAATTTCCCAACGATAACATAGATGGATCTAAATTGTAACAACTGTACCATCCAAATAAAATGAGACAGGATTTTGTAGGCTTTAGCGCCAGATTAACACAATGCAACGATTTCGTTGAGAAAAAGTACTTTTGGCCACAGGCTTTGATGTAAAATTTTAGCGGGCTTTAGCCCAAATAAATAAACACCTAACTGATCACTAAAATGAAAGAAAACTACATCTTTTCAAAATCATTTTTAAAAAAGATTTTCCTACTGACGCTGATGGGGCTATTGATCTGCAACCCCGCGCCCGCTCAAAATCCTGCCATGGCCGAAAAGGTGAAGGCTGAATTTGTGCGCGCCTGGGACGACTACAAAACCTACGCCTGGCCACACGATGTGCTTAAGCCTGTTTCGCGCAGCTATTCCGACTGGTACGAGCATTCGCTACACATCTCCCCCATCGACGCTTACAGCACCATGAAGGTGATGCACCTGGAAGAGCAGGCTGCCGAGATTGAAAAATACGTGAAAGAGGAAGTGGATTTTGATAAAGATATTTTCGTTAAAACTTTTGAAGTCAACATCCGTATCCTGGGCGGGCTGCTCACCATGTTCGATTTTACCAACGATACAGCGCTGCTTGTCAAAGCCATCGACTTTGGCAACCGGATGCTGCCCGCCTTCGATTCGCCCACCGGCATACCATATTATTGGGTCAACCTGAAAACCGGTGCCGTGAAAGGTGACGAAGTAAATGTAGCCGAAGCCGGCAGCTATCTTATCGAAATGGGCATGCTGAGCCGCTACACCGGCAACCCGCTTTATTACCAAAAAGCCAAGGGTGCCTCGATGGCAATTTTCAGCCGCCGCTCGTCCATCGGCCTCATCGGTGAACGCATCAATATCGGCAGCGGCCAGTGGACGGATGAACGCAGCCACATCGGGTGCTGCATCGACAGCTACTACGAATATCTGTGTAAAGGATGGCTGCTCTTTGGCGACGAAGAGCTGCGCGAAATGTGGCAGCAAAGCCTGCAGGTTATCGACAAGCACCTGACGGAAAAGGTAAACGGCAGACTTTGGTATGGACAGGCCGACATGAACAGCGGTGAAATCATCAACCGCGTGGTAACGCTCTACGACGCCTACTTTCCGGCAGTTTTGGCTTTAAGCCAAAAAATGAATCAGGCCACCGACTTTCAGCAATCGTGGTTTTGGCTCTGGAACAAAAACGGGCTGGAGCCAATGGTATACGACTATGGCGCCGACAGCATCACCCACCCCTCTTACGACCTGAATCCCGAAATTGCTGAGTCGACGTATTATCTTTATTATTACACCCACGACGAAAAATACCTGCAGATGAACGTTACCATTTTTGAAGATTTGCTAAAGCATTGCAAATACGATGTCGCCTACACCTCCATTGCCAATGTGAAAACCAAAGAGCGCACCGACGAGCTGCCCACTTTTTTCTTTGCCGAAACACTCAAATATCTCTATCTTACCTTCAGCGACGAACACGATCATTTTCTGGATGAATACGTCCTGAGCACGGAAGCGCACCCATTCAAAAAGACTAATTTTGCCAGATAACTTTTTTTAAAAAAATCATGATGACCCTCGACAAAATTCCACAGATAAAACATCTTTCCACAGGCAATTTCTTTTTGATGGCCGGCCCGTGCGTCATCGAAAACCAGGAGATGCCTTACGCCATAGCCGAACGCATCATCGAAACCACCAACCGCATCGGCATCCCTTATATTTTTAAGGCGTCGTATCGCAAGGCCAACCGCTCGCGCATGGATAGCTTCATGGGCATCGGCGATGAGGCAGCATTAAAAATCCTTGCCGGCATCCGTAAGCATTTTAAGGTGCCGGTGGTAACGGATATTCATTCCGTTGCCGAAGCTGAGATGGCTGCTGAATATGTGGACATTCTGCAGATTCCGGCTTTTTTATGCCGTCAGACCGACCTGCTGGTGGCGGCGGCAAAAACGCAGCGGGTTATTAATATTAAAAAAGGCCAGTTTCTTTCGGGCGAAAGCATGCGTTTTGCCGTGGAAAAAGTACGCGAGGCCGGCAACGAAAAGGTGATGCTCACCGAGCGCGGCAGCATGTTTGGCTATCAGGATTTGGTTGTGGATTTCCGCAACATTCCGGAGATGAAGAAAAACCAGGTGCCGGTGGTGCTCGATTGCACCCATTCGCTACAGCAGCCCAACCAGCAGCAAGGCGTCACCGGCGGGCGTCCCGAGCTTATCGAAACCATTGCCAAAGCCGGCATCGCGGCGGGTGCCGACGGCCTGTTTATCGAAACCCACCCCAATCCCGCCAAAGCCCTCTCCGACGGCGCTAACATGCTGCACCTCGACCTGCTCGACGAACTTTTGCAAAAGCTTGTGCGCATCAGCCGGGCAGTGAGGTAATGGTTGTTTACAAAAGATAACAACTCCGCGTAATGGCAGCTTGCAACGCCTTGCCGTCGGTTATTTGACTATTTTTGTTTGTCGAAAAACAGCACAATTATTCATGTATTAAAATGATGATATGATGAAAGATACGCCCATAAACTATGAGCTTGTAAAAGAAACCATCCGCAAAAGCGGACTGCCCACAATTGGTGACGCCTCCATCCGGGAGATTAAAAAACTTATCGATCAGCTCGAGAAAGCTACCGGCGAGCGCTATGTAAGAATGGAGATGGGAGTTCCCGGACTGCCGCCCACACAAATTGGTGTAGAAGCACAAAAAGCAGCCCTCGACAAGGGAGTGGCCGCTATCTATCCCGACATCTTCGGCATTGCCCCGCTTAAGGAGGGGATTTCTAAATTTGTGAAAAACTTCATGGACATCAGCGTGAGTCCCGAAGGTTGTTTGCCCACAGTAGGCTCGATGCAGGGGAGCTTTGCTGCTTTTATGACCCTCAACCGCATGCATGCCGACCGCGAAGGAACATTGTTTCTCGACCCCGGATTTCCGGTACACAAACAACAACTAAGGGTGATGGGTCAGGGATGGGAATCCTTTGACGTGTACAATTACCGGGGCGACAAACTTCACGATAAGCTGGAATCGTATCTGAAAACAGGCAAGATTTGCTCGATATTATATTCCAATCCCAACAACCCATCATGGATTTGCTTTACCGACAAAGAACTGCAAACCATCGGCGAGCTGGCCAACAAGTACAATGTTATTGTAATAGAAGACCTGGCCTACTTTGCCATGGATTTCCGTAAGGATTATTCCAAGCCGGGCGTGCCACCTTATCAGCCAACAGTTGCAAAATACACCGACAATTTCGTGCTGCTGATTTCCAGCTCCAAAGCCTTCAGCTACGCCGGCGAAAGAATTGGTATGATGGTGCTTTCCGACAAACTTTTTAACACCACAGCCCCCGACCTGCTGCGCTATTACAAATCGAGCAATGTGGGCTATGCGTTGATTTTCGGGACACTCTACTCGCTAAGCTCCGGCACCAACCACTCGGCACAATACGCACTTGCAGCCATTCTGAAAGCTGTTAACGAAGGCAAACTGGATTTTGTGAGCATCGTCAAAGAATATGGCGAGAAGGCGAAGATTATGAAAAAATTATTCACCGACAACGGTTTTTATATTGTTTACGACAAAGACGAAGATCAGGATATTGCCGACGGATTTTATTTCACCTTTGCTTACCCCGGCATGAGCGGCGCCGAGCTGCTGGAGGAGATGCTCTATTATGGTATTTCTGCCATCACGCTCGACATCACCGGAAGTGAACGCCACGATGGCATCCGCGCATGTGTGTCGCTGGTAAACCGCAATCAGTTTGGCGACCTCGAACACCGCCTGAAAAAGTTTCACGAAGACCACAAGAAATAAGGCTCTAATAAAAAGACAAAAAGCAAATTCCAAACAACAGATAAGTTCCAAAAAAACAAAATTCAAATGTTCGTAATTCGTAACGACTTTATTCATTGAGTTTTTAATATTGGGATTTATTTGTGACTGTTTACACCGACTACGGGCGGCTGTTTTATTGTTGCTGTTTACACCAGCTACTGATGGTTGGAATTTATCCCTGGTAGCTATTACAATTAAACGGGAGTCGGAAAAAGACGTCCCGTTTTTTGTGTTAATGCGTCGGCAAAACCTTCGCTCTCTATGTGAAAATCCAGTACCTTTGCGGCAAAACAATACAGTGAAGATAGCAGTAAATACCAGACTTTTGATCAAAGACAAGCTTGAGGGTATCGGATGGTTTACCTACGAAAACCTTCGGCGCATCACCACGCAGCACCCCGAGCACACCTTTTATTTCCTGTTTGATCGCAAATTTCATCCTTCTTTTATTTTTGCCGACAACGTGGTGCCATTGGTAGTGCCGCCACAGGCACGTCATCCGCTGCTGTACTATCTGTGGTTTGAATTTTCGGTGCCGCGGGTGTTAAAGAAAATCGGGGCACAGATGTTTTTCTCGCCCGACGGGTATTTGTCATTGAAAACCCAGGTGCCGTCGATGAATGTTTTTCACGATCTCAACTTCGAGCACTACCCGCAGGATCTGCCACGTGCCGAGCGCCGGTTCTATCGCAACTACTTCCCGGAATATGCTTTTAAAGCCCGCCGCATCGCCACCGTGTCGGAATACTCAAAGCAAGACACCGTGAAGCTTTATGGTGTGGATAAAGATAAAATAGACGTGGTGTACAATGGTGCCAACGAGCGCTTCGTTCCGCTGGACGAGGCAACGCGCATGGCAACAAGAAAAAAATATACCGGCGGCGCACCTTACTTTCTTTTTATCGGATCGCTGCACCCGCGCAAAAACTTAGCGCGGCTTTTCCCGGCCTACGATGCTTTTAAAGCTACCGACACGCAAGGCGTCAAGTTGCTGATAGTGGGCGAAAAGAAGTGGTGGACATCCGAGATTGAGGATGCTTACAACAGCATGCAATGGCGCGATGAGGTGGTGTTCTCGGGACGATTGCGTGTGGACGAATTGCACCACGTGCTGGCCTCGGCGCTGGCTACCACCTACGTTAGCTATTTCGAGGGCTTTGGAATACCCATCGTCGAATCGTTTTATTGCGATGTGCCGGTGGTAACCAGCAACGTAACCTCTATGCCCGAAGTAGCCGGCGACGCTGCCCTGCTGGTCGATCCTTTCTCGATACCCTCGATAACTGACGCTTTGCAGCAAATTGCTACCAGTGCTGACCTTCGTGAAGATCTAATAGAAAAAGGACGCGAGCGACGAAAAATGTTTAGTTGGCAAAAAACATCCGAACGATTGTGGTGTTCAATGGAAAAACTCATCGAACAAATCGACTGACACTATGCACCGACGTTTTCTTATTGCATCACTTTTTCTTTTCATAACCATCAGCGCACCCGCCCAAACCCAGACAGAGGCCATCTACCGCTCGATAGATTTTCTGGAAAATTTAAAAAATGAAAACTACCAGGCCAACCGTCATTACATGGCTCCGGCACATGCCGACGAAAACTTTGAAGACAAACTACGCCAGTCGTGGCAATATCAGATTAGCCAGCTTGGAAATTTCGTGAGCCTCGAAAACACCAAATACGACCGCTTCCGCGACTACGACATCGTTTATCTCACCAGCCGCTTTGAAAAGAAAAATTATACCCTCAAACTGGTTTACAACAAACGACAGGAAATTACCGACGTAATCTTTATCCCTTACCCTCCCCTGATTGGTGCCGGCAGCCTCAACCAACTTTGGCTGATCATCTTTTTGATCGTCTGGGAGCTTACCTGGAAAGCCATGGGACTGTGGAAAGCCGGTAAAAACCAGCAGTTGTCATGGTTTCTGGCCATCTTCATCCTGCCCACTTTCGGGTTGCTCCCCATCGTCTATACGCTCTTTGTGCGGGAGAAGGCGGAGGGTGATTGATTTTATTTTTGGAAAGCAAAGATAGCGCATTTTTTTACGGGCAGAATATCCCAGGGAGATTCAATATCCCAGCTCAGGCTTACAACTATACCTCCCGAAAACACACCGCGAAAAGCTTACGAAAACTACGCCTACTGGTATTCTTTCTCCCGCTCCCGCTTCAATTTCTTGTTTTTGCGCGAATTGTCGGGCAGCTCTTGCCATTGACTGCGTCTGGGCGGATAGTTTTCTATCCACGATTTCAGTTCGCTGACCAAACCGCCCATTTTGTTACACATACTTTTTTCCAGATTTCGATACTGTTTTTTCAGCATCTGGTTTTCCAGAAAAAAGGACTCGAAAGAGATAAATCCATAATCCGGCAACTTAAACGAGGTTAGGGTGATATGGAAAGCTGCCGGGAGCATCTGCACTTCGATGCGTGAACATATCACAAAATCGCTGTTGGCACCGATTTTATGATTTTTGAAAACATCCATGTAACGTCCCTGCACCATGTAGCCTGAATTTCCGGCATGCTTGCCATCAGCAGAGCTGCCCGGGACTTCCTTGTTTATGCTAAAATGAAGCTGCCCGGTTGAGTCTTTTTTGCTCAGCACCACGTTGCGCTTTTGGAAATCGTCACCAAACCACGCGATGACGCGGTTAAAAATGGTGACTTCGTCCAGCCCACCGGTTACATTGATGATGGTGTCGAAGCCCACCAATCGCAGACGCGGATTATACTTCAACTCCAGTTGGCATGGCGTTTCCTGCTGCGCCATGACTGCCGGAGCCGTAAAAATCATCATCAAAACTAATGTCTTTATAAATTTCATCATACATCAGGCGTATTTTTAAAATATTAAAAAGGTATGCAATCCAGACACGACTGTTTGCTATTACCAAAGCGGCTGCTATTGCCGCGGGGAGCACCAAAGAAGCTAAACCCATCCAACTCATAGATTACTGACACTTCGTGGGTAGCTCCTGCCACCCGCCGTACATCGCTCAAAATATAATCGTACGAGTAGCGCAGCTTGATGCGACTGTTGGTTCCGAAAGGAATGTTAGCGCCCACCATCACGATCAGGTCTTTGAGATCGGTAAAAGTAAAACTTTGGTTCCTGAGCCAAATGCCGGAATAGATATAACTTTTGTAGGCATTCAGCCCTACCGAGAAATTAGACATCTTACCTTGCTTTTCATAAAAGAACCCCGGGTTGATCTTAAACTTTGTATCCTTCTTGCTGTAGCGGCTGCTGCTGCCGGTTTCGTTGTCGAGCAATACGTCGCCCATCACCACCAATTTTACAGGAAGCCGGGCATCACTTTCGTAAAAAGAGATGTCGGGCGTGAACAGGTGCTGCACTGATACAGCCAGCGTACCTACCACATTATTGATAGCGCTGGTCTCTTCGCAGAATTTGAGCAGGACACCTACGCCAAAATCCGGGAAGTTTAGGCTGTTGTAGTCGGGAGCGATGAAAGATGAAGGATTTACCACACCATAACGCGGGTCGATCTGGTCGCTGAAAATAAGATTGTCCCAGTTGACGGTTTTGCGAACGAAGGCGGCATTAAGCCCAAACTGGGTTAAAAGATTTTCCGACATATGAATTTTTACGGAAGTAGCCAGGGTGGCAGAGGTGGTTTGGATATTTCCCAGTCCGTCGATATCGCTTTGTATGATTACGCCCAAGCCGCCACTGCCGGGAAAATTAGGCTCAGCTACATCCACGCTTAGGGTATAATTGTCGAAGGTGCAGTCGAGCTTGTTCCACTGGTTGCGATAGTGCATGTTTACATGCAGGCCACTGCTGGCACCCGCATAAGCAGGATTGTAGTAAAGGCGGTTGTTGTAAAACTGCGAGTAGGTGGCGTCCTGTGCTGTGGTGGTAGTAGTAGACATCAGCGCTGCTAACTGTAAGAAAAAAGCTGCGCCATAGAAAAACCATTTTTTTGTGCTGTTTCTTTTCATGACTTTTCGTTTTATCGGATTAATAAAATGGTTCCGGTAATATCGTTGCCTTCTTGCTCAAGTCCGGTGGCATTGTTGCCCCACACGGTTCCGTCTTTAAATTTAGCGTAAGCTTTATACACATAGGTGCCGGGAGGCATAGTGGCATTTTTGTATTTGCCATTCCACGATTCTATGGGGCTTCCGCCGTCGTTCAATGCCGACGATTCCCAGAGCTTGTTGCCCCACATATCGTAGACGCTTATGTGGTACTCCTCCAGCCCGACACCTTTGGGTTGGAATACGCTTACCTCCTTGTTGGGATGCTCTGGTGCAAAGGCATTGGGCAGGAACAGACCTTTGTAATCAAGGCATTCGGTGCGGATGGTATCTATTGCGAAAGTCTCGGTGCAGCCTTTTGTGTTGGCCACCGTAAGCGTTACTGCATACATCTCCTTGTTGGTGTAGGTATGGGTAATGGTGGGCACTTCCGGCGCAAAGATGGTGTCGCGGGTGCCGTCGCCAAAATCCCAGGCCCACCACCAGACGTCGTCAGTCACGGTGACCGTGTAGCCGCTAAACAATACCGTGAGGCTGCAGTCGTCGTAAGAAAACTTCGGGTGGAGAGGCTCGGGCACTTTGGCAATCAGACTTTTTATCTTTTCGCATCCGGAGGCGTCAATAGTTTTTAATACCACCTGATGTTCGCCGGCATTAACATAGATGTGCTCCGGTGCCGGCTTATCCGACGAGGTGTTGCCGTCACCAAAAGTCCATTCGTAGCTTTCGATAATATTGCCGGGAGGCAAAATACTGGCGCTGTCGATCCAAAAACGGGTAGCTTCGCCATAACAGGCGTCCTGGTGATGTATCGTAAAATCGAACAATGCATCAATAAATACGGTATCCACGAAATCATCAATACATCCGTTGCGATCGGTTACGGTGAGAGTTACTTTTTTTGCACCACTGCTCTCAAATTCAAACTGTGGATTTTGCAAATCAGAATAATAATCTTCACCAAATGTCCACCACCAATCGGTAATGTACGATTGCTTCACCCACGAGGTGTCGTAAAACTGCACAAGCCCGACGCAATTGCTAATTTTCTTGTAAGAGAATCCTGCCACGGGCGGTTCTTTTATTATCACAGTAAGCATGGTGGAGTCGGTGCAGGTGGTAATGCCATCGATGGCAGTAATCACAATGAGTTTTACGGAATAGGCGCCAGGTGCGGCATAAGTATGCGAAACACATGTTTCAGTACCTGAATCGATAACGTCATCGTCGCCAAAATACCAGATTCTGTTGGTGATTGTTTGATGAGGATGCGCAGCGTTATAGCCAAATCCTGACAGGTCTTCAAACCAGGTTTGCTGCCCCGGACAAAGTACCGAATCAGCCGAATTGTTGACAGGTTCAAAATCGGCTACCGGACGGGAACCTACTTTGATGATAAAGTCAGCGTCGGTTTGGAAATTAGCACAAACCGCCAGACCATTTGCTCTGAGCTTTAGCACAACATCTTTTCCGGCGTCCCAGGCATTTGGGTGGTAAGTAGGCGTGAGTGTGTTGGCATTGAGCAACTGGCCGTTTCCGGTTCCCAAAACCACCTCCCACTGGAAGCTGCTGTAGTTTTTGATGGCAACGGCACCTTCAGCAAGGGTATATCCGGCTGGATCATCCATACAGATTACTCCTGTCGGATTAGCTATGCTAATGGAAGGTAATCCAGCTACAATAATCCGGATGGTATCGGTAGCCGGTTCATCAATGCAGGCGGCTGTGCCCATAGCCTGCAACACCAGGACAGCAGTATCGTTGGCATCGCCGGGGGCAGGATAATAGGTCGGATCGAGGCGCAGCGGATCGTCAATAGTTCCCTCACCATGATGAATTGTCCATGAGAAACCGGTAATAAAAGCAGTGTCTGCATCTTTGATTTGCACATGATTGGCCACACAAACTTCGAGCGTGTCGCCGGCATCGATTTCGGGCAGCGGGTCGATATGAAGCCAGAAAGAATCCATCACTTCAGAAACATCGCAGGGTGCCAGACCTGTGGCGGTAAGCACCATTTGAATATCCACAGATTGATCAACTGCCGGTAGTGAATATTCGGGATTTAGCACGGTAGCATCCGAAAATTCACCCAGATCAGCCGGGAGGGTAGTCCACAAAAGCGCTGAATAATTTTCGGCTGCGGAAGTAATTATCGGATACACCATGCTGCTTTCGCAAACGGTTGCATCCATACCTGCTTCTATTACCGGCAAGGTTTGAATGGTGAGTGTAAGGCACGCATGCACCGAATCAGCAGGCAAACAAGGACTCATTGCGTAAGCGGTAAGACAAAGCGTAACTGTGCCTGCGGCAATATCGACCGATCCCGGCGAATAAGTAGCCGCAAGCTGCCTGGCGTCGTCAAACCAGCCATCGCCACCGCGCCACAACAGGCTGTCGTAATGCAGAGCCGTTGCCTCGCTAAGCAAGAGAGTTTCATTTTCGCAGAGGGTAAAATCGCTGCCGGCATCAGCCACCGGAAGTGGTGTAATCATCAGCTCCATGCACGACTGCACAGAATCGGCAGGCAGACAAGGACTCATCGCGTAAGCAGTAAGGCACAACGAAACAGCGCCTGCGGCAATGTCGGCGGCGCCCGGCGTATAGGTTGGATAAAGCAAACCTGAATCGTCAAACTGGCCATCGCCACCGCGCCATAACAAGCTGTCGTAATTCGCAGCCATTGCCATGGTTTCGTCAAAATGCAAGCTTGTGTTTTCACAAATAGTTTTATCCAAACCAACTTCGGCCAATGGCACAGGCTGGATGCCCAGCACCATGCAATCTGTCACCGAATCGGCTATGGCACAAGGCGCCAGCGGATAAGCTGTAAAACAAAGTTCAGCCTGCCCGGCGAATATGTCATTGGCACCGAAAGTATATACCGGCGCCACCAGCGAAGAGTCGTCGAAGAAACCATCGCCGGCACTTCGCCAAATTACTTCAGACTGGTTAGCTGCTGTGGCCGGCACTTGATAAAACATCATATTTTCACACAACAAGGTGTCAGCTCCTGCAGAAATCTGCGGAAGATGTTGAATAGAAAGGATCATTGTATCGCTCACCACCAGTGTGCACGGGCTAAGCGGCTGCACGTCGAGGTAAAGGCTTACTTCGCCTGTGAGGATATCGCCGGCACCGGGTGTATATTTACACGAAAGCGATGTTGGGTCATCAAACATGCCATCGCCGGTGGCAGCCCATTGGAGTTGGCTGTATTGCAATGCTGTGGCATCGGCTGTGATGTGATTTGCGTTTTCGCAAATAATAGCGTCTTCGCCTGCCGAAACCTGTCGTGGTTCGGGAATGGCCGTCAGCAACAAGGTGCTGCTATGCGACTGATACCCGCAAGCGCCCATGCCTTCTGCTGTGAGGCGCAATATAATATCCACCGGTTCAGCGATGGTATCGGGCTGGTTGAGGTGGTAAACAGGATCAAGCACGCCGGGCGGATTGGGATCGAATGTTCCTAAACCAGAGAGGTCTTCCCACATTACATTGCTAAAGTTGGCAGCAAATCCCTGCAGATAGAAAGTATCTGTAACGCATAGGATGCCATCGTTACCGGCAACGGCCATTGGCAATGAATCGACCTGCACAAAAACCGACGAAACAACCTGCTGATAAGCACAAGCGCCGGCTCCTTCGGCATGCAACACCAATTCTACCATACTATTGGCAACCGAAATATTGGGTATAAACGAAGGCGTAAGGGTGGTAACGTCGATCATGGTGCCGGCAGTGGGAGGAATTATCTCCCAGTTGAAGCTGTTGATAAATTCAGCCTCAGCATTTTGTATTTGTATTGTATCGCCGAGGCAAACAGCGGCATCGTCGCCGGCATAAATTTCGGGAACAGGATCAACGAGGATTTGATAATTCCCGTCAACAGAACCTTCACATCCCGGCGATTGCAAATATTCTATTTTAATAAGTCCAACAGTTACAGGCTGCACAGGAGCAAGCTCCAGATATTGGGGTTGGCCATTATTGATAAGGGTGTCGGGTGGTTGCATCACCCCGTCAATCGACCAGGTGAGTTTCCAGTCGAGTATTTCACCGGTAAGCTGTAGAGGTATTAATGCTGTATCGCCATAGCAAATGGTTGTGGTATCGCCGGATAACTGGGCTGTGGGAAGGCTTAGCTCCTTTACCAGAATACCGGGTTGCATCACAGCAGAACACATCGGGTCGTCGGCAAAGGTTGCCTTAATGGTGTACATTCCCTCGCCAAATTCCGAAACATTAACCCACTGGAGCATTCCGCCATTACCAATTATAATGTAAGGGGGAACCAAAGGCTGACCTTCGAGCAACAGCTCGTAAGCTACGCCCTGCTGTGAATCGTCGAGCACGATGATTATCTGATCCGTATTACCTTCACAAAACAATGGGTTTTCACAAGAAACTTCATACACTACCGGCCCATCGCTGATATTGACAACGCCGGCCATAACTTTGTCGCAGGAGGTAAAAAGATGCCTGGCTTCGATATGATACCCACCCGGAAAAGCGAAAATGCCGAAATTTAACGAACCGCCTGTTCCATCGAGCGTGGCAACCGGGCCGCCTATTACTTCATCACAATACAAATAATATTTCACCGAATCTTCCGACCAGGTGAGTCCAATCTCTACCGGCGGGCAATAGTCGCCTTCGCCGGGAACTGGAAATCCTTCGGCGGTGATGGTATAAACATCCGGGTTGTCGTAAATCTTTATCAATCCGTCCATGATGGAAACACATCCCGTGAGGTCGTCGGTAGCTTTGATACGATAAGTGCCGGCAATAAGCGGCTGGGGCGGATTGAACACAAATTGCTGTCCGTTGCCTGAAAAGGAAGCCTGCGGATTATTGCCCGCCCCTACCTTTTGCAGCGCATAGGTAATTCCTACACTGGAATTTACCAAACCAATCTGGATATTCTGATCTACGCAATAATTTCCCCCAGGATTAGGCATGACGGCAAACTTTTGCGGCACCTGCCGGATGACGCCCACACTGTCCATGATGGTATCGCAACCATTCACCGAGAGTGCCCGGACAAAATATACACCTGACTCAAACTGCGGCAGGAATTCTACTACCCCTACTCCGTTTCCGGTTTGGGAATTTTTTACAATCCCATTTTCATCAACCAACTCGTAAAGCACATTTTCTTCAGAGCCATTGAGGTAAAATGTTACCGGCGGACAAGTGGGTGTATTGGGTAAAATAGTATATACAACTGGCTGCTCATCTATGGACACGCTTCCCGACATCATTTGTTCACATACCACCGTGCCATGATTCCAAATGGCTCTTATAGTATAAATTCCGGGTTGGGAAAGATTCTCAAAACGCACCTCGCTATTAGTACACAACTGGCTGCTCATAGGAATTGGGTTGGCAGGGTTGCCTGAAAGATTATCATAATACAAAATATATTCAACCCCTTCCTGGCAATCTTCGAGATACACCACCCGAGGCGGGCAGGCATCGCCTTCGGCACGCACGTCAAACACCAATGGATCGGGATAGATGATGGTATGGGTTTCCATCCAGGCATCGCAATCGGTTTCAGGATTAACACCTAAAACACTATAAGTGCCTGCGTCGAAAAAAGTTCCAAAGCTGATAGCGCCGCCTCCGTCACATTCTACAGGGCCGGCAACAGCAGCAAGATCGGCAGGCCCTTGGGCAGGTGGCACCTGCAGGTAGAGATAATATTCGATGCCAGCCTGGCAATTGTTGAGGGTAATTTCGGTGCCAGGACAGCCGCGTGCCGGAGACATCTGAAACTGCAAGGGTGAAGGGTTTACTACTATTTGCTGCGGAAACAAAGTTTCACATCCGCTGGCAGGATTCGATGCATGCAAGCGATAGGTTCCGGGATTGTCAATCACACCAAAACAAATCAATCCACCGTTGCCCGTAAGGCTGTTGCCTACAGGTTGATTGCCACTCCACAATTGATACACAATACCCATTTCAGAATTGAGAATACAAATTTCATCTTCGTTTTCACAAATGGGTGCATTGGGTGTAATCTGAACCATTGCAGGAAGCGGAAGGGCCTCAAATGTGCCATTCATGCTGCGTGAGCAAGTTATGTTGTCATAATCAACAAGGGCTTCTGCCGTATAGGTTCCGCCTTGTGACACAGCATCAAACAAGATAGCTGCACCCGTTCCGGGTTTTTCCTGTGCCAATACACCATTGCAATAAAGCTGGTAATAAGCTCCTGCTTGCGATCCGTTAAGACGAGGAACAAGCGGAACGCAGGCATCGCCTTGCGCAGCTATGGTGAGATTGTAAATCAGGGGCAGGTCGCGCGCAAGTACTTCGATGGTTCCATTCATCAGTATTTCTACGCCGGTATTGGGATTGATGGCTGTGACGCTGTAGGTTCCTGATTCGGCAATCTCCCATATCAGAATGCCGCCGGTTCCTGGCTGCATAACATTTACAGGGTTGAGCCGGTAGTTGATATTGGGCTGCGACCCGGCGAGCCGTATTTCGGCAAACGAAACACCATCATCACAAAATTCTCCGCCACCAGTCAGTTGGAAAACGGAAGGCAGCAAATAAACATGAATGGTGTAGGTAAACGGCACCCCGGTGCATCCGCCGGCAAAAGGCGTAACGGTGTAAATCACTTCGCCTTCGTCGGGAGCATTGGCGCCTTCAATAGTGATGAGCATGGCCGGCAGCGCAGCACTATTTCCGCTTTCTGTCCAACCTTCCAGCTCTGGTATCGATTCAGTTCCCTCCCATTGGTAAGTTACCTCCGGGTTTAAAATATTATTGGTAAAAGCTACCGGCTGGGTTTGCTCTCCGGAATTGATAAATTGCTCGTTTTGCAGATTAGTAATTTCTGCTACGGGAAGTATCTGAACCGTCAGCACATGCGCAGCCCCCGCGCACAATGCAGGAGCAGGACCTGTGGGGTTTATGGTGTAGGTAATAGTTTTTACGGCGTTGCAATGATTAACAAGTACATCATCAATCAAAAAGGCCGTTCCATCGCTGTTTCCGGTAATACATCCGGCGGTATTGTTTTGGGAAGTCCACGCCACCGTAGCTCCGGCCAGATCGGTAGTTATTGTGTAATTGAGTGGTTGTCCCGAACAAATCACTGTGTCGGCACTGCTTGTTACCATCGGCAGTGAATTGATGATCAGCGTGAGGCAATCATTGGCTGCAGCCGGACAGGGCGCACATGGCAATGCCGACAAACACAATGTTACGCTGCCATTGGCGAGGTCGGTGATGCCAGGCGAATAAATGGCATCTTCAATTGTACTATCATCAAAAATGCCATCCCCTGAAGTAGTCCATTGCAAACCACAATGTGCGGTGGCATTACCCGATAAAGAATAAGTTGCGTCGGCGCAAATTATTCCATCAGCACCGGCATCCACTATTGGTGAAGGAACTACGTCCACCACCACCGGCAAACCAAAGGTGATTCCCTGACAATTGGGAAAAGTACTGTTTTGGATGGATGTAATGGCAAAAGTGGTGGTTTCGGTAAGGCAAACATCCGGAATTACAAAAGGTGAGGCATTTATATTGTTAATCTCAAAACTCAATAATCCGGTGGTTGCATCCTCTCTAGTGTAGGTGACGTTCCATGGGCCGATTCCAATAATTTCAAAGGAGAGACCAAAGCAATCGTCCTGGCATACCAGCGGCGGCGCGTTAACCTGAGCGGAAGGCAGCGGTATCTCCACTACAGTAATTGTGTTGAGCATGTTAGCCGGACAAGTAGGGTCATTCACAAATTTAGCTACCACATAGTAAGTTCCCGCCAGCATATTGTTCCAGGTAAGCTCGCCACCCGTACCAATCACCGGAGCACCTACAGGCTGATCGACGGGCAATGCCACCTTATAGAGCTGGTATTCGGTGATCAGGTTTTGTGATCCTGCCAAAGTAAGCGTTATGCCGTTGGCGCCTTCGCAATAAAAAGGAGGAAACTGTATGGAAGTCAGCTCAAATTTCTCCGGCGCAGCACCAATGGTGAAAGTCCCGGTCATATCCTGTTTACAATTGGGATCGTCGATTTTGCGGGCGTGAATTCTGTACTCGCCGGGGTCGCATATTTCGCCCCAGCTCAGGCCATCACCGGTGCCGGGAATACCAGCGCCGTTATTGGGATACCATTGCCCGGTGGTATTGTTAATAAGAAAATACGCTATTCCTATTTGCGAACTACTCAGCGCTACTGTCGGGCAGGGGCAGTAAATTCCCGGCGGCGGACTTACAGTGTAGGCAGTGGGATTGTCAACGATTTCATAATTGCCGTTCATCACACTCCAGCAGGAGTCGCCGTGGGTGTAAAATGCACGGATGGTATAAAGTCCATTTTCTTCCATCATACCAAAACTGATGGAGCCACCAGCGGCATCACCAATCACCACAGGCTGAATCCAAACGCCATTGCGGTATATACGGTATTCGACACCCTGCTGTGAGTTGTCGAGCAAAATTTCTAATGGCTGGCAACCGGCGCCTACTGGTTCCATATTATAAATTTCGGGAGCAGGAACAACTATAGTAAAGTCTTCCATCCAGGAGAAGCAGTTGGTGGCGGGATTCACCGCTTTGATGGTATAGGTTCCTTCGTCCCACCATTGGCCAAAGCTTAGGTTGGGATTTTGTGGGTCGCACGAAACAGTGATCAATGGCCCGGCAATTTCGGCAGGAACCTGTGGGGGTGGTTCAAACCACAACTCATAGTCAATACCGGGCTGGCATCCCTCCAGGAAAATTTCACCACCGGGGCAACATGTGTCGGGAGCCATGTGATAAATCAATGGGTTTTCGTGAACTACCTGTGGCTGGCTAAAGAAAAGATCGCATCCGGGCTGCGGCGCTATGAAACGAGCAAACACACGATAAATTCCCGGCCCGTTGGTAGGTGGATCAAAACACAAGAACGGATTGTTGGCTACGCCTGTCTGAAATCCGCTGTAAGGATCATCGTCTTTCCATAGCTGGTATTCTACACCTGGCTCCCAGCCATCGATGCACAATGTCTCTCCTTCGCACAACATGCCTCCCGGAATAATTGGAAATTCCAATGGAGAAGGATTTGCCTCAATGCTGCCCCACATGTCTCTTTCGCAGCCGGTAAAAGGATTGATTGCATGAACAGTATAGATACCAGGCAATATCACTTCATCAAAAACTAAAAATCCAGGCAATCCTGTACCATTGATAACCTGCACCACGCTGTTGCCATTGTATATCAACTGATAGGTAACGCCGGCCTGCGATCCGCTAAGCAATGGGATCACCGGAATACACGTTTCCCCATCCTGAGCTGTTAACTGATAAATGACGGGCAGTGGATTGACAGTGAGCTGACACATACCTTCCATCATCGACGATTGGCCATTGCTGAGGTTGGTAGCTCTGATGCTATAAAAACCTGGCGTAGTTATCCCCGGCCAATGCAGCGTATCGCCGGTGCCGGGTTGAATTGGCAAAACCGGAAATACAGCGTTGCGCAAAAGCAAATATTCTACTCCCGGCTCTGAGCCAGCCAGGCTGATGGTTCCCGACTGCCCAAAACAAACGGGTGGCGGGCAAATCAAATCGTAAACCGTTGGCTGTAGTTTGATAACATAATGATATAAATAAGGTGTTCCCCGGCATTCGGTTCCATCAGGAAGCACAAGGTAGGCTGTTACCTGATAGGTGATAATGCATGTTGGCGAGCCTCCCGCTTCGATAGTAACCACCTGCGCAGGCAATAGATTCGTTTGGCCTTGCTCTAATTCATAGGTGGTAAAACCAGGACACGTAGTAGAATGATATTCCCAATGGAAATTTACACCGGCTACATTACTCGTAAAAGTTACCGGCTGGGTAAGTTGTCCTGAAATCACGGTTTGTTGGTTGATATTATTGGTAATTTGCGCTACCGGCATCACCTGCACCTCCAGGGTCACGATTTGGCCAATACATAAATTTGGGGCAGGACCTATGGGGGTTATTTCATAAAATACGGTGCAGATATCACTGCTGCCATTTATAATTTCATCTTCGATAATATCGCCATTCCCGCTGTTGTTTCCGGTGCAATTGCCATTAGGTTGTGTAGTCCATTGGAAAGTGCTTCCCGGCACGTTGGATTGCGGTTCGTAATCGAGCACAACGCCGGAGCAAACGGACAACGAAAGCGCGCTGGTGACTGACGGTACGGGAAGTACAACCACCTGTGCTGACGCCTGAACAGTAGAGAAACCATCAAAAACCACAAGCTGGTAAGTGGTTGTAACAGCCGGCGACACCGTGATACACGAATCGCCCGAAATAAAGCCCGCAGGCTGTGATGTCCAGCTAAAGGTGTAATTGCCGGTTCCTCCGGCAGGCATGGCACACAAAGTTGCTGATTCACCGGGGCAAATTTGTGCTGCATCCGGATCGATGGTCACTGACAAAGCATCGCCTTCTACATCAATATACACTCCGTCACAGCCAATACATCCATTGGCATCGGTCACGCAAAAAGTAAATGTTACATCTGTTGTCAACTGCACCGTTGTAACGTTTTGAAGATTTGCATTTCCGGCAATAAGCCCTGCCGGCTGCCACTGATAATTGGTGTAAGGAGGCGTACCTCCCGAAACCATTCCCGACAAATTCACCGTCTCGCCGTTGCTGATGATCTGATCCATACCTGCATTGGCAACAGGCAATGGCAACATGTCTATTGTAACGACGTTGCTTGTATCCGTATCACACACATCGGATATCACCAGTCGCCGGTAATATGTTTTGACGTTAAGTGCGGGTGGCTGATAATTTTGCCCGGTAGCAGCCGGGATAACATTCGTAAATACCGGCTGTGCATCGGTTGCTTTTTGCCATAAATATGTAAAATTGCCACATGCGCCATCAGGCAAACTGCCGCTCAGGAGAATCGGTACAGTTGCGACACAGATAAGCTGATCCTGCATAATAATATTATTGCTTACCGGATCGCAAACTTCGATCATCACCATATTTGAAAATATCGTCGGACATGGATTGGAAATGGCTTCACGCCTGTACCATGTGGTAGCGAAAAGATTTGACGGCTGATAATCGACGAGCACCGCACCGAACAGAGTATCCCAGTTAATACCATCTGGCGAATCATACCATTGATATGTCATGGGGTCGCTTCCGCCAAAAGCTATGGTTCCGGTAAGAACCTCAGGGGCATTGCCCATGCAAATCTGCTGATCGTCAACGATAGAGTTGTTTTGCACCCCAGGGAAAATAGTTATTTCGACTACAGCGGAAGTATCGGCACAGTTGCCACCATCGTCCGTTACAATTCTTCTAAACCATGTACTGACAGCAAGTGTATTGGGATTGGAGTAGTCTTGCGTATTGCCGCCTGTTACAGCCCATGCAGGGTTAGCTGCAGTGGATTTTTGCCAGGTGTAATTATAAATACCCGTTCCTCCTTGCGGCAGCGATCCTGCAATAAAAATTGGCGACATGTCGCTACACATCTCCGTAAATTCCGGCGTGATAATGTTGTTGATGATAACGGGTGAAAGAATGATTTGCAGCGTATCAGATTCATTGCCGCATCCATTGGTAATGGTTACAATCGCTTCATAGGTGCCTACATCGTTGAACTCAACCATCGGGAAAGCTGAAGTATTGCTGGTAGGCGGCACGTAGCTTACCGGTCCGGGACCAATAATGTTCCAAAGATATGTTGGTAATAAAGTATCACAATTGATTTCATATTCGGGCTGCAGCGCCAATGTTGCCTCACCACACACAGCAAACACCTGCTCATCAAAGCTTACCTCCGGAGGCTCGCATATGATAACAGTCTTGCTAATGGTGTCGGGGCCACAACTGTTTTCGATAATCATCCTGATGTTAAAATAACCGGATGTGTTAAACTGGATTAAAGGATCAGGATAGGTAGGATCATTTTCAAAACCAGGCGTGATAAACTGAGCACCGGCAGCTGGCTGAATGCTCCATTTATATTCGGGCATTCCCTCTCCACCCTCAAAACTGAGATTGGTAAATTGTACCTGTGCCGGGACGCAGGGATCAAAATTTTCAACCTGAAAATCGGCTATGGGCGGCTCCTGCACAAATAATTGAATTTCTACAGTAACAATTCCTGAATTATTATTGATGTCGATGCCTGTCCAGGCCGTGAGCGACACAGTGTACCATTGTCCGGCTTGTGTAAAATTATGCACCGGCTCGAAAAGGTCAGAAAAGTTATCAGGCCCTGAAGCAGGATCGCCAAAATCCCATGCAAAATGCGTTTCTGTTGTAAATTCCAGTCCATTATTAATAATATAAAAACCTACCTGTGTTAAGTTGCCAAATGCAACCGGATTGCAGGCAAACAATTGACCCGGTCCGGCACCCCATTGGCCATCGAGTGTATCGATAATTGTTATCACCGGACACGAAACATAAATAGGGCAAACAATTGAGTAGGTTTCATCACACGGGTTGGCAGCCGTGCAGGTAGCCTTAAAGGTATATCGCAGATCGTTCGGATTAACACAAAAGTTTAAATCGACAGAGCAGGTGGTATAAACATGGGTTAGAATATGATTTAAAGGCAACTCATTCTGAAAAAGTGTTGTAGAGGTGCCGTCACCGAAATCGATATCATACCGTGTTCCCGGTGTGTTGTTATAGGTCTCGGGAGAAATAGGAAAATCGACTGTAAAAGGAGCAACCCCCCATGTATTTCCCGGACTGGCGATGCCGCCCGAAGGTGTACTGCCGATAAAGATGTAATACTTCTTAACGTGGTTGCATCCGTTGGCTCCATTAACGGTGTAGGTGAGTGTTTTAAAACCAAGTCCATTATAAAGATGACTGATAGGCGCATCGAACTGGGCGGAAGAATAATCCGGCGTATTATCGCCCCAATTAATGGTGTACCAGGTATTGGTAGCAAGGGTGGTGCTTGCATTGGTAAAAGTAAAAATTGCCGAAACTTCTGCACCGCAATAGGCAAACGTTACGGTATCGTCAACAATTTTTGTAGAAATTCCCGGCCCGGAAGCGGTGATGCGCGCATCGGGTTTCTGCTTTACAGTAACGGCTTTGGTTATTGAATCTTCACAGCCATTGTCGTCGATGATTTTAAGTAGTACATCAAAAGTCTGACTGCCATTGCCCCATGCTTCGAAGGTATGATGCGGGTTTTGCAGCGTGGAGGTATTTTTGCTACCTGACTCGGGATCAGCAAAATTCCACTCCCATAATTCGATTTGTGACCCTGGTGCATTGGCGACAGATAAATCTGTAAATATCACTGGATCGTTGGCGCATTGGTTTTGGGGTGCTGCCGAAAAATCAGCCGTGGGAGGCTCGTTACGGATTATAGTTACAATCCCCATTTGTCGGCTACAACCGGTAACTGTGTTTTCGGCCACCACACGGTATTGACCGGGATCAGTATAATTGCCAAAGACAAAACCACCACCACCGGGGGTTGCATTCGTAATTTCAACAAGACCTTTGTAAAGTGTGTACTTAACATTGGGTTGCGAATTGGCCATACCAATGGTTATTCCTGCAGCATTGGGATAGTTACAAAATATGCCCCCATCTGTAATGGTAATAGGAAAAACCGTTGGCTGAGGATCCATCACTACTATAACGTTGTTGGTTGGCGGAATAGTGAAATAAGTGCCTGAAGGATGAAATCCCGGAAAGGGTACAGTGTCCCCATTGCCCGTCACCTGAGCAATGTTGCCGGGCGTCCCCTGCTTTTTCAAAAAGTAGAGCTGGCCATTTACGGAGTTTTCGATTAGAATTTGCACACCCGCCGGCTGAGACCCTTGGCAATAGTGGCCGTCAACGGGGTTCATGATGAGCGTCGCTTGCGCATTGAGGGTGCCGGCATACATACATGCACACAGCAGCAACAGGATAAAAGTAAGGTTTTTCATATCTACTCGTATTATTTTTTGCACTTAAAAAATGATAAGAACAGCACTTATTTTTAGGGTTTCCAGGGTGGAATTTTGAGCTGTTAAAATTATGAAAAAAACAAACCCTAAAACAATATGAAAAATTAACTGCAGAAAAAGAAAATGACGAAGGCGGGTTAAAGTACAGTAAACGCCTGAAAAACATTGATTAACGACGGGAAATAATGAACAAACGTTTTGTGCAAACGATGTAATTTATTTGTATTCTAAATAAAAACCATAAAAAAAGCAACCCTCTGAGGTTGCTTTTTTTTAATAATAAGATGTTTTGATTCGCTTCGTGAGCTAATCGCTTATTGGGGGTTCTTCTTCGCTGTATTCGGGGCACTCTTTGCATTCGAGGCTGCGGGTGTACATTTGCATGGCGTTGTAGCTCATGCCCATGCTCGAAAAACCGCCATCGTGATAGAGGTTTTGCATGGTCACTTTGCGCGACAGGTCGCTGAAGATGGTCACGCAGTAGTCGGCGCATTCGTCGGCAGTGGCATTTCCCAGCGGCGACATACGGTTGGTAAAGTCCATCAAGCCTTCTATGCCTTTTACACCGCTGCCTGCGGTAGTTCGGGTAGGCGATTGCGAAATAGTGTTGACGCGGATTCTGCGCTCACGGCCAAAGATGTATCCAAAGCTGCGTGCAATGCTTTCGAGCAGTGCTTTGGCGTCGGCCATGTCGTTGTAGCGATAAAGCGTGCGCTGTGCTGCCACATACGACAAAGCTACCACAGATCCCCAGTCGTTGATGGCATCGCGTTTATAAGCTATCTGCATCACCTTGTGAAACGAAACCGCCGAGATGTCGAGGGTTTTCATCAGATAGTTGTAGTTAAGATTGTTGTAAGGATTGCCTTTGCGCACGTTCATCGACATGCCGATGGAGTGCAAGATAAAATCGACCTTGCCGCCAAAATGCTCCATGGTCTGCGTGATGAGATTCTCCAGGTCTTTCTCGCTGGTGGCATCGGCAGGAATCACCAACGCGCCGGTTTTGGTGGCCAGCTCGTCGAGTTCGCCAAACCGCAAAGCCACCGGGGTGTTGGTAAGAACAAATTCAGCGCCTTCCTCGTGGGCACGTTCGGCCACTTTCCAGGCTATCGACAAATCGTTGAGGGCACCAAAGATGATCCCTTTTTTTCCTTTTAATAAATTATAGGCCATAGCGGTATTTTAAGTTTTAATGGATAAATAGTGACGGGCAAAAATAAGATTATTTAAAAACAGGAGATGGCGTGTGTTGCGGCCATCAATTCTGCATCAGTTCGGCGGCGGCAGTAAGTGCTGCGGTGGTGATGGTGGCATCGGAGAGCATCTTGGCTATCTCCGTCACGCGTTGTTGCTGGCTGAGCCTGCTGATGGTAGTTTGTGTGGTTTGTCCGGTAGTACGTTTGCTAACGTAATAATGTGTGGCGCCGCGTGCTGCAATTTGCGGCAGGTGGGTAATGGTAATTACCTGCATGCGTCCGCCCATACTTTGCATGATGGCTGCCATTTTTCCGGCCACCTCCCCCGAGACGCCGCTGTCGATTTCGTCGAAGATAATAGTGGGAATAAAGTTTTTGAAGGCTATCAGCGATTTTATGGAGAGCATCAGCCGCGAAAGCTCGCCGCCCGAAGCGATCTTACTCATCTCCATCAGCGTGCCGCCCTTGTTGGCATTAAAAAGAAAAACCACCGTATCCATCCCGTTTTCGGTAAGCTGACGCGCAGGTGTTATTTCCACTTTCAGCCGGGCGTCGGGCATCCCAAGCTGTGAGATGGTTTCTATGATCCTGGCCTCCAATGCGGCGCTACCCTTTTTTCGACTTACCGAAAGTGCAGCGGCTTGCTCTTGCAGCTTTTTCATCATCAGCTCCAGCTCCTTCTCCCCGGCAGTTATTTTGTCGGCCAACGAATCGTAGTCGTCCATTTTGCGGCGGTATTCGTCGCGCACAGCAAGAAGGCTTTCCACATCGGCAACTTTGTGCTTATGTTGCAACTGATAAATCAGGTTTACCCGCCCGGTGAGCGCTTCAGCACGATCGGGATTTACCTCCACGCGCTCCCCAATTTTGTGCACTTCTGCTGCCAGATCCATCAACTCCAGGCGGTTGCTTTCGAAGCGTTCGCCAATTGCATTAAGCTCGGCGGAGTAGCTGCGCAATGGTTTATATTCTGTAAGGATTTCTCCAAAAATCTGCTCCATCCCGTTGTCGGCCTCCAGCAACTGGCTTACATTGAACAGCCGGCTTTTGATCTCTTCGGCATGCCGCAGCATGCCCAGCTCCTCCTCTATCTCTTGTTGCTCACCGATAGCCGGGGCAGCCTTTACGATTTCATCGTATTGATATTTATAAAAATCCTGCTCGGCACGTGCCTGCTCCTCTGCTTTGCGCAATGTTTCTATCTGCTGCACTTTGATGCGATACGAATGATAAAGCGACTTGTAGTTCCGCAGTTCATGGGTGTTGTCACAAAAATTGTCGAGCACGTCGAGTTGAAAGGCAGCATCCTGCAAAAGGATGATGCTGTTTTGTGAATGGATGTCGATGAGCAGATCAGCCAGCGGTTTCATCTGGCTGAGCATCACCGGGGTGTCGTTGACAAAAGCTCTTGATTTGCCCGAAGGCAGTATTTCGCGGCGCAAAATGGTAAGCTCGGGCTGATAGTCGAGATTGTTTTCATCAAAAAAAAACCGCAAGTCGTGCCGGCTGATGTCGAAGATGCCTTCGATAATGCATTTCTCGTTTTTATCTTTCACAGCCTGCTGATCGGCACGCTGGCCCAGGATAAGCGAGAGCGCTCCCAGGATAATCGATTTCCCGGCACCAGTTTCGCCCGTAAGCACCGAAAACCCGGCCTCGAAAGTAGTTTCGAGCCGGTCGATGAGGGCGTAATTTTTTATGGAAATTTGTTTTAACAATTTCGATTACTGCAATGGTTTACGGGGCAAAAGTAACAGAAATTGCCGTGGGAAAAATATCAGCGTGCAGCGCGATGATTATTGGCTGCTGATAATTTTCTGGTAGTCGTTGGCGTGCGAGGGGTCTATCTCTTTGAGGATGTTTACGGCTTTGGTTTTGTCCATGGGTGAAGAATCGCTAAAGATGTTGATAAACTCGTCGCGTTTGGCATCCATCACCAGTTGCATGTAGAACAAACGCGGCTTTTCGCGATGGGCGCGCTGCAGCAATTCAAGGGCTTCCAAGGCGCCCTGGCGGCCATTCTCCAGGTTGTCCGACATCACATCCAGGCCGCGGCGATGGAAAGTGTACATCGCTTTACGAATGTTGGTGTAGGAGCTGTTGTTGAGATTTTCGCTAAGCCAATAACGATTCTTCATGCTCTCGAAGGCTTTCCAGCCTGGCTCGCGTGCGCTTTGTGCTGTGCTTACAACTTGCTGTGCTTTATCAAAATAAGGCGAGCCACCCATCGACTGGTAGGAGTCGAAATCCAACCCCAGGAAAATGTAACAATAGTAAGCTACCACCGAGGTGAGGTTGGACGTAAAAGTGTTGTCGCTGTATTCGATAGACTGCCCCTCCTGCCACTGAAACTGGAAATCGTTATCCACATAATTAAAAAGTGGCGAGTTGTAAGAAGTGCCAAAAACCGGACGACGCAGCACCAGGTTGACGCGACCTTTGAACTCATCCGATGACAGCTCCTCGGTGATGGTGATGGCAATGGTTCCCTCGATGCGCTCATCAATTTTGTAGGTGAAGTTGGTCCAGTGCCTTTCGTTTACAAATTCGTAAAGCCCTTTGCGCAATTCATTGAACTTTTCGCGGTTGGTTTGCTGTATTTGCGGCGCCGAAACCTGAACAGAGACATTAAATTCCTGCGCCGAAAGCGTTGCTGCAAAAGCAATTATTAATAAAAAAGAAAAAATGGGTTTCAACATATCGGGAATCTGGTAAAATGATAAACAATGTCGGTATGCGATGCCTTCCTATTTTAAAGCATGGTGGATACGGCATCCAGAATATCGGTAGCAACTTCCGCCTTGGCTTTCAATTCATATTCGATAATCTTCCGGTCGCGGTGGATGAGGGTAATTTTGTTGGTGGTCGTTCCAAAACCCGCACCCTTGTCGCGCAAGGAGTTTAAAACGATCATATCCAGATTTTTATTATTTAGCTTTCGCAATGCGTTCTGCAGCTCATTTTCAGTTTCGAGCGCAAAGCCGACGAGCAACTGGTTTGGCTTCTTCTCTTTGCCGAGTTTTGAAAGAATATCCACCGTAGGCTGCAAAGTAATGGCGGGCGGCTGTTTCTGTTTTTTAATCTTTTCGCCAGCCACCTTTTGTGGTTTAAAATCGGCTACTGCTGCCGACATGATGGTTACATCCGCGCACGCGAAATTGTCGGCCACAGCCGCCAGCATCTCATCTGCCGACACCACGTCGATGCGCTTTATGCCGGGATGGCGGGCGCTTTGATGCACCGGTCCGGCAACGAGCGTAACAGTGGCGCCACGCCCGGCAGCAGCTTCTGCCAGGGCAAAGCCCATTTGTCCGGAAGAGTGGTTGCCGATAAAGCGCACCGGGTCGATGGCTTCATAGGTAGGGCCGGCAGTGATGAGAAAATGCCTGCCGGCAAATTGTTGCGCTTCCGCAAAATGTTGCAGGATGATCTCAAGCATCTTTTCGGGTTCCTCCATGCGTCCGGCACCGGTAAGTCCGCTGGCAAGCTCGCCCACTTGTGGTTCGATAAGCCGGTGGCCGCGGCTGGTGAGTGTCGTGATATTTTCGCCCGTAGAAGGATGCCGGAACATATCCAAATCCATGGCCGGCGCAAAAAACACCGGACATTTGGCCGAGAGATAGGTCGTAACGAGCAGATTGTCGGCCATGCCAGAAGCCATTTTGCTAAGCGTGGCGGCCGATGCCGGTGCCACCAGCATCAGGTCGGCCCACACACCCATATCCACATGGCTGTGCCAGGTACCGTCGGCAGGGTCGAAAGGGGCTGTAAGTGCCGGACGCCGCGACAAAACAGAAAGGGTGAGCGGGGTAACAAAATCGCGCGCATGCTCCGTAAGAATGGTCTGCACTTCAGCGCCTTCCTTTACGAGCAAACGCACCAGCAACGGAATCTTGTAAGCAGCTATGCTGCCGGTGATGCCAATGATTATTTTCTTACCCTTCAACACTCCTTATTCTAATATGTCGCTGGTGAGCGGATTGGTAGCCTCCTTGGCTGGATTGCGGTAATATACCTGGTCATCCAGAAATTCCTGAACAGCCAATAAGGTAGGCTTGGGCAACTTTTCGTAGAAACGGGCAATCTCTATCTGCTCGCGATTCTCGAAAACTTCCTCCAGGCTGTCGGTATTGGTAGCAAACTCCGCTAACTTCTTGTTGAGTTCTTCTTTAAGCTCCAGCGAAATCTGGTTGCTTCGTTTTGAAATGATGGCCAGAGTTTCGTAGATATTTCCGGTGTCTTTATCAAACTGCCGCATCCTGCGGGTTACAGCAGTATTTTCAGATTTTATTTTTTTATAATCCATACTATTGTTTAGGTTATGATGGTTCAACTTCAATGTTCAGCAGTTCGTCTTGTACCCGCTGGCGCATGCGCTGCACCTCGCCGATGTATTTACTTTCGGGATAAAGACTTACAAAATCGTAATAGACTTTCACGGCAGACTCGTAGCGTTCTTTTTTCTTCTCCTCGATGCTCTTGAATGCATATTGGTAATAAGAACGGATGATCCGGTAAAGTATCTCTTCTTTAAATTCGGTGTCGGGATAATCTTTGAGCATGCCTTCGTAAGATACGATGGCAGCGCGGTAATCCTCCATTTTATAATACAAATTGGCGATGTTGTAACTTTTCATCTGCAATTTGTTGCGCAGCTCGTCAATCAAATCGTTGGCTTCTTTGGCTTTTTCCCCGAAAGGGTATCTGTTGATAAAAAGCTGAAATTCATCGATGGCTTCGCGCGTCACGGTTTGGTCGAGGCTATAACGCGGGCTGTCGAGAAATTTTGTATAGGCTGCCAAAAAGCTGGCTTCTTCGGCCCACTGGCTGGTGGGGAAATTTAGCGCAAAGCGTTTAAAATAATAGCTGGCCAGGACATATTCGCGTTCTTTGTAGTAGGCATTGGCATAATTAAAATAAAGCTTCTCGGCTTTGGCGGTGCCGCGATAAATGGGCATAAGCTGCTCAAAAACCTGCAAAGCCCGGTAGTAGTCGCCCTTTTCGTAATATTCCATGGCTTTTTCGTACTTGGCTTCATTGTCGGTGCTTTTGAGAATTTTCTGATGATTGCTGCAAGAAGCTATCACCAGCGTTGCCAACAGTAACAAAATGAAGATGTTATTTTTAAACATGGGCGCAAAAGTAATATTTTTTGGATGGTTGGGATAACGCACGTCATCACCAATTATTTTTGAAGACGTGCCCTGCGATGCGGGCGACCAAAGTTGTAAGGCGAAGAAAGCACGGGCACCATTAAGGAGCCGGTTAATTATTCTATTTTTGCAACAAAAAACTTAACAGCTAATCACATGGATATTTTTGAAAAGTTCACCAACCTGGGACCTCTGGGAAAGTACAACCGTGAAGCCTTCGGGTATTTTATCTTTCCAAAGCTGGAAGGAGAAATCGAGCCACGCATGAAATTTCAGGGCAAAGAGATGCTCACCTGGTCTATCAACAATTATCTGGGCCTGGCCAACCATCCCGAAGTGCGCAAAGCCGATGCTCAGGCTGCTGCCGACTGGGGCCTGGCCTATCCGATGGGTGCCCGCATGATGTCGGGGCATACCAACCACCACGAAGAACTCGAACGCCAGTTGGCAGAATACGAGAAAAAAGAAGATGCTTATCTGCTCAACTACGGCTACCAGGGAATGGTGTCGATAGTGGAATCGCTGGTGAGCCGGCACGATGTCATCGTTTACGATTCGGAAGCACATGCCTGCATCATCGACGGATGCCGTCTGCATTTTGGCAAACGCTTCGTATATCCGCACAACGACATGGCAAGCCTGGAGAAACAGCTCGAGCGCGCCACCAAAATCACCAGCCAGACCGGCGGCGGCATTCTGGTGATAACCGAAGGCGTTTACGGCATGTCGGGCGACCTGGGCAACCTCACAGAAATTGTGGCACTCAAAGATAAATTCCAATTCAGAATATTGGTTGACGATGCCCACGGCTTTGGCACCATGGGGCCTACCGGCGCCGGAACCAGCGAACACATGGGCGTGATGGACGAAGTGGATATTTATTTCGGGACCTTCGCCAAAGCCATGGCCGGCATTGGCGCTTTTGTGGCCGGCAGTAAAGAGGTAATCGAATATCTGCGCTACAACCTGCGCTCACAGATTTTTGCCAAATCGCTTCCCATGCCTATGGTAATTGGTGCGATGAAACGTCTCGAACTTATCAAAACCCAGCCGCAACTGCGCGAAAATCTTTGGAAAGTAGTAAATGCTCTTCAAAGCGGCCTCAAAGAAAAAGGCCTCAACATCGGAGCTACTGCTTCGCCCGTTACACCTGTAATTCTGCAGGGCGGCGTACCGGAAGCTACACACATAACCCACGACCTGCGCGAAAACTATAACATCTTCTGCAGCATCGTTACCTATCCTGTGGTGCCCAAAGGGGTTATTCTGTTGCGCCTCATACCTACCGCAGCTCACACCGTGGAAGATGCCAACTACACCATCAACGCTTTCGCGGAAATACGCCGCAAACTCGACGCCGGCCTATACTCCAAGGAAGTAATGTTCGATGCGCGCAGCCTTGTTTAGTGCTTGTTTGTTATGACGATTTTAAAAAAATCCAAATGACAAATTCCAAATGACAAATAAATTTCAACACTAAAAATCGAATAACCAAATTCGTTACGAATGTTTGGGTTTTGTTTTTTGGATTTTGTACCATACTAAAGAGTTTTTATTATAAAAAACCCGTGTCCCATGCGGGTTTTTTTTATCTTTGCACGCTACTCAAAACCGCACACCCTCTATGGATGTCACCGACGACAGAAACAAACGAACGTCCCGCAACTTCCTGATCATTTTCAGCAACTCGCTCTCCTGGCTTGTGATAGCTTTTCTTTTTATGTATTTGATCACGCAATTTGCCACTGCCATTGCAGCGATGCAATTCGACTATCCAAGCATCATTTATTACTATTCGCTGACCTGGAACATCGACTCACGCGCCTGGACGCCCGATGCCGTAAAAATGCTGTACAGCATAGCCCCGGCGCTTGGGATGTTTCTGGGAATCATGGCCTTGCTCATTTACATACAGATGTACGATGCGCTTGCTTATTTCAAGATATTCTTCCTGTGGTGCTTTGCCTACGCCATTATCTGGTCGTTTGGCGCCATGCTCGCCGGCACCATCCTCGACAAAGGCTTTGGCTATGTGGTGATGTATTTTTATGTGAAAGATACCGGAAAGCTGGTGATGACACTCATTGCGCTGACCATGCTCCTGCTTGTTTCGACACTTACGGTGAGATGGTTTTTGTTTTCGGCCAACTCCTATTTTAACCAACTCAACGAATACAACCGCTCCTTTTTCACCTATTCGGGCGTTGTACTTCCACTGGTAGCCGGCACTTTTATCATGATCCTCATCAAGCTGCCCATGATTACCTACTACGAATTGTTCGTTCTGCTTACGGGGCTGCTGTTCACTTTACCAATACTTTTGCGCTATAAAAGCATGCCCACCTTTTTCTTCGACGAATTCCCCATCACCATCAAGCTCGACAAAGGCGCGCTTATCGGAGCTATCATTTTGCTAGTCGCCTTTAGAGTGGTTTTTGAGTTTGGGGTACGGATAAGTGTTTAGAAATCTTTCTTTACAGATCGAGTTCCGACAAGCTGATTATACAATGCTCACACCGCGACAGGTGTGATGAGGTTTTTTTGAATTTCAAATCGCAAAATATCTAAACCTTCCTTTTTAACCTATGATGTAATTCTGCCCATCGTTCCGGAAATGACATGGATTTCAAACACATCCTCCGGGCTGGGATCCTCATTATTTTTATTATAATAAATCAATCTCAGCAGTGTATTGCCCGCATTTATGGTTTTGAAGGTAAAGGTATAAGTGGCTTCGTGCGTACCATCGCTGCTACGGGTTTTTATCACTGGCTCGCCTATCTGCTCGAGCACCGAACGATCCAGCCCTACCGTTTTCCATCGGAAACCAGCGGTCGGATTCCCTTGAAGCTGCACCTCAAATTGCGATCCTATGGCAAACTCCACAGTGGTGCCGTTGTCGGTGTAAGTAAGTGGCGAGGCATTGCAACCGAAAAAAATTACCGCCACGGCGGCGAGCAATAACACCTGAAAAGTTTTGTTTTTCATCTTATCGTAGTTTTTAATAATATCTTATCTGTTTGAGCTAAAGCCCGCTAAAACTCTTGGCTTTTTGTTTCTGATGTCGTGCGCGCAACTTTTGGAGGCCAACGCTCCTATCCTACCCCATCAGCAATTGCCCGGTCGATTTCAGGAAAGGCCATGGTGGCAATGATGTGATCACCTTAAGGTCGTTGGTCAGGCCGCCTTTCTCATCCAGAAAGTCGAAGAGCCGTCCCACGGGATTGTTTTGGTACATCTTCGAGAAAAGCAGCTCGGCCTTCTCCGGATCATTTTTTAAAATATTGAGCAGCACGGCATCATAATACCTGTAGCGCAATGGCGAAACCGCCGGTATCACCGGACTTTTTCCGGCAGCCAGCGCTGCCGCCACCTTTTTGGTGTGTACCTGTATGCGCATAAAAGTGTAACCCGACGAGGGCTTCGAGCTGCCACCTGCCGAGCCTGTCTGCACGATGTGCTCTCCCTGCGTGGCCGGGAAATGATAAGTGGTCATGGGAATTACGCCAAATTCGTCGTCGATGATGCGATACGATTTTATCTTCAACACTTCGGCTATGTAGGTAGCGATGGCAGCATCGTATTCGGGCTTTGGCAGCAAATGCTCCGAAAACAGCGTGTACTCCACCAGCGCCTGCCTGGCATTGTGCGGAATAACGTAAAAAAACCGCATGGCACCCTGCTGGGGCGTGCGGAAATCGAACATCGTGAAACTGCCGGCATCAAAAACCGGCTCGTCAGTTTCTATCACCAACCCTTTGAAATGCTGCCGCAGATACAATGCTTTCCCGGCAGCGGCCACCACATCTTTTTCTTTAAAAATACTTGTAAAAATCCAGCTTGCGCTAAAAGTGCCCTTGTCGGTGATGGCTGTGGCGCCATCGGGCTGGTCTTCGAGCTTTTCGATTGTAGCATTCAAAAACTCAAAATTGGGAAAAGCTGCCAGCGAGCTACGCATAAAGTTGTAAAAGTCGATGCCACGAATCACCGAATACCGGTGGCTGCCCATTGGAATTCTTTGGCTGTAAAAACGACTGAAAAAATCCAGTTTATCAAAACGATAGCTTACGATCTTGTCGAACGGCGTAGCCTGGCGATGCCAAAATCCCCAGGTGCGGTCGTTGTTTTGTTTTTTGTCTTTGTCGATGATAAGCACGCGGGCATTGGCTTTGGCGGTCTGGCTCAGATGCCAGGCCAGGCTCAGGCCGGCTGCGCCACCGCCGGCAATTATGTAGTCGTAGTTTTTCATCACAGCGGGATGTCGATCATCAGCAGTGCAAGCGCATCTTCTGTACGTCCTTCGTCGAGCCACTGCCGCGCCAGCACATGTAGCTGATGCTCCAGCTCCACGGATTCGTCAGTATGCGTTGCAAATAATAATTGTACCTCCTTCGACTGCCTGATACGTTTGATCTCTTCCGGCTCTGGCATCGTTTCGATGTTTCCCAACTGCCCCAAATGGTTGCCGGTAAGTATTTTGCTAAGCCTGATGTGCTCGGGCAGTTGGTCGATGCCCATGCCCTGTCGCCTCAGTGGTTTGGCTACTTTGAACAGGCTTTCGCCAAATGCTTTTACATAGTAGTCGCCGGTGTGCCGCCCTACCAGCCTGATCTTGTCGGCATCAGGGATGTCGTTTTCGTCGAGCACATCCTCATGCACGTGGATCATGGTGACTTCGCAGATCACCAGATTGGCCGCGCCGCCACCCTCGCCGGTTTCGATCACTTGCCGCACTTTGCATTCAAATTGAACAGGCGATTCTTTTACGCGAAAGGGGCGAATGGTTTCCGAGGGCAAAGGTGTAAAGCCGGCTTTTATAAATTCATTAACACCCTTTTCGTACTCGGTGCTGGCCAGGCTTGCCTGATGCACAATGTCGTAATTCACCACATTTATCACCACTTCGGGCACCTCTTTAATATTTTGGTAGGTGTGCTTGGTAGTATTGTCGCGCCCGCGGCGCGATGGCGAAAAGATGAGTGTGGTAGGATTAACACCAAAAGCATTGAAAAAACTGAAAGGCGACAAGTTGCTGTTGCCTTGCGCATCCATAGTGCTGGCAAAGGCGATGGGGCGCGGTGCCACAGCGCCCAGCAGGAAGCGGTGAAGTGCTCCGGTGGTGAGCGTTGAAGGATTTATCTTTTTTATCATTTATCTTTTTTTATAAAATAATCTCACAAAGGTTTTGCCGGCAAAATCGTTGTGCGGCTTTCGCCAAATCCAATCCTGACGCCGTCTTTTTCGGCATGGGCACGCAGGATAATGGTGTCGTTGTCGTTGATAAATTTGCGTTGTGTGCCGTCGGGCATGGTGAGAGGCCTGGTGCCGCGCCAGCTAAGTTCGAGCATCGAGCCATATTGCTCCGGCTGCGGCCCGCTCAATGTTCCGGAGGCGTACATATCGCCCACGTTGATGTTGCAGCCGTTGATGGTATGATGGGCAAGTTGCTGAAAAATGTTCCAGTACATGTATTTGAAGTTGGACAGACACACTGTGTGCGCCGGGAAATCGTTGGTTTCTATCAACACCTCCAGATTCACATCAAAGTTCATCGCTCCCGAAAACTGAAGATAAGGCAAAACTTTAGGTTCCTGCGGTGGCCCGTCAACGCGGAAAGGCTCCAGCGCATCGAGGGTTACAATCCAGGGCGAAACCACGCTGCCGAAGTTCTTGGCCAGAAATGGCCCCAGGGGCACATATTCCCATTTCTGGATGTCGCGGGCCGAGAGATCATTGAAAAGCACCAGCCCGAAAATATGTTCTTCTGCACGCGATAGCGGCACACGGTCGCCCAGTTCTGTCGTTTTCCCAACCACAAAAGCCATCTCCAGCTCAAAATCGAGCTGCCGGGTAGCTTCCAAAACCGGAGAAGCATCGTCGTTACTTTTGGTCTGACCCACAGGCCGATGGATATTAGCACCTGAAGCAACTATTGATGAAGCCCGCCCATGATAGCCCACCGGCAAATGACGCCAGTTGGGCAGCAAAGCATTGTCGGGATCGCGAAACATGGTGCCCACATTGGTAGCATGTTCTATGCTCGAATAGAAATCGGTATAGTCAGTTATGCGCACAGGCAACAGCATCTCCACCTCCTTCACATCATACAAAACATCTTCTTTAAAATCTTCGGTGTTCCAGATCTCTTCGTTCTGCTTGTCGAACATGGCCGAAATCTGATCGCGCACGGGCTGCCACACCAGCTTTCCCAACGAAATAAAATCGTTGAGCACCGGCTGATGAAAGACTTCGTTGCTGCTGATGCCGGCATCTTTAAAATAACCCTTGTCGGCGATTACAGCCAGATCGATCACGTAATTACCGATGCGCGTCCCGACACGCGGAGTGGTTCGGTTTTTTGGTTTAAAAATTCCGAAAGGGATATTTTGTATCGGAAAGTCGCTGTTGCGCGGCACTTTAAGCCACGACTGTAACGACGGATTGTTTGCTTTAATCATTTGTTTTTTTTAATATTCAAAACCATTTTTGAAAATTCAATTTTTACAGTGTTCCTCTCCGCTGCTGCTCCAGCTCTATCGATTCGAACAGCGCCTTGAAATTACCTTTCCCGAAGGAACGGGCACCTTTTCGTTGGATGATTTCATAGAAAACCGTCGGGCGGTCTTCTACCGGGCGGGTGAAAATCTGCAACAGATACCCTTCGTCATCGCGGTCGACTAAAATCCCCAGCTCCTTTAGCGGCTGCAGCTCTTCGTCGATTTTGCCCACGCGCTCCAGCAACGTCTCGTAATAGGTATTGGGAATACTCAGAAACTCGACACCACGGTCGCGCAATTCGGTTACCGTTTTCACAATGTTGTCGGTGGCCATGGCGACGTGCTGTACGCCCGCGCCATGATAAAAATCGATGTACTCTTCTATCTGCGATTTCTTCTTTCCTTCGGCAGGCTCGTTGATCGGGAACTTGATGCGTTCGTTGCCGTTGGACATCACCTTGCTCATCAGTGCGGTATATTCCGTGGAGATGTCTTTGTCGTCGAACGAAACGATTTGTTTAAAACCCATCACGTCGGCATAAAACTGTACCCATTTATTCATCTCACCCCATCCGACGTTGCCCACCATGTGGTCTACGTATTTTAATCCCACCGGCGACGGTTTGTAGAGCGGATCCCATTTTTGATAGCCAGGCAAAAACAGCCCTTTGTAATCTTTGCGTTCTACAAAAATGTGCACAGTGTCGCCGTAGGTGTGAATGCCGGCGGTGACGACTTGTCCGTTTTTGTCTTTTTCAGTTTTGGGTTCAAAATAGGATTTGGCGCCACGCTTCGTGGTTTCTTCATACGATTTGCGTGCGTCGTCCACCCAGAGTGCCACCACTTTTACACCGTCGCCATGTTTTTTTTGGTGCTCCGCAATGTCGCCATCGGGCGTAAGCGCTGTGGTGAAAACAAACCGTATTTTGCCCTGTTTCAGGACGTACGAGGCGCGGTCTTTCAGCCCCGTTTCCAAACCGGCGTAAGCCAGCGGCTGAAAGCCAAAAGCTGTTTGGTAGTAATGTGCTGCCTGACGGGCGTTGCCTACATAAAATTCGACATAATCGGTTCCGTTGATCGGAAGGAAATCTTCTTGCTGTGTGTTTTTTGCCATTATATTTTTGTTGTTATGATTTTGAAAATTGTTTTGTTGTTTGTTATCAACATTTTAATGAATGATATTAATCCTTTTCAATCCAGCTTTTGTAATAATTTTTATCTTCAATTTGCAGTGCTTCTTTTGTAAGTTTTAAAGGGCGGAAAGTGTCGACCATCACAGCCAGTTCACCGGTTTCTTTTTTCCCAACACTTTTTTCGACCGTTCCCGGATGCGGCCCATGCACAATGCCCACGGGATGCAACGAAATCATTCCCTGCACCACATGCTTGCGGCTCATAAAGTCGCCGTCGACATAATAAAGCACCTCGTCGCTATCCACGTTGCTGTGGTGGTAAGGAGCAGGAATCGACAGCGGATGGTAGTCGTAGAGCCGCGGCACGAAAGCACAGACCACGAATTTAGAAGTCTCGAAAGTTTGGTGCACGGGTGGCGGCTGGTGAATGCGACCGGTGATAGGCTCGAAATCGTGGATGGAAAAAGCATACGGATAGAGGTAGCCATCCCATCCCACCAAATCGAAGGGATGCGTTTGGTAATGGTAAGGCCAGATGGTATCGTCGCGTTTTATTTTAATAAGAAAATCACCTGTTTCATCATGCGTTTGGAGTTGCTGCGGCTTGCGGATGTCGCGTTCACAAAATGGCGCGTGCTCCAGAAGCTGGCCGGCATGGTTCACGTAGCGCTTCGGGAAACGAAACGGCTCCTTCGATTCGACGATGAAAAGCCGGTTGTCGCTGCTCTCAAATTCAAACTGATGGATAATCCCTTTTGGAATGATCAGATGGTCGCCATATCCAAACGGAATATTTCCATACATACTCTTTAAAATCCCTTTACCACGGTGGACAAACACCAGCTCATGGGCGCCTGAGTTTTTATAATAATAATCGGTCATCGACTTGCGAGGAGCTGCCAGTGCAAGGTACACATCATCGTTCACCAGCACATATTTCCGGCTCTCGAGGTAGTCGTCGGCAGGCTGAACATCAAACCCCAGAAAGCTCCGGTGTTGCAGATTTTTGTCAACAGCAATGCGGGGAGCTACATCGTATGAAGGGTCGATATGCGTTACGCATGTGGGTGCGTGCGTATGATACACCAAAGAGTAAACATCCGAAAAACCCTCGGTCGAGACAAGCTGCTCAGCGTAAAGGCTACCATCAGTTTTGCGAAATTGTGTATGACGTTTATGGGGGATTTTTCCTAATGTGTGGTAATGTGGCATGGCGAATGATTTATTTAGAACGGATTTGAATTGCAAAAGTAAGCATCTCTGCCGCGTTGCGCCTGCTTCAAAAATTAAAAATTGTTAACCCTGCTTTCGTCGTTTCTGTAACAATTTGAAAGATGGCTACGCAAGCTAATTAAACGACAGCAGGTCAGTGGTTTGAAACTCTGGCGAATTCATGAAGAGATATTTCACAGCAGGTTGGCTTTTAAAAAGAAATAATAAACCAACCGGCAAAAGGTTAATACACCGAAAAATTTTTAATAACTATAAAAAACTAATAACAATGCCACTAAGCACAATGAAAGTATCGACGAACTTAAAACAAGGTTTTAAGACCGTTGTAAAAGCTTCAACCCATGAATTTATTATTGATCAGCCTAAAGCCGCCGGCGGCGAAGATGCAGGCCCAAACCCGCTCGAAATATTTCTCAGCTCTTTAGGAGCGTGCATTTGCGCTCTGGGACGCATCATCTCCAACCAGCGCAAATTGGGTATTAAAGAGATCCACGTTGACGTAGAAGGCGACCTCGACAAGGATTACCTGATGGGCAAAACCACCGAAGGCCGTGCCGGATTTACCAATATCCGCTCTTTTGTTACCATCACCGCCGACCTCACCGAGGAACAAAAAGGACAACTTATCACCGACATCTCACGACGTTGCCCTGTAGCCGACAACCTCCTCAATGTGTCGATTGTAAGCCCACAATTGGTAGTATAACTGAGCGTTTTGGCTCATAAAAAAAGCCGGTGCAGACAACATGCTGCACCGGCTTTTTTATTTTTATTAAAAAATATTCTTTATTAATTTCTGGAGAAGTCCGACAGGTTGGTGCGGATGGTGATATAGTTGGGCGAGCCGTTGAGATGATAGGTAGCGCGCGAGTATTCTATCTGAAATTTAGAAACTTTCAATCCCAGTCCCCACGAAAACCCTACGGTTCCCATTTTGTTGTAAACGCCCAGCTCCTGGCGCCGCTGATAGTTATAGCCCACACGTATCGAAAAATACTTGCTGGGAATAAACTCGCCACCGATCACTATGTGACGCATTGCCTTATCGGCAAAATCCGAAAAGCCATCCTTCTCGTTCACTTCGCCGCTGATGGGATCAATCTGCTGATCGGGGTCGTTGGGATCATTGTAAGTCAAATCCCATTTTTGCAAGTTGGTGAGCAAAATAGAGTAGCGAAAAGGCAGGTGGCGCAGCCGTTGCGAAACGCCAATATTAATCTCAAAAGGCAGACTTTCGTAGTTTCCCGAGCGATAAGGCTTGAGCTGGCTGCCAATATTACGCGCCACCAGCGATACCGTCAACTGCTGATCCGGGTTATAATAGCTTCCGGCTACATCCACTGCCACGCCAAACGACTGATAATCTTCCATTCCGGAATAGATCAGCTTGAGGTTGGCACCAATGGAGAATAACGAATCAAGCTCCCGCCCCCACCCTATGTTCAGCGCCAGGTCGTTGGCCGTAAAAGTTCCGAAGGTTTGTCCTGCCGCGTCGGCGTAGGTAAACTCACCATAGTTATAATATTGCATGGAAGCTACGTAAGTTCCGGTTTTCCCCAACGTCCGGCCATAGCTTGCCGATCCGTAGTTGATGTCGGTGTAATAATCCACAAAACTCAGCGCCAGATTGTTGCTCATTTCGGGACTTATCAGCGAGGGGTTGAACAATGCCTGGGTGATGTCGCCGTCTTTTACGGCCAAAAAATTACCACCCATAGCTGCTGCACGCGCCGATGTGGGCATATTCAAAAAGCGATACACGCCGTCGCCACCAATTTGGCTGTGGGCTGAATATCCGCAGAAAAACAAAATACTAAAAATGGACAGGCTGAGGTATTTATTCATAGTCACCGGCAAAACAGGTTAAAAAAATGGATGTTTGGCAAACGCGTTTAGATTTGTTTAATTGTTGATAATAGTTAAAAGATGACAATTCAAGCGGATGGGTTGCGCAGTGCTGTGCAAAATCACCACCGGGATTTAAATAGAGCCAAAAAGATAATTGTTAGAAATCTAAACTAAAGCTCCAAATTACAAATTCTAAATTCCGGATAAATTCCAAAAACCAATTTTAAAAATCCAAACTCTCAAAGGTTTGGCCTGTTGTTTTTTGTAATTTCCTGCTATCGGGTTTTTATGGTGCAGCCAATGGCTTTGGTAAAGTTGGGGCGCGGATTTTTGCCACTTTGCAGGTCTGCCAGCGCATCTTCCACATAATGCTGCTCCACCTCGTCGGCACTCTGGTAGTTGTCGTCGATGGCGCCGATGTAGGCTACCTCGAAGTAGTTGCCGCGGTTCATCAATAAAAATACGTGGGGCGTGCGTGTGGCGCCATATTCTGGATACACTTTTTGGCCTTTATCAAAAAGATAGGGAAACGGGAAATCCTTCTCCTGCGCACGTTTTACCATCAGCTCAAAAGAATCTTCGGGTTGCAGCGCCGGATCGTTGGGATTGATGGCGATGACGGGATAGCCCTGCGGCGCATATTTCTGGTGCAGCGCAATAATCCGGTCTTCGTAAGCTACCGAATACGGACAGTGGTTGCAGGTAAAAATCACGATGGCGCCTTTCTGGTCGTCGTAGTCCGACAAGGAGATCATGCGGCCGTCCACATTTTCGAGTGTAAAATTCATGGCCTTGTCGCCTACCTCGTAGCCATCCTGCGCAAACGTTGTGGCTGAAGCCATTATTCCGATAAGGAGTATTAAAAATAAATTTTTCATGGTGTTAATTTTTTAATGATGATGAATAAAAATCCGGTTCGATTATTTAAAATTTAATGAATTTCTGTACCTCCTCCTCGAGTTCTTCGAGGGTAAAGGAGCGTTCGTAAAACATACGTTGGGTGTTGCGATAAATCAAAGTGGCCGGAATAGCGCCGCTCCATTGCGGGCTAACGCGGTCGATCCACTGGTTGCTGCGCGGATCGTTGAGCAGCACCACCTCCGGTTGTATTTTATTATCATTAATAAAAGGCAACAACCGGGTGTGGTAATTTTTAATAAAATCTAAACTCACCAGCAACACCTTCACTTTTTGGCTCTGATATTTTGAACTCAACTCTTCAAAAGCAGGCAGCTCGGCCACACAAGGTTTGCACCAGGTAGCCCAAAAGTTGATCACATAGGTGGTGTCGTTTTGCTTTTGCAGCAATGGTTGCAAACTTTCAAAATCGTACACGGGCACTTGGGTGTATGGCTGTGTATGGGCAGCACCGGCCGCGAGAAGTATGATTGATATTAAAATGACTTTTGGCATATTCAGGCTTTTTAAGGGAGATCAAACATGCAGACCATCCAAAATGTTTACCGCTCTTGTTGCATTATAAAAACGATTCCCGGATTGAAAAATATCCCTACTTTCGCGGCAATAAATCAAGACCAATGAAATTCATTTCTGACCTGGGAAGATATCTTTTGCTGATGAAGCAAGTGTTCACCAAACCTGACAAGGTGCGGGTGTTCTTTCGGCAGATACTCATCGAGATACAAAATCTGGGTATCGACTCGCTGGGTATCACTATCATCATCTCCATTTTTGTGGGTGCTGTGGTAGCCATCCAAACGGCTTACAACATCGACTCGCCACTGATTCCGCTGACGATGGTCGGGTTTACTACGCGTCAGAGCATCATCCTGGAATTTTCGCCCACCATGCTCAGCCTGGTGCTGGCCGGAAAAGTTGGCTCACGCATCGCCTCCGAAATTGGCACCATGCGCGTGTCTGAACAAATCGATGCCCTGGAAATTATGGGCATCAACCCGGCCAACTACCTGATACAACCCAAAGTTTTTGCCTCTATCTTTATCAATCCTGTTTTGATCGTCTTCAGCATCGCCTTCGCCCTTTTTGGCGGCTACCTGGTGGCGCTCACCACCGACGTAGTCACCACACACGATTATGTGGTGGGTCTGCAAAGCTGGTTCGACCCCTACACCATAACTTACGCGCTTATCAAAACGGCAGTATTTGCCTTCATCATTGCCTCGGTGTCGGGCTATCAGGGATTTTACACACGCGGCGGCGCGCTTGAAGTAGGCGCTGCCAGCACCCGCGCTGTTGTTTACAGCAGCATCCTTATCATCACCTCCAACCTTATCCTCACGAAACTTTTACTGGCATGATCGAAGCACGGAATATCAACAAATCGTTTGGTGACAACCATGTGTTGAAAGACGTTTCTGTAAAGTTTAAAAAAGGAATTACAAATTTGGTGATCGGCCAAAGTGGCTCAGGAAAAACCGTATTGCTCAAATGTTTTGTGGGATTACTTGAGGTCGACAGTGGCGAAATCCGCTACGACGATCGCGTCTTCTCTACCATGTCATGGAACGAGCGAAAGGAGATTCGCAAAGAGATAGGCATGCTCTTTCAGGGAGGCGCTTTGTTTGATTATATGAATGTAGAGGAAAACGTGATGTTTCCGTTAACGATGTTCAGCAAAATGACACCCAAAGAGCAGCTCGACCGTGTGAACTTCTGCCTGGAACGGGTAAACCTGCCCGGTGTGAACAAGCTCATGCCCAGCGAGCTGAGCGGCGGGATGGTGAAACGCGTTGCCATTGCCCGTGCCATCGTTATGGAACCTCGGTATCTTTTCTGCGACGAACCCAACTCAGGCCTCGATCCACAGACCTCCAACGTAATCGACAACCTGATAAATGAAATCACGCAGGAATTGGATATCACCACAGTCATCAATACCCACGACATGAACTCGGTGATGGAAATCGGCGACCAAATCTCCTTTATCTACAACGGCGAGCTATGGTGGGAAGGTAATAAAGACACTATTTTGACTACCGGTAATAAGGAGATCAACGACTTTGTGTTTGCCAGCAAATTAGCCCGACAGATAAAATGACATTCAACTACCTCGACCTGGTAATCGCGCTGCCTGTCGTGCTGCTGGCGATATTAGGATTCCGCAAAGGATTTATTAAAGCGCTGGCCAGTTTGGCTGCGCTCATCCTGGGCATCTATCTGGCTGTGGTGTTCTCGGATTTCGTTGCCGGCTGGATGATCAAATATGTCGACATCAGCCATCGCTGGATTTTTATCATCGCTTTTATCCTCACTTTTGTGGCTGTGGTGCTGCTGGTGTCACTGCTCGGGCGTGCCCTCGATAAGATTGCTTCGCTGGCGCTGCTGGGTATCATCAACCGGTTTCTGGGATTGCTATTCGGCATCCTCAAAGGCGCCTTTATTATGAGCGTGTTTATTTTGTTGTTTAATATGATCGACAACAAAGAGCACATCCTCAAAGCTGAGGTTAAAAATAATTCGCTGCTCTACCGCCCGGTGGAAGCTATTGCACCTTTTCTGCTCAAAAGCATCACCAATCTCACTCCCGACGACTCTTCGCGAGGCAAGGCTAAGGGTCGCAGCAAACGCCATGTTTAGTTGGTAATAATGAGGTTTTTGTAACTTTTAAATAAAAGTAAACAGCCAATATTAAAACATAGCCTTTCTTATAAAATCCAACCCTTAAGATTTTTGCTCCTTGTTTTCAGCCGGCGATTTAAACATCCCGGCCACATGTGCTATCTGATCTTTGGAAGCCAGAAAAAATAAGATGTCGTTTTCGTGCAGGATGAACCTTTCGGGGGGATTAGCGATGATGTCTTTCCCGCGGCTTACGGCCAGCAGATTGAGCCGGTGCTTGCTTTTCAATTCTAATTTGGCCAGATTTTTCCCGGTGGCTTCCGCCTGCACACCCACCTGGATGGTGTTGATGCTTATGTCGGGAACTTTTACAGAGAGTTTTTCAAAACCTGCATCATTCATCGATAAACTTCTGAACATTTCATATCCATCCGAGCGCACCAATGCCACCAGCTTTTCGATCTTCTCGCGCGGCACCAGGTACTTGGCCAGCACGCGTGTAAAAATTTCGATGGATGTCTCAAACTCTTCAGGAATTACCTCATTAGCACCTAATTGATAATAATCCTGCATCTCGGCAAGAAAACGCGCACGAATAATGATGTGCAAATGTGGATTCAAAGTGCGTGCTAACTGCGTAATGCGCCGGATTACCGGAGATCCCGGCAAGGTGATTACAAGCACCATTGCCTGCTCGATTTGGGCATGCTTAAGCACGACTTCCTGCGAGGCATCGCCAAAAAGTATGGGCACTCCTTTGTGTTTTTCATCGCGCACCGTCGCCGGGTTCATTTCGATGACGCGGTAAGGGATGCTGGCAAATCGCGCTGCCCTGGCCACATTGCGGCCATTCACACCATACCCGACAATGATCATGTGGTTTTCGACCACCTCCGGAATTTCTTCAGGCGCTTCGGCACCCGAGCCGGAGATGAGCCGGCGTGGAAGTGGTAACCGATTGGCGAATTCGGCAATGCGAGGAGCAGCAGCTATAATAAATGGTGTGGCAGCCATGGTGAGTACCGATACATTTAGAAACAACTGGTAATTGACCTCGCTGATAAGTCCCATTGCCTGGCCATCGCGCGAAAGAATGAAAGAAAACTCCCCCACCTGACTGATGGTGAGACCCACAATGAGCGAGGTGCGCAGCGGAAATCCCAGCGCCAGACTGGCCGCTGTGGCAATGAGCGTTTTGGCAATAATCACTCCCAGGGTGAGTACAAGAATAATGACAGGATTTGCAATAAAATATTCCACATTGAGCAGCATGCCGATGGAGACAAAGAAAAAGCTGGTGAAGACATCCAAAAAAGGGAGCACGTTACCAAATGCCTGCTGGCTGTAGTCGCTTTCGCTAATAATGAGACCGGCCAGGAAGGCTCCCAGCGCCAACGAAAGCCCGGCCAGGGAAGTAAGATAAGCTACCGACAACGCCAGCACGATGATAGTAAGCAGAAACAGCTCGCGGCTGCGCGTTTTTACTACCTGGTACAAAAACTTAGGGACAACATATCTGGCTCCCAGAAAAACAATCAGCAGCACCCCAAGCACTTTGGCCAGGACTTCCCATACATTGGCGCCCTCGCTGCTGTTTTCCGACAGAAAAGGCAACACCAGAATCATCGGCACAATAGCAATATCCTGAAAGATAAGCATGCTCAATGTTGTTCGGCCATGCGGGGTGATGAACTCACCACGCTCCTGCAACAACTTCAGCACGATGGCAGTGCTGCTCAGCGCCATCAGGAAACCCATAAACAACGACTCCGAAAAACCTTCGCCACGATGAATGCCCAGCAAATCGAAGTGCATGACGCCATAAAAAAATATGATGCTCAAAACCACCTGAAGCCCGCCACCAATCATCAGCGTTTTGCGCATCTTTACCAGGCTTTTTAACGAGAACTCGATACCGATGGTAAAGAGCAACAGGATTACGCCAATCTCGGCAAGCATCTCTACTTCATGTACGCTGCTGATCATCGAAAAACCATTTGGCCCGGCCAAAACACCGGTTACCAGATAGCCAATAATGGGAGGAATGCGCAAGCGTTGACAAACAAAAAGCACCAGCACCGCAATGCCGAAAAGTAGGGTAATATCTTTGAAAATCAATAGATCCATGCAACTTTATTTTTGGCGCAAAAGTACACTAATCGATCACTTTGCACTTTTGTGAGATGCGCCATTGTTTAAGTCATTGTGCTTTTTTAACTATTTTAAAAAATGTTATTTACACTTCATAGTGTCTGCGAAAGTTATACTTTCGGAAACTTTGTTTCTTTAAAAAAGGATTGAAAAAGTGGTTTTTTTGAGCCTCAAAGATAGTATAATGACAAGGTGAAATCAGGTACTACAAAACCAAAATACGATTGGCTGCAGCAAAAGAGAAATAGATTTTTTTTGGGAACATATTAAGAAATCTCTGAATGTTGATTAATCATTTCATCTTAAACTTTTTGGTGACCGGAAAACGAAACGACAGGCTTTTCTCTTTAACAATATTTTTTGAAAAAGCAAGGAAAGAAAAAAGATTTTATCCACTTTTTTTAGTCGACTTTTGTTGACAAATTTGGGAGGCACGGCAATCAGCATTCCGTTCACATTATCCAAACCAGACTATTTTTTCTATTTACTAATCAGATAAACAACAACAACGTGGTTCATCAGAAAGACGATATTGCCGCAGAGGTATGGAACAATTGTCTGAGGATTATCAAAGACAACATCAACAATCAAAGCTTCAAAACCTGGTTTGAGCCTATCAACCCGGTAAGACTTACCGATGATGTACTGACCATTCAGGTGCCGAGTCAGTTTTTTTATGAATGGCTCGAGGAGCACTACATCGACCTGCTCCGGCGAACCATCAAAAAAGAGCTGGGGGCCAACGGTCGCCTGGAGTACAGCATCGTAATGGACAACTCCTTCAACCGAAAACAGGAGCCGCACACCGTTATTGTTCCCACCTCCAGGAGGAGCGACACACGTGCCCAGAACGTTAGTATGCCTTTCAGGATCAACAATAGCAACAAAGAAATCCCCGATCCTTTTGTAATTCCCGGCATACAAAAGGTAAAAGTAAACGCACAACTCATCGAGCGTTATTCGTTCGACAACTTCATAGAAGGCGACTGCAACCGGCTGGCGCGATCG
>Ga0265295_1000547_pt1 | contig 75289 bp, 76 predicted proteins | sample Munlansysbiofilm_FD_192503 | JGI IMG/M metagenome (GOLD analysis project Ga0265295, IMG submission 192503) | Leachate microbial communities from a municipal landfill in Southern Ontario, Canada - Methane capture system biofilm | ecosystem: Engineered > Solid waste > Landfill > Unclassified ...
TGATAACCTCTGTAGTGGTACTTTCAATCGTAGCAGGTCAGTTTACAGACCTTCCAGTTGATGGAATTGTTGGGCTTGTTGTTTCGCTTTTCATAATATATGCAGGATATTCCTTGGTAAGGGAAACTGTAAGTCCTCTATTGGGGGAGGCACCTCCTGAGGAAATTACTGACGCAATTTATGACGATATCATGACCTATGATTTTATCACAGGTGCTCATGACTTGATCGTTCATTCATATGGTGCAGGAAGGTCTATGGCTACGATTGACGTTGAGTTCCCTGGCAATATCGACGCTGTCACTATCCATGAGGTCATTGATAAAGCTGAAAGAGAGATCGGTGAGAGATATGACCTTACTCTCGTTATCCATATGGACCCACTTGGAACCGAGACTAAGGAGAGGTATGAGCTTAGAAATAGAGTAAAAAGGATAATCCAGGAGGATGAAAGGGTCAAGTCTATCCATGACTTTCATATTTCAGGCTATGAGGAGGCAACCCTTATCGAGTTTCACGCAGTAGTAAGGGCTGGTATGCTTGAAAAGGGGAAGACTCATGAGGAAGTTCGAAAAGAGCTGGAAAATCTCATAGAGAGTGAAATCGAAGATACAAAATGCAGAATTATACTTGATATTGACTTTTAGCATAGGAGATGAATCATGGACAAAAACAGGCAAATAAAATTGATAACAGATTTAATCAGAAGCGGTGAGAAAGTGGTTGAGGATTTCAAGCTGGGGGTTGAGATAGAACACTTCGTAATTTGGAAGGATACCTTTAAAACAGTATCTTATTATGGAGATGCTGGCGTTGAATCCACCTTGAAGGATCTCATGAGTGGCGGTTGGGAGGGTAGATATGAGGGCGATTATCTTCTGGCGCTCGAGAAGGATGACCTAAGCCTGACCCTTGAGCCTGGGAGTCAGCTTGAGATAAGCATCGGAGCAAAGAAAAGGATAGAAGATATCGAGAAAAGCTATCTTGGGTTTTTGGAGGAGCTGCTGCCTGTTTTGGAGAAGAAAGGACAGCTATTGGTTTCACTGGGGTACCATCCGGTTACCAGGATCGAGGAGATAAAACTGCTTCCTAAGAAGCGTTATGACCTGATGTTTGAGCACTTCAAGAAGAAGGGCTCTCACGCCCACAACATGATGAAAGGGACCGGAGCATTTCAGGTATCAATTGATTACTCAAATGAATTGGACTACTCCAGGAAGTTCAGGGTGTTGAATGCTCTTGCTCCTGTCTTTTATGGACTCTTTGAAAATGCTCTTTTCTTTGAGGGTGAGCCATGTAAAACACATAATCTCAGAGCCTATGTTTGGATGAATTGTGATAATGAAAGGGCTGGTACAGTAGAGGAAGCGTTGGAGGATGATTTCTCTTACGCGGGGTACGCCGGATATCTGCTTGAAAGACCCCCAATTTTCACAATTGGAGGTGGGAAAATAATACCTACTGGCGAAGCCAGGATATCGGATATCCTGGATCCAGATTCTACAAGTACTGAAGAGCTTGAGCATCTCATGACCATGTTTTTCCCGGATGCGAGAACAAAGAGGTATATTGAGATAAGGATGATGGACTCGATACCCTATCCACTGAATTTAGCTGCTGTAGCTCTCGTAAAGGGTCTATTCTACAGCGAATCCAATCTTAATGAGCTGTACGATTTCTCAAAGACCATAAAGGCAGAGGATGTAGTCGCTTCGAAGCTGGAGCTACTTGAAAAAGGTATGGAAGCAAGGCTAAATGGCAGGACGATCCTTGATATAGGTAAATGGATGACGCAGATGTCAAAAAGTGTCCTGAATGACGAAGCTGTATACATCGAGCCTTTGGAAAGGCTTTTGGAGGAGGGAAAGAATCCATACCTTCTTACTAAGGAGCTGTATAAAGAAGGAGACAGGAGAAATGCAATAGATTGGGCAATTCTCAGGAGGTGATTTTTTGAAGGGTACCGACATCAACAGAAGCTACCATGAGAAGGTCTTAAGAAACCAAGGATCCTATCTTGAGGATTACAAGGAGACTGTTAAGCGAGTTGCGGATTCCAACGCTAAATACAAAGGTAAGCCGGTTCCTTTTCTTTTCAACCCGATGTTTTTCACACCAGAGGAAGAGGAGTATTTCAAAGGAATCGTAAAAGGGATAATCATCATTGGAAATAAGGTAACGGATAGGTTCATAGAGGATCCGGAGTATAGAAAAAGCTTTGGGTATCCCAGGTTCATAGAAGATATGATCCTGAGGGAGAATAAATACGGGATCCATGCGCCCATCGGAAGATTCGACATATTTTTCAATGATATTGGAGATTATAAACTTTGTGAGCTAAATACCGACGGCTCTTCGGCTATGAACGAGGACAATACTCTGGCAAGGATTTTACTTGAATCAAAGGCTTTGAAGGAATTTGGGGAAGAATATTTCCTAATAAACAGAGAGCTTATTGATTCCTGGGTCAGGGAAAGCCTTAAGCTGTATAGAAGGTGGAAGGGCAGGGATCACGACCCTAACGTGGCTATAGTTGATTTCACTGAAAGCGGCACTTTGGCAGAATTTGTTGAGTTTCAAAGGGCTTATGAAAGACTTGGACTTCAATGCATCATAGTAGATCCACGGGAGCTTGTGTTTAGAGAAGGAGAACTCTTCAAAGAGGATTACAAAATTGATCTGGTATACAGAAGGATAGTGACTTTTGAGTTGATCCAAAAAGCTGAAGAGATACCTGATTTTATTGAAGCCTATATGGCGGATGCCATGTGTACTATTGGTACAATTAGAAGCCAGATCATCCATAATAAGCTTTACTTCAAGAAGCTCCACGACGAAGATACTCAAGAGTTTTTAACTGAAGAGGAAAGAAAATTCATCAAGGAGCATATCCCGTTTACAGGAGTTCTGGGCGGAGAAGAGAGTATTCTAAGTGAGGTGATAGAGAACAAGAATAATTACATCATTAAGCCAATGGATATGAATGCATCACAAGGTGTCTTTGTCGGAAAGGATCAAAGCCAGGAGTCCTGGGAAAGGGTCGTAAGAGTGGCTTTCGACAGGGACTATCTCTTCCAGGAGTTTGTCGACCCTCCAAAAAGGAGTTTTCTTGTGGCTAATGAATCCGGATTTTCAACTGAAGAGTTTAAGGCAATAGTAGGGTTATTCTCATACAACGAAAGCTATTCAGGGTTATACACTAGACTTAGTAAGGATAATATAATCTCAGGTGTAACCAATTACTTTACAGCACCTAACATAATTGCACACAGGAAATAGCAAAGGACCGTTTTATACGGTCCTTTGCCCAGCCATGGAGGGCTTCAATGATTATGCTCCTCGCAGAAGGAGCCGCCAGTACTCAAATTTCCAGTTACATAATCTGTTGCTACCTTATATATGGGGCCTGAAGCTCCAGATACAACTTCAATTCCATGATTATTAAAAAGATTAGCGGCACTCTGTCCCATGCCTCCGGCAATTATAGTTTTTACTCCTTGCTCATGAAGAAAGTTGGGTAAAAATCCCGGTTGGTGACCTGGATTAGGGATCGTTTTCCACTCTCCTACCTCACCATCCTTTATATAGAAACACTCAAATGCCTGACAGTGGCCAAAATGAGCAGCAACCTTCTTGTTGTCTGATGCTATAGCTATCAACATTAGTTATCCCCCTCGTTTAGTATTTTCATTGATCTTTCCATTATTTTAATAATTGAATCCCTCGCTGGTCCATCCTTATCTGCAAGGGTTTTACCTTGGTTTATCAGGGAAGATGCATCCTTGTCAAAGGGTATAGTTCCAACGAATGGAATTCCATTTTCGCTGCAATATGAAATTATCTTTTCGGTATTTTCCAAATGCAGGTCGAACTTATTAACACATACAGCAACCTTTGCCGGAAAGCCCTCGGATGTTTTTATGATTCTCTCCATATCATTGAATCCAGATATTGTGGGTTCTGATACCAATATCACAAGATCAACACCGCTTATGGAAGCGATTACTGGGCAACCGATCCCTGGAGAGCCATCGATAATTGCAATATCGGCATTCTTTGAGTTTACGTAAAGATGTTTTTTGACCTCTGTTACCAGCAGCCCTGAATTCCCGCTTCCCATTTTCAACTCGGCAGTTGAGAATACATGCCCATTTTTATAGAGGCTCAAATGACCAATAACCCTTGGAACCATTTCAATTGCATCTGACGGACAAACCAATGTACAGACTTTGCATCCCTCACAAGCATGGTCGTTTACTATATAGCCGTTGATATTTGTGATTGCATCAAATCTGCAGTTTTGTCTGCATAGATCACAAGATATGCACTTTGCAGGATCTATGTAGGCAGCAGGTAATCCCAAGAAATCTGATTTCAGAGGCTCGTTTTCTTCTTCCATTACAAGATGAAGATTTGGTGCATCTACATCACAGTCTGCATATGCTTTTGCATCCAGAAGTCTTATAAGCGAGCTGGAAAGAGTCGTTTTTCCCGTTCCCCCCTTACCGCTGAGTATAAGTATTTTTTTCATTTTTGCACCTCCTGACTGATTCTTTCAAGAAGCGCGGCAAAGGACTCACTCAATTCTTTATCCTTCTCTACTACAAGCGATCCCTCTGCGATATAATCGCTTATGTCTTTCCTCCATGGTATATCAAGCAGTATGGGGACATTATTATCCATACAGTATATTCTTGAAGGGTCCTCTTCACCGTTTGTCTTATTTAATACCGCACCACATGGTTTGTTAAAGACCTTCGTCAGTTCATGGACCATTCTCAGGTTATGTGCTCCAAAAGTAGTGGGCTCTGCCACTAAAACGCAATAGTCTGCATCTTCGATAGAATCCATAACGATACAAGCGCTTCCCGGAGGGCTGTCAATTATGGCAGTTTCATAGCCTGATGGGATCGTAGTCATCATTTTCTTGATTATGCTTGTTCCGGATTCCTCTCCCGGATTAAGTATTCCAGTATAAACGTCGACATTATCGTAATGTCTTCTCTCGATTTTTCCAATATTTTTGTTGTATTCTTCAATTGCATTTTGCGGGCAGATTACTTTACATCCTCCACATGAATGGCATATCTTGTCGAAGACCTTGACTCTACCTGAAATAAGCGCCAAGGCGTTAAAAGCACAAAAATCGACACATTTCCTGCAGTTATCGCATAAATCGAGGTTTACTTCAGGCATTGGCAGATCAACGTCAAAAGCTTCTAAAACCGGTCCTTTAAGGAACAGATGGCCGTTTGGCTCCTCAACGTCACAGTCAAGATAAACAGCTCTATTAGCAATTTTTGCCAAATTTGAAGCGACAAAGGTCTTACCAGTGCCTCCTTTGCCGCTTAGTACTGCAATTTTCAAATTAGTGTCCATGGTATCCCTTATGGATGCTTGATAAGAGAGTTAAACGGCCATCCTTAAGAAGCTTGATATTTTCCATAAGCGTTCCATCTTCGCATTTATATATTTGGACATTTGCTGCGTTAAGAACCGCAGCAGCATTTTCTCCAAGCTGCGGAGTTATTACTATTTCTGCTTTACTGTCTACTACTAGTTGGGCTGCCTTAACACCTGCACCCCCTTGGCTGTTTGCGGCATCGTTTGAAATAAATTCATAATTTTCATTGGAATCATCATATATGAAATAATATTGAGTTCTTCCAAAGTTATTGCTCACAGGGCCGTTGATATCCTTAACTTCTGCAGGTATTCCAATGCGCATCCCTTAATCCTCCTGTGATTCATATTTTGAGAGTGCTTCCTTTGCTGCTTTGAGCTCTTCCTCCAGGAAGCTGACCTCGTCTCTTAAATAAGCCTTATCATCTTCCTCTGTGTCAGGGTAAGGGCCATAACCCCAGAACCTATTTCTTCCAAAACCTCTTCCAAAACCAGCTCCTCTACCAAATCCAAATCCTCTGCCCATACCCATACCAAAGCCGACCCCTCTTCCTGTCCCAGGTACAGCTGGTCTGGCACAATAACCCATTCCTCTTCCGGTCATTGATCCACGGCCCATAGGACCTGTCATATCAAAACGTGGCATAAAAATCCCTCCTTCTAATTGATAACTATTATCTATTATTATTATACACCTAAATGGACATATGTCAATTATTAATTAAGATATGGAATAAGCAGTTGAATATGGCAATAATGCTGGCAATGTTGTATACTTAAGTTGAAATTATTGCAGAATTATAATAAAATAAGCTATATTTGCACATTATGCAGTGATCAGTGGAAAGAAAAGAAGAGGTGTGACTATGAAGGCCATGATAGTAGGTGCAGGGAAGCTGGGAGCTAAGCTTGCAGAATTCTTTGTCGCTGAGAATATCGACGTCACGGTAATGGACAGCAATACAAAGGTCCTTGAGAGGTTGAACGAGCACCTTGACGTGCTGACAGTAACTGCAAACGGAATCGATATAAAAATGATGAGAGAACTGAACATTGAAGAATATGATCTGTTAGTCGGGACGACTGAAAATGATGAAACAAACACGCTTATTTGTACTCTCGCCAAGAAACTGGGGTGCAAGCAGACGATTGCGAGGATAAGAAACCCTGAGTATATGCAGCAGATCGATTTCATCAAAGCAGAGCTTGGGATCGATCACATAGTCAACCCAGATCTTGCGACCGCACTGGCCATGGAAAAATACCTTATGAAAAGCTACAGTTTTTATACTGACGAGTTCGCCAGCGGCAAGGTGCAGCTCATAGACTTCAATATAGGAGATCACAAGGAATTCATAGATAAAAAGATCATGGATATCGAGGGGTTGGACGCCCTTCTTATAGCCGCCGTTACAAGAAACGGGGAAATATTGATCCCAAATGGCTCCACTGTATTGAAAACCGATGATGTGATCCACATAATCGGCAACACAAAGGAGATCGAGCGCTTCAGTCACAGACTTGGAGAGGACTATAAGCGCAAGCTTGTCAGTAGCGTTATGATACTCGGTGGAGGTAATGTTGGCTACTACCTTGCTCAAAGACTGGCCAAGAACAAGATCCAGGTTACTCTTATAGAACAGGATAAGGAGAGATGTCAGGAGCTTTCTGAGATACTGGACAATGTCCTTATAATCCACGGAGACGGTACTGACATTCATCTTCTTGAGGAAGAAAACCTGTCATCCATGGATGCTTTTGTAGGGGCTACAGGCTTTGACGAAGAAAACCTGCTTATGGCATTGATGGCTAAGCAATCAGGGGTTGGAAAGGCAATAGCGAAGATAAGCAGATCCAACTACATCAAGATAATTGACAGGATCAGCATAGATGCTGCTATAAATCCTGTATATATAACTGCAAGCAGTATATTGAAGTACATAAGAGGAGGCAAGGTTGTTTCCGTTTCTCTACTTCTTGGTGGAAATGCTGAAGCCACCGAAATAATAATTGAGAAGGATCTGCCTGTCGTAGGGAAAATGATCAAGGAGCTTGCCATACCCAAGGGCTTGATCATAGGAGCTATCGTAAGAGGAAATGACGTCATCATACCAAAGGGAAATACTGTGATAAAAGGAAATGACAGGATAGTGGTATTCTGTCTTTCTGAGAACCTTGACGGCTTAAAGATGTTCTTCAAGGAACACAAGGGAGGATTTTTGAGTGAATTATGGAATCGTGCTAAGAATTCTGGGCAGCCTGCTGATCATTGAAGCAGGCTTGATGCTACCCTCATATTTCATAGCAATTTTTACTGATGGCCCCGATAAAACTCCATTTCTGTTGACTATCCTTCTGACTGCTGCAATTGGGTTAGCTTTGTCAGTTAGGTTTAGAAGGGAAAAGTCTATTACGGCTAAGGATGGACTTGCAATCGTAACCTTTGGCTGGCTTGCTGCTTCTGCTATGGGGGCTCTGCCACTATATCTGACTGGAGTAGCAGGTTATGTTGATTCCTTATTTGAAATAGTATCCGGATTTACAACTACCGGAGCAACTATCTTCAGTGAAATTGAATCACTTCCACAGGGGATCCTGTTCTGGAGATCATTTACCCACTGGATCGGTGGTATGGGGATTCTTGTTTTTACTCTTGCATTTCTGCCTGCTTTAGGGATAGGAGGATTTCAGATATACAAGGCTGAATCGCCAGGGCCTGTCGCAGGAAAGATAGCCCCGAGACTTAAGGATACCGCAAAAATCTTATATATAACCTATATCACAATTACTCTTTCTGAGGTTGTGCTTTTGATGTTCGGAGGCATGTCGATGTTTGATTCGTTTGTACATACCTTTGGAACAGTGGGCACAGGTGGATTTTCATCGAGAAATCTGAGTATTGGTGCCTATGACAGCAGCTATATCCATATAGTTATCGCATTATTCATGGTTGCTTCAGGGGTCAATTTTTCACTTTACTACTCATTTTTCAGGGGAAAGGCGACAGATCTCTTTAAGGACGAGGAGTTCAGACTGTATCTTAAAATAATCGGGATTTCGTCAATTGCAATAGCCATAGATCTATGGCTGGTCAGCTATCATAATCTTTGGTATTCACTTAGAGATGCATTTTTTCAGGTATCATCGATCATTACCACTACGGGATATGCAACCTCAGACTTCGATCTTTGGCCGACCTTCAGCAAGGGAATACTTTTTATCCTTATGTTCGTTGGAGCCAGCGCAGGCTCTACCGGAGGTGGGATGAAGGTAATAAGAATTCTCGTCATGCTGAAGCTCATCAAGCGAGAGATTGGAAAGCTATTCCATCCACGTGCGGTTATGCCAATAAAAATAAACAATAAGATCATGTCCAACGAAACGATAGCAAGGATCAATAGTTTCCTGGCACTTTATCTGGTGCTTTTCATGTTTTCGACTTTGATGGTGTCATTGGAGCAGGTCGATCTGATAACATCAGCATCGACAGTCGCAGCTACTCTTGGGAATATCGGACCGGGGCTTGAATTAGTTGGACCAACACTAAACTATGAGTTCTATTCAATACCGACAAAGCTTTGGCTCTCAGCGCTGATGCTTTTGGGAAGACTGGAGCTGTTTACAATAATTGCGCTTATTGCTCCTAAAAATTGGAGAATAGATGTTTAATCGAACAAATGTTTGATTGATATTTTTGATTATGGTATAATCACCTCAAGAAAACCTGTCTTGAGGTGTTTTTTATGGATGCATTAAGAAAGCTTGAAATTCTTGCCGATGCGGCAAAATATGACGTATCCTGCTCCTCCAGTGGAAGCAACAGGCAAAACAAAAAGGGAGGGCTTGGCAATGCAAGTGCAGCGGGAATATGTCACAGTTGGACAGATGATGGAAGGTGCATTTCTCTTTTAAAGATCCTCATGTCCAACAGCTGCATCTACGACTGCGCATATTGCGTGAACAGGTCCTCAAACGACCTCCCAAGAGCTACCTTCACTCCAGAGGAGGTTGCAGACATCACCATTAACTTTTATAAACGGAATTACATCGAGGGCTTATTTCTAAGTTCGGCAGTGGTAAAAAGCCCAGATCATACCATGGAGCAATTCATAGAGATACTTAAGAAGCTTAGGGATGTCGAGAATTTCAATGGTTATATCCATTTAAAGGCTATCCCGGGTGCAGATAAAAAGCTACTTGATAAAGCGGGGAGTTATGCGGACAGAATGAGTGTCAACATTGAGCTTCCAACTGAGGACGGATTAAGGATGCTTGCACCCCAAAAGAAACAAAATGAGATCCTGGGCCCAATGAATGACATTAAACAGGGAATGCTTCAGTCAATTGAGGAGCGAAAGATTTTCAGGAACTCGCCGAAATTTGTCCCTGCAGGACAAACTACACAATTGATCGTTGGAGCAACCAAGGATTCTGATTACAGAATACTCAAGCTTTCAGAAGGTCTTTACAATGACTTTCAGTTAAAAAGAGTCTACTATTCTGCATTTGTTCCGGTTTCAACCAACCCTTTGCTGCCACGAATCTCAAGCCCACCCCTGGTAAGGGAGAACAGACTTTACCAGGCTGACTGGTTGTTAAGATTCTATGGCTTCAATTCCGACGAGCTGTTAAGTGAGGATAAGCCTGATTTTGACCTGTTGCTTGATCCAAAATGTGATTGGGCTCTAAGAAACATCGACAAATTCCCTATAGAGATAAACAGGGCAGAGTATCACATGCTGCTTAGAGTACCTGGAATCGGCGTAAAATCAGCTCAAAGGATAGTATCGAGCAGGAGATTCTGCCAGCTTGACTTTGATGACCTGAAAAAGCTTGGGGTCGTGTTAAAAAGAGCAAAGTATTTCATCACCTGCAAGGGAATACATTCGGGTATCAAATCGATGGAGCCCGTGAATATTCGAGCCAATATCCTTGGAGACAGCAGCAAGAAAGATCCAAGACAGTTGTCACTATTTGACCTTGAAGGAGGCATGGGAAATGATCTCAACATTGAGCTACCTGTATGATGGCTCATTTGAAGGGTTGCTTACTGCAGTTTGGGAAGCATATTATGCAAAGGAGGATCCTTCAGAGATAATTTGGGAAGGTGTAAGTCATCCGAATCTTCTATCCTCGACCAAAATGATATATACTGATGCAAATAAAGCTGATAGGGTATACAGGGCAGTAGAGGAGAAAATATCCCATGCAGCTCTCAGAAGGATTTTTTACATCTATTTATCTGAGGAACCTGAAAGTGGTATAATAGTTTTGAACTACCTGAGAATTGGCTTTAGGCTTGGAGCAGCTGTGGACGACTATCACGCTGAGCCGACAGTGCTTAAGTCAGAAAAGCTTTATAATAAGGTTGCAATGGAAAAACACAGGCTGGCAGGGCTTATTAGGTTCAAACGGTTGGAGAGCGGAGTATTCTACTCAAAAATTGATCCCGACCATAATGTGATTGCTCTTCTGGCACCCCATTTTGCTGCCAGGATGCCATCTGAGTATTGGATATTACACGATGCTGGAAGGGGAATAGCAGTTTTTTACGACAAGAATGAATGGGTGGTAAGAAATCTCGAGACTCCGGAGGATATCGTCCTCAAGGAGGAGGAAGAGACTTATCAGGAAATGTGGAAGGCTTATTACAGGCATCTGTCCATAGAAAGCAGAAAAAACATGAGCCTTAAGAAGAGAATGATGCCGGTTAGGTATTGGAAGAACTTAATTGAAGAGGGGATTGAACTATGGAGCTAACAAGACCTGCCTGGCTTCAGATAGACCTGGACAGGCTTCACTACAATTTTAGAGAGATAAGGAAAGTCGTTCCTGAAGGCTCTGAAATCATGGCTGTGCTTAAGGCTGACGCTTACGGTCATGGGGCAATCAAGATCGCAAGAGAGCTGCTTAGCCTTGGCGTAACAAGGTTTGGTGTTGCTACGTTATCAGAAGCTCTTGAACTTCGAAAGCGCCTTCCTCATGCCCAGATACTTGTGATGGGGTACACACCTGAGTATCTTTTTGAAACCGCCATTGAGCATGGGATAAGGACTGCAGTATACCTTCAGGAACAGGCAGAGCAGCTATCAAAGGTTGCAGCCAGGCTTAATAGAGATGCGATAATACACTTAAAGATAGAAACAGGTATGAATCGCCTGGGATTCCTTCCAAACGAGGATTCAATGATGAGCATTTTGAAGATAAGAGAAATGGACAACATCATAGTTGAGGGTATATTTACCCATTTCCCTGCAGCTGACGACGATCTGGAATATACCGGAAATTCCATGAGAAAATTTGAAAGCTTCACAAGGCAACTGGAGGACAAAGGCTTTAAGATACCTATTAAACACGTCAACAACAGCGCTGCGATAATGAATCTTCCTGAATATAGTCTGGACATGGTTAGAGCGGGTATCATTTTGTATGGGGTTTATCCATTTCCGGAGGCGAACAAGGATTTTCTTCCGCTTGAGAGCTGCCTAAGTCTTAGAGCGCAGATATCTCATGTAAAGGACCTGGAAGCAGGAGAAAGGATCGGCTATGGACTTACCTATACTGCTCAATCAAGAATTAAAGTCGCAACTCTTCCTGTCGGCTATGCGGATGGCTGGAGCAGAGAGCTAAGCAACAAAGGATCTGTGCTGATAGGCGGTAAGCGAGCTCCAATCATAGGCAGAGTATGCATGGATCAGCTGATGGTTGATGTTACAGGAATCGATGCTGAAAGAGGAGAAGAGGCGGTTCTTATGGGTCGCCAGGGTAATGAGGAAATTACAATCGAGGAGATAGCCGGACTTATTGGACAGATACCAGCTGCCGTAATGTGCATGCTTTCAAGAAGACTTCCCAGGGTATACACCAAGGAGAACAGACCCCCTGAAGTTGTAGATTATCTTATAGATTAGCCGGAGGAAGCGATGAAAGAGATATTCAAGAATAGCTGGCAGGAGATTCTCCTTCCTGAGATGGAGAAGCCATATTATAAAAAGCTCCGCCAGTTCCTGATAGAGGAATACAAGACTAATACAATATATCCTGACATGTACAGCATTTTCAATGCACTGCATTATACTGATTATAATGATGTAAAGGCTGTGATACTTGGTCAGGACCCATACCATGGGCCAAATCAGGCACATGGACTGAGCTTCAGTGTAAAAAGGGGCGTTCCCGCTCCACCATCCCTTGTAAACATATACAAGGAGATGCAGGATGATCTGGGTTTTCCCATACCAAACCACGGATGTCTTGAAAAGTGGGCAAGAGAAGGTGTTCTTCTCCTAAATACTGTCTTAACGGTTCGAAAGGGTGAGGCCAATTCTCACCGCGATAAGGGGTGGGAACAATTCACCGATCATATTATCAGGCTCCTGAATGAAAGAGATAAGCCGATTGTTTTCATCCTCTGGGGAACACCTGCGATCCGTAAGGAATCAATGATAGACCAGACAAGGCATTATGTCATAAAATCACCCCACCCCAGTCCGCTTTCTGCATATAGAGGGTTTTTCGGATCAAAGCCGTTTTCACGAGCTAATCATTTCCTTGAGGATAACGGAGTTGGGCCGATAGACTGGAGACTTGACGAAGATGGAGGAGAGAGTCGATGAATTATCCAAATATAATAGTCAAAAGAACTGAAATCGCAGGGATACCATCAATTTTAATGAGACCCAAAGAGAAGCAGGGAAAGTACCCCACGGTTATCTTTTACCATGGATGGACATCCAATAAGGATGCTCAGAGCTTCAGGGGATTTATATTGGCCAGCCTGGGATACCAGGTGCTTCTTCCGGATTCAATTTTTCACGGAGATAGAGGAAGGATTGATTATTGGGCCAAAGAGAACGCAGGTGTGTTCTGGGAGGTAGTTTTTAAGAATCTCGAGGAATCGGAACAACTGATAGATGGTCTTATAAGATCCTACGATGCGGATGAAAATCGGATAGCCCTTTCAGGACACTCAATGGGTGGCTTTACTTCTACCGGTATATTTGCCATAAATAAATTACCAAAAACGCTTGTTGTCCTCAATGGTTCAGGATCCTGGCAGAAAAGCAATGATATCTTAGTCCAGACATTGGGTATAGAGAAAGCTGAGCGATTCATTGAGATCGATAAAAAAGTCATCGAACTTGATCCGATGAAAAAGCTTGATAATCTTAAGGATAGGCCGATCCTGATCCTTCACGGAGAGGACGACACCGTGGTTGATATAGGCCCGCAGAGGGAGTTTTATGAGACTCTGAAAAAACAATATATAAGGCAGGATCATATAATGATGTCAACATACAAGCAGCTTAACCACTTCGTAACCACAAATATGATGGAGGAGATGGGCAGCTGGCTTGAAAAATATCTATAGGGAGGTAGTTGGATGAAAAAACCTGTAATAGGTCTTACGACACAGCAGGATGTAATGGTAGGAAAGAAAATAACCAGGATAAATCAATGCTACATCGACGCAGTAATTAAGGCTGGAGGAGTACCACTCCTTATCCCGGTCCATGGAGATGACTACATGAGCGAAGACTATATACAGGCTTTGGATGGGATTATTTTCACTGGAGGCGAGGACATATGGCCACATTACTTCGGTGAAGAGCCTATGAAGGAAGTAAATGTAATAAGCCACGACAGAGACAAGACAGAGTGGGGGTTGTTTAAGAAAGCCTATGAGTCTGGACTGCCAATATTCGGCATATGCAGAGGTCTCCAGCTTGCAAACGTGGCTTTGGGAGGTACTCTGTACCAGGACATATTCAAGCAGGTCCCAAATGTGGGAGGTCATGTATGTGGCTATAACACTGAGGAAGGCTACCACTCTATCGAGCTTGAGGAAAAGAGTATACTCCATGAGGTTTTTGGAGAGAAGAGAATATTTGTAAATTCAGAGCACCATCAGGCGATAAAGGATCTTGGAAGGGGATTGAGGGTAACAGCAAAGGCTGCAGACGGAATAATCGAGGCGATTGAATCAGTGAACGATAAGTTTTTGATGGCAGTACAGTTCCATCCTGAGGCCATGGCACAAAAGCACGATGAATACGTGAGTCTTTTCAAGAGATTTGTCGAGCATTGCAGTAAATAAAGAAAATTCGGCCATTAACCAATAATGGCTTGGATAAGGAAATACAGCGATATTATGTTCAACACTAATAAAAAGGGCAGTCCAATACGGAAACTGGCCTTTTTTGTTTTGTGTGAGAAAAGCTTCATGCCAAGGATAGCTCCTGCTGCACCTCCGAGTAACGCTGTCAGGAAGAGCCTGGACTCAGGTATCCTCCAGCCGTGGTTAAGTGCAAGTCTTTTATCTCGCCAGAACAGGAAGAAGGAGTACAAATTGACAAAAATTAAACAAATAATTATGATTACAAATGGACTGCCCTTATTCAAAACATCACCTCATAAGAAAATTATACAATACAAAAAAATTAAGTCCAGATTTCCCGCCATTTTCAGCATAGAAGACTTTCAATATGTCAATTGACAATGGTATTTAATTATTATAACCTTAAAGGGTATATAATTTTCCAAAAATTAAGTTTTATCATCATAAAATTAACAATACAGGGGGAAGAAACATGGAGTTTAGCTTTGATATGAATAAAAATGCCAAGGCGATCCAGGAGTTCAAGAGCTTTCTGGACCAGAAGAAAAAGGCTCCCGGTCCTTTGATGCCGGCTTTGCAGCATGCACAGGACGTTTTCGGGTACCTTCCAAAGGAGATACTGCAGCTTATTTCAAAAAGACTTCAGATACCATTGGCTGAGATATATGGAGTAGCGACCTTTTATTCACAGTTTACTTTTATTCCAAAGGGAGAGAATAAAATCAGTGTGTGCCTTGGGACTGCCTGCTATGTAAAGGGAGCTGAGAGCATTCTTGAGGAAATCGAAAATCAGCTTGGTATCAAATCAGGCCAAACTACTCCAGACCAAAGATTCTCGATCTCATCAGCCAGATGCGTCGGAGACTGCAGCATAGCTCCTGTAATACTTGTAAATGAAGAGGTATATGCTAAGGTCAAAAAGGACGACATCAAGACTATATTGGGAAAATTTATGTAAGGGGTGATTACGATGATGACATTGGGAAAAATGGATATTATTAGGGAAAATCTGAAGGCCCCTATCATTGACAAACTCCTTGGGGAAGAGAAGGTAGTCATAAACGGTGATGATGTTGTCCTAAAGGGGAAATTCTATGAAAAGCAGCTTAGGATAGCACTAAAGAACTGCGATATAATTGATCCTACCAATATAGAGGAATATATAGCATTCGGTGGCTACAGAGCACTGTATAAGGCATTGACATCCATGGAGCCGGGAGAGGTTGTCGAAGAGATCAAGGCATCACTTCTGAGAGGAAGAGGAGGAGCAGGATTCCCTACAGGTAAGAAGTGGGAGGAAGCTTACAAATATCAAGCCGACAAGAAATATATGATTTGCAATGCCGACGAGGGAGATCCGGGAGCTTTTATGGACAGGTCTATCCTTGAAAAGGATCCGCACTCCGTTCTTGAAGGTATGGCACTGGGAGGATATGCCATCGGGTCAGATCAAGGCTACATATACGTTAGGGCGGAGTATCCAATGGCAGTCAAACGACTTGAGATTGCCATAGCTCAGGCGAAAGAATACGGATTGCTTGGAGAGGATATATTTGGAACTGGATTCAACTTCGATATAGAGCTAAGACTTGGTTCAGGAGCATTTGTATGCGGTGAGGGCACCGCCCTTATGGAGTCCATTGAGGGTAGAAGAGGCATGCCAAGACCTAAGCTTCACAGAACTGCCCATGTTGGCCTTTGGGGAAAGCCCACAATAATAAACAACGTCGAGACCCTGGCCAATGTTCCCATAATAATCGACAAGGGAGCTCCATGGTTCAGAAGTATAGGTACTGAGGAGTCACCTGGCACAAAGGTATTTGCTCTTGTAGGCAAGGTCGAGAATTCTGGGCTTGTAGAGGTACCAATGGGTATGACCTTAAGAGAGATCATTTTTGACATAGGCGGGGGTGCGGCTAACGGCAGGAAATATAAAGCCGTTCAAACTGGAGGTCCGTCGGGTGGCTGTATCCCTGCTGATCTTATTGATACACCTGTTGATTATGAATCACTTGGCAAGATATGGTCGATCATGGGATCCGGTGGAATGGTCGTGATGGACGAGGACACCTGTATGGTTGACATAGCGAAGTTTTTCCTCGATTTCAGCGTCGAGGAATCCTGTGGCAAATGCGTACCGTGCAGAGAGGGCACAAAGAGACTATATGAAATACTTGATAAGATAACGAAAGGCGAGGGTGAGGAAGGAGATATCGAAAAGCTTGAGAAGCTTTGCGAGACAGTAACCTCCACTTCTCTCTGTGGTTTGGGACAAACTGCACCGAACCCCGTAATTACAACTTTGAAGTACTACAGGGACGAGTACGAAGCACATATAAGGGATAAGAAATGTCCGGCAAAGAGCTGTAAGGCACTTATTACCTTCCTCATAGAGGATTCCTGCATCGGATGTACAAGATGTGCGAAGGCTTGCCCGGTTGGAGCAATAACAGGCAAGGTGAAGGAGCGACACGTGATCGACCAAACCCTGTGTATCAAGTGCGGAGCATGCCATGACATATGTCCTGTTAAGCCGATCAAGGCAGTATCAATAAGTTAGTACTGGAGGCTTGAGATGAAAACTGTAAAGTTGACTATAGACGGAAAAGTTGCAGAGGTATCTGCTGAGTTGACCGTCCTTCAGGCTGCCAGGTCGGTGGGTATAGACATACCTGCACTCTGCTATGATGAAACGCTTGAGATATTTGGAGCCTGCAGGATGTGTGTGGTTGAGATAGAGGGCAGCAAGAAGCTCCAAACCTCATGCTCAACCCTTGTGAAGGACGGAATGATAGTAAAGACAGAAACAGAAAAGACAATAAATGCAAGAAGAGACGTGCTCCAGTTGTTGCTGGACAGCCATCCCAATGACTGCCTTACATGCCAGAAGGCAGGCGAATGCCTGCTTCAGAAATATGCCTACAAATACGACGTGGCATTCAGGAAGCATGATGGTGCAGTAAGGCCACAGCTTATGGATACCTCAAGCCCGTACATATTAAAGGACAACAGTAAGTGTATCCTCTGTGGTAAATGTGTCCTTGCCTGTTCGCAGGTATCAGACCGAAGGGTATTGGCTTTTGCTGAAAGAGGATATGACACCAGGATAATATTCGGAGCCGATGAATCAATAGAAGAGTCACCATGTGTGTCCTGCAACCGCTGTGTTGCCGTGTGTCCAGTAGGAGCATTGGTGGATAAGAGAGAATACAACAAGGTAAGAAGCTGGGAGTCACAGAAAAAGGTTGTCTCCTGCAAGGCATGCGAGTATGGATGTGAATTTGAGGTACATTCAGTAAAAAGGAAGGGAATTTCTCTCGTTGCTAAAGCACCTGCAAATGGAAGACCCTTGTGCCTTAAGGGGAGGCTCGCAACTGAGCTTAAATATGTTGATGAGCCAGAGCCACCATATAGAAAAGTCGACGGCAAATTTATTAAGACAACATGGGATAAGGCTCTTGGCATTACCGAGCTTCTGGAGAAAATAGAAAAACTCGATAAAAACCCAGTAGAGGGAGGTGACACAGAATGAAGGTTACTATAAACGGAAAACCCTATGAGTTTCCTGAAAGAATAACTGTACTCCAGGCCTGCAGAGAGGCAGGGATAGATATTCCAACTCTGTGTCATGACGAAAGACTTAATCCATCAGGATCCTGCCGCCTTTGCGTGGTTGAGATAGATGGATGGAAAAGCCTGCATACATCATGCACGACATTGCTTAGAGAAGGCATGAAAATAAGCACCCATAGTGAGCCGGTCATAAGGGAAAGGCAGCAGCTGCTGGACTTTTTGATTTCCAACCACCCGCTGGAGTGTCTGAACTGCCAAAAATCGGGGCGATGCAAGCTTCAGGATTTCTGCTACGAGTATGGGATCACTGAGGGAACATACAGATGGTCATCAAGAACTCCAAAGTATGACGACACCAATCCATTCTATACCTTCGACTCCAGGAAGTGCATCCTATGCGGACTATGTGTAAGGGTTTGCGATGAGCTGCAGGGTACCACTGCAATAGGATTTGAGGAGCGGGGCTTTGAGACGAATGTGTCCACGCCCTTTGGAGACGGTCTTATAAATTCAACCTGTGTATCCTGTGGGAACTGCGTATCCGTGTGCCCTGTAGGTGCACTTGAGCCAAAGTCGAAGGAAAAATTCAGATACTGGGACACTCATAAGGTAAGAACTACCTGCTCCTACTGCGGAGTGGGCTGCCAGATGGATCTTGTTGTAAAGGGGAATAAGGTTGTTGGCGTTGATCCAGCAATGGATGCACACAATGAGGGACTTCTTTGTGTAAAGGGTAAATTCTCCTATAATTTCCTGTCACATCCTGATAGACTGACAAAACCCTTGATCAGGGAAAATGGAAAGTTCAGGGAAGCTTCCTGGGAGGAGGCATATAGCCTTATTACTGAAAAAATGAAGTCAGTTAAAACAAACCATGGATCAGAGGCCTTTGCAGGACTTGCCTCGGCGAGATGTACAAATGAAGAAAATTACCTGTTCCAGAAGCTTTTCAGGGCAGTTCTCGGGACCAACAACGTAGACCATTGCGCACGCCTCTGACACGCCTCCACAGTTGCGGGTCTCGCAATAACACTGGGAAGCGGTGCAATGACTAACAGCATTCAGGAAATAAAGGCTGCGGATGCAATGTTTGTAATCGGATCCAACACCACTGAAAACCATCCGGTAATTGGAGCCATGATGAAGCAGGCGAAGAGGAATGGGGCAAAGCTTATAGTGGTTGATCCCAGAAGGATAGAGCTTGCTGATTACGCCGATGTGTATCTTAAGCTTAAACCTGGGACAAATATCGCCCTATTAAACGGGCTTATGCACGTGATCATAAGGGACGGGCTCCAGGACAATAGCTATATTAAGGAAAGAACTGAAAACTATGAGGAGCTTAAGAGACTGGTAGAGAGCTACACGCCGGAGAGAGTTGGAGATATCTGCGGTCTGGATCCAAAGGATATTGAAAAAGCAGCTCATATATACGGAAGTGCAAAAAAGGCAGGTATTTACTATACAATGGGAATTACCCAGCATACCACCGGCACTCATGCTGTAATGAATATATCTAATCTGGCGCTTTTATGCGGAAATGTGGGTATAGAATCTGCAGGGGTAAATCCATTAAGAGGGCAAAACAATGTTCAGGGAGCCTGCGATATGGGGGGACTGCCAGGAGATCTCCCTGGATATCAAAAGGTCCACAAGCCCGAGGTAATAGAGAAATTTCAAAATGCTTGGGACAGAGAGCTATCAGGGAAGGTCGGACTTACAATAACAGAAATGTTTGAGTCCATCGAAAAAGACAAGATTAAATTCCTCTATATAATGGGGGAAAATCCAATAGTCTCCGATCCGGACTCAAACCATGTAAGGCATGTTCTGGAGCATGTTGACTTCCTTGTAGTTCAGGATATTTTCCTTTCTGAAACAGCTGAGCTTGCTGATGTGGTCCTTCCTGCCGCAGCATTTGCTGAAAAGGATGGCACCTTCACAAATACAGAAAGAAGAGTCCAGAGAGTAAGAAAGGCAGTTGAAGCTCCTGGAGAGGCTAAGCCCGACTGGCAGATCCTTATGGAGATAATGAACCATATGGGATATGAGAAGCAATATTCCCATCCCGCGCGGATAATGGCAGAGGTGGCATCCCTCACCCCGTCCTATGCAGGAATCAACTATAAGAGACTTGAACATGGTGGACTGCAATGGCCTGTACCTAACGAGGAACACCCAGGAACCAGGTTCCTCCATAAGACAGCCATAGCAAGGGGAAGAGGCTTGTTCATGCCTGTCGAGCATGTAGACAGTGCTGAAATGCCTGATAGTGATTACCCATATATCCTTACCACAGGAAGGATCCTGTACCAGTACCACACAATGACTATGACAGGAAGAGAAGAAGGTCTTATGACCTTGGCGCCAAGCTCCTTTGTCGAGATAAATGAAACTACTGCAAATAAGCTTGGCATATCAGAAGGGGATATGATAAGGCTTACCTCAAGAAGGGGCGAAACTCATGCAAGGGCAAGGGTCACAGATAGAATCGGCGAAGATGTTGTATTCATGCCATTCCATTACTCTGAGGGGCAGGCAAATTACCTGACCAATACAGCAACTGACGAAATAGCAAAGATACCGGAGCTAAAGGTAGCAGCAGTAAGGATTGAAAGAGTTCAGGAGGTGCTATGATGGATTATGAACAGGTATTGAAATATGCTATGCAGATGGAGCTGGACGGCAGCAATTTCTTCAAGGAAAAGGCTGGACATTTCTCAAATCCAACCACACAAAAGCTGTTCCAGGATCTATCAGATGTTGAAATGGAGCATTATGCTTATTTGGAAAGACAGCTTAAGGCTTATGGGGACAACGGAGGCTTTGATACATCCGGGGAGGTCATGGACAGAGAAGAGGATATATTTAAAGCCAGAGAGGAATCAGAGCATATTGAGGAGACGCTTAAGGAGTCTGATATTCCTGATCTTACAATACTGAGGATGGCATATTTAATTGAGAGAGACTACAAGGAGTTCTATGAGAGAGCCGCCGAGTATGCTAAGGACGAGGGGATAAAATCAATATTCACTAAGCTCTCAAAATGGGAGGAAGGTCACGAAAGGATTTTCAAGTCTGAATACGACAGAAGGATGAAGGAATACATGACCCTTCCCTGGGGAGGTTAATATGTTTAAGGTAGGAATAATCACGGCAAGCGATAAGGGCTCCAGAGGAGACAGAGAGGATCTTTCAGGAGCGCTGATCAGGGATTTCATGGAGAATAGAGGCTATCAGGTCGTAAGCTATAGAATACTGCCCGACGAAAAGGACCTATTGGCTAAGGAAATGATAAGACTTTCAGATGAGGTCATGGTAGACCTTATTCTTACAACCGGTGGTACGGGATTCAGTATGAGAGACGTTACTCCTGAGGCTACAATAAGTGTTTGCGACAGAATGGCTCCCGGGATATCGGAAGCAATAAGGGGACTAAGCCTTCAAATAACTCCTCGCGCTATGCTATCAAGAGCGGTTTCCGGAATACGCAAAAGCTCTCTGATAATAAATTTACCGGGAAGTCCGAAGGCTGTAAAAGAATCTCTGGATTTCATTATGGACAGCGTTCACCACGGATTGGAGATCATGACCGGAAGAGATGGAGAATGTGCAAGAAGCGGTGATTGATATGAAGAGTTTTGGTTCTGCAATAATCCTCGCTGGTGGGAAAAGCACCCGAATGGGCTTTGACAAACAGCTTCTCAGGCTTAGGGAAAGAAGTCTGATCGAAGGCCTTATTAGAAGACTTGGAGGCAGCTTTCACGAGACCATAGTGGTGACTAACAGACCAGAGCTGTACATTGGACTGGCAGACAAAATAACAGGTGATATAATCCCCGACATGGGCCCCTTATCAGGGATACATGCCGGGCTTTCTGCTGCTTCTTCGGAATATTCCTTCGTCATAGCCTGCGACATGCCTCAATTAAACACCAAATATATAGACTATATGATGGAGCTGCTGAATAAGAATGAGTCAATGGCTTGCATCACCAAATTCGGCGATTGGATCGAGCCCTTTAACGCTTTCTATAGTAAGGCTTTGATCGATCATATAGAAAGCTTTCTCATGGGGGGAGGAAAGGCTGTGCACAGACTTCTTATGAACCACAATGTTGAGTATATACCCGAGGAGGTCGCCAGGGGCTTCAGCCCTGACTGGGGAATGTTTTTTAATCTTAATACCCGCGAGGACCTTCTAAAGTATACAGAGGAGGGAACCTTTGTTGAAAACGACGAATAGGGTAATGGTTTCGCGGTGGAGAAGCGGAGAATCAACAATCGAAGAGGATCGGGTTATAGTCGAATACCCATTGACCATACACTTGAACGGTGAGGAGCTTGTTACTCTTTTATGCACGCCTACCTCTCTCAAGGAGTTGATAACAGGGTTCCTTTTGTCTGAAAGCTTCATAGACGATATAGATGAGATCATTGAGCTGAACGTAGAGGAAGAAGCAGGACAAGCCACCGTGAATACAGAAATAAAAAGACCGCTTAGGGAAAGGCTTATAGGGAGAAGGACCATAACCTCGGGCTGTGGAAAGGGCACCTCGTTCTATAATGCTGTAGATCAGACAAAGGCTATAAAAATACAGAAAAGAATGGAAATTCATCCAAGTATTGTGCTACAATTAATGAGAGAGTTCAATCGGAACTCTCTGCTCTTTCGGGATACTGGAGGTGTACATGGATGTGCCTTGTGCAATAGTTCGGAGCTCCTCTTTCAGGAGGAGGATATTGGAAGGCACAATGCAATGGACAAGCTTATCGGAAGAGCCAGGCTTGAGGGCAAAGAGTTGTCTGACAAGCTGGTGCTTACAACAGGAAGGGTATCCTCCGAGCTGCTAATAAAAGCAGCTAAGCAGGGAATACCTGTTATCGCTTCAAGGTCTGCACCTACAGAGCTGGCTGTCAGGCTGGCTCAGGAAACCGGAATTACACTGATCGGATTTGCAAGAGGAGACAAACTGAATATCTACAGCAATTTTCCGAGCACGAAGGTCTAAAGCATAGCCATGACCCAGTGCCGTCGGGTTTAGAGGGAAATCTCTGAGCCTCCCGTTTGGAAAGGAAGATGTTTATTAAGGCAACCTTTCTTTCTGGTTGTCTTTTTTGTTTCCCAAAATTAAAGGAGAGTGGTCATCATGAAAAAAACGCTTACATATGTACTTCTCCTCTTACTAATCCTTGGAACTGTGTCCGGTTGTGCACCAAAGACTGAAGCACCTGCAGAAGCGCCGGCAAATACTCCTGCAGAGGAGCCTGCAGCTGAGTCTGAACCTATCGTTGAGGAAAGCATAATCCTCGCAACGACAACAAGTACACAAGACTCAGGACTTCTCGACTTTCTGCTCCCAATCTTCACCGAGGAGACCGGGATCGAAGTTAAGACAATTGCTGTTGGAACCGGAAACGCTCTGCAAATGGGAAGAGATGGCGAGGCTGACGTTCTTTTGGTCCACGCCAAGGCAGACGAGCTGAAGCTGGTTGAGGAAGGCCATGGTACAGTAAGGAATGACGTAATGTACAATGATTTTGTACTAGTGGGACCAGCTGATGGCGAAATTATCTATGGTAATGATATCGATGCAGCACTTGCAGCAATCAATGAAAAGGGACTCCAATTTGTATCGAGAGGAGATGACTCAGGAACTCACAAGAAGGAGCTGGGACTCTGGAAGGCACTTTCTATTGAGCCTGCTGGCGAGTGGTATATCGAAGCCGGTGCAGGTATGGGGGATGTCCTTAAGATAGCTGACGAAAGACAAGGATATACCCTGACCGACAGAGCGACCTACCTTGCACTTAAGGATACACTTCAACTGGAGGTCGTTGTCGAGGGAGATGAAGATCTTTTCAATCAGTATGGAATAATACCTGTCAATCCAAACAAGGGAGATATGATCAATGAGTCTGGAGCATTGAAGTTTATGGACTGGCTGATTTCAGAAGAAGGACAGGAGCTTATATCGCAATTTGGGGTCGAGGAATATGGCGAGCCTTTGTTTATACCAAACTATGGCAAATAGTTTCATATAAGCTTTATCAAGTAATTATACCAACAAAGGAGGTGAGGGATCATGGATTATATAGCACAGGGATTTGGAGAGGCAATAAGGCTTCTGTCTGGATTTGATAGCGAGGTGTATAGAATAATCATTCTGTCGCTTCTGGTATCCACAAGTGCTACCGTGGTCGCCTCCCTTATCTTTGTTCCTCTGGGGGTTTATCTTGGCATAAAGCCATTTAGAGGCAAAAGAATATTTTCAAGAACTGTATATACCTTCATGAGCATCCCCTCAGTGATCGTAGGTCTCGTGGTAGCACTGCTTCTGGCAAGAAGAGGGCCATTCGGATATTTAAGGCTTCTTTACACCCCTGCAGCGATGGTAATCGCTCAGACGATACTTGTAATACCGCTTATACTTGGGCTTACATACAACCTATCCAAAAACAGAGGGATCCCTCTGGAGAAAGTTTCGAGGACCCTTGGAGGAAACAGACTCGATTCAGTGATACTGATTATTAGAGAATTAAAAATAGACATTCTCGTGAATGTTGCTACTGCATTTTCAAGAGCCATATCTGAAGTAGGGGCAGTAATGATAGTGGGCGGCAATATCAAGGGACAGACCCGGGTGATGACGACCGCAATATCAATGATGAACTCCATGGGAGATTATCCAATGGCAATTGCTCTTGGGATTATCCTGCTTGTGGTTTCCTTTGGGATCCACAGCCTGATTTACTCATATAGTCAGGAGGAAGAATAATGGAGATCAAGCTGATTGGAACTAGAAAAAAATACCGAAATTCGATGGTTTTAGATATAGATGAACTAACCGTCCCTCGCGGGATGATTACAGGGGTAACCGGCTCCAACGGGGCTGGAAAAACGACACTCCTGCATATAATTGCTGGACTTGACGACAGCTTCGAAGGGGAGGTAACCTATGACGGACTCCCTATAAGCAACCATATAAGAGAGTCGATGACACTCGTATTCCAAAAACCATATCTTTTTAGGAGGACGGTCTACGACAATATTGCCTATCCTCTGCAAATTCGCGCTAAGAGCAAGGAAAAAATAGATAAAGAAGTATTATGGGCAGCTGAAAGTCTTGGAATAGAGGAGCTGTTAAAAAAGAAAGGGCATCAACTCTCAGGTGGCGAGGCACAAAAGGTGGCTATGGCAAGAGCACTTTCCATAAGGCCCAGTCTTTTACTCCTGGATGAGCCAACCTCAAACTTGGACCCTGACTCAACCTTGAGGATGGAAGGGGCTATTAGAAGATACAACCATGAAACCGGTGCAACTATAGTTATTATAACCCACAATATGGAGCAGGCTGAAAGACTATGCCACAACCAAATCAAACTTGAATTGGGAAGGATGATATAAATGGAGTTCTTTAAGGTATCTTCAGTCGAAGACGCAAGAAAACTGGTTCTGGATGAATTCTCCGGATATACTCTCCAGAGTGAGGAATTGGAGCTGGAGAAGACCACAGGCAGGACTTTGTCCGAGGATGTGGTATCCGAAGAGGATGTGCCTGGATTTGACAGGTCAACGGTGGACGGTTATGCAATAGTAGCCGAGGACAGCCATGGTGCAACAGACTCTATCCCATCGCTTCTTATGATAAAGGGGGAGGTAAGGATGGGCGAGGAAGCTGCACTAACTATAAAAAGCGGTGAAACCGTTTATGTGCCAACAGGAGGGATGATCCCTAAAGGTGCAACGGCAATGGTGATGATAGAAAATACCGAAAAAATGGACGACAATACACTCCTTATCTACAAGCCCGTATCTGTAGGAGAGAATATTCTGTTTAAGGGAGAGGACGTCAGGGTCGGTCAGACGGTCCTTAGAAAGGGTTACAGGCTGACGCCTCAAGGTATAGGGGTGCTTGCAAGCCTCGGAATAACTAAGGCGAAGGTATATAAAAAGCCCAGGGTCCATATAATTTCAACAGGTGATGAGATAATCGAAATCAGGGATAAGCTAGATATTGGAAAGATAAGAGACATAAACTCCTATTCGATTGGTTCCCTGGTGGAGAGTCTTGGCGGAGAGATATCCGGGAGGGTTATAATCGGAGATGATTACGATCAGCTGCTTAAAGGAGTATTGGAAGGATTAGAAAAATGTGACATCCTTATACTTTCAGGAGGCAGCTCGGTTGGGACGAGAGATTATACGTACCAGGTAATAGAAGCTCTTGGCGGTAAAGGAGTACTTATACACGGACTTGCGATCAAACCTGGTAAGCCTACTATAGTTGGGGATGGAAGGGGTAAGCTGGTCGTTGGATTACCCGGCCATCCTGTTTCCTCCATAGTTGTCTTCAAGGCTATTGTTGAGCCATTTATAAGGAGTCTGATGAATAGGGAGGATATTCTCCCACAGGTTAGGGCTTTGGTGACACAAAACTTCCCATCCTCTCCAGGCAAGGAAACCTATCACATGGTACGCCTGGATAAGGAAGATGGAGAGTATCTGGCAATTCCAAGCTTTGGAAAGTCAGGCATGATAACCCTGCTTTCAGGCTCCCAGGGTTATATAGTGATCAAGGAGCACGAGGAGGGAGTCAATAAGGGCGAGCTAAGGGATGTATTCCTTATTTAGGAGGAGTTAAAATGGAAAGAACTACCTATATCGATAATGTGGATGTTGACGAGGCAAGGTCGAGATATCTGGACAGGCTTAAAATCTCAGGGAAGAGAGATATGGTTCCCACCTCAGAAGCGCTTGGAAGAGTGACCTTTGAGGCCGTATATGCATTGGTTTCGTCGCCTGGCTACAATGCGGCTGCCATGGATGGAATAGCCGTGGAGTCCAAGAAAACCGTAGGAGCAATAGAAAGCAGACCCATGACTCTTATTGAGGGTGAGGACTTCATCTATATCAACACTGGGAATCCAATTAAGGAACCCTATGATTCTGTGATAATGATCGAGGAGGTCCTTGAGAAAGGAAATGGAAGGGTTGAGATCCTTCAGCCCTCATACCCTTATCAGCATGTAAGACAGATTGGAGAGGACATCGTTGCAACAGAGATGATATTGCCGTCAAGGCATAAAATAAGACCTATGGATCTGGGAGCCTTGCTTTCAGGAGGCATAGCACAGGTGCCTGTATATGCTAAGCCGAGGGTGGGGATAATACCGACAGGTTCCGAGATCGTTGAGGAGATTTCTCAGGTGAGGGAAGGAACGATAATCGACTCAAATTCCTACGTATTCAAGGGCCTGGTAGAAAGCCTTGGAGGCATTGGAAATAGATACTCTCCAATGGAGGATGATTATGAGAAGCTAAAAAGGCTTATCCTTCTGGCGGTTGACGAGAATGATGTGGTATTGATAAATGCCGGTTCCTCTGCAGGGACGAAGGATTACACGGTCAACCTAATTAGAGAGCTTGGAGAAGTAGTTGTCCATGGCGTTGCAATGAAGCCGGGAAAGCCTACAATACTAGGAGTAATAAATGAAAAGCCGGTAATAGGAATACCGGGATATCCTGTCTCCGCCTTCATGGTTTTCGACATTTTCGCCAAACCAGTGATCCTAAAGTATCTGGGGGATCGGGGGGAGATATATGAGACTGTTAAGGCAACTATATCAAGGCGTCTGGTTTCATCGCTAAAAAACAAGGAAGTCATAAGAGTAAGCCTTGGACAGGTAGGGGACAGACTTATCGCAACACCACTTTCTGGTGGAGCGGGGGTAAGTATGAGCCTTGTAAAGGCTGATGGTCTTGGCATAATCCCAAGAAACGTTGAGGGATACGAAGCAGGAGACCAAATAGAGGTCGAGCTGCTCAAGCCTTTATCACAAATAAGAGACACCCTCGTATCGATCGGCAGTCATGACCTTGTAATGGACATTATAGGAGATATGATGAAGCTTTCATCCTCCCACGTCGGGAGTATGGGAGGGATTATGAGTCTTAGAAGAAACGAATGCCACCTTGCTCCCATACACCTGCTGGATATGGATACGGGAGAATACAATATAAGCTACATTAAAAAATATTTCCCGGGTAGAAAAATGGTTCTGATCAAGGGGATACAAAGGCTGCAAGGCTTTATTGTCAAAAAGGGCAACCCTAAGAAAATAGAAGGTACAGATGACCTCGTAAGAGAAGATGTAGTATTCGCCAACAGGCAAAGAGGGGCAGGAACAAGAGTGCTCCTCGATTACAGGCTGCAGCTCTCAGGTATACAGCCTGGGGATATCAGGGGATATCAAAGAGAGCTCTCAACTCATATGGCCGTGGCTTCTGCTGTTTTGACGGGTTCCGCCGATACGGGACTTGGCGTGCTTTCAGCAGCTAACGCAATGGGCTTGGACTTTGTGCCTCTGGCAGATGAAGACTATGACTTCCTTATTGACGGGGAATCCCTGGAAATGGATTTGGTAATTGAGTTCATAAGGATTATCAAGTCCGAGGAATTTAAAAACAGGATAACTGAAATGGGAGGCTATGGGTTCAATAGAACTGGTGAAATAATTTGGATAGATTGAGGGTGATTATATGAAGGACAGCTTTGGAAGAGAAATCAATTATCTAAGGATATCACTTACCGACAGATGCAATCTTAGATGTGAATACTGCATGCCCAAGGATGGGATCAAAAATAAGGTTACACATGACGGGATGCTCTCTCTGGAGGAGCTCTATCAGGTTACAGAAGCTTTTGTAAATTTGGGGATATCAAAGATAAGGTTTACAGGAGGGGAACCTCTGGTCAGGTATGGGGCAGTCGATCTCATGGGTAAGGCAGGCGAGCTGGATGGGGTAAGAGAGGTCACTCTTACTACAAATGGGATCCTGCTTGACCAGTATGCCGAGGAGTTGATGAAGGCTGGAGTGAATAGGATCAACATCAGTCTCGATACTCTTGATGAGGAGAAATACAGCCTGATCACAAGAGGCGGTAATCTTCACAGGGTACTTGCTGGGATAAGAAGGGTCAAGGAGCTTGGAATGAAGCCAATAAAGCTAAATACAGTCCTCATTGGCGGCTTTAATGACGATGAGATCAGTGATTTTGTCGAGCTGACCAGGGATGGCTCTATAGATGTCAGATTCATCGAGCTTATGCCAATAGGTGAGGCTGCATCCTTCGCCAAGTCCAAGTTTATACCCAATTCAACTGTTCTGGAGAAAGTTCCTGGACTGGTTCCGATAGACAGGGAGGATCCATCTTCACCGGCAACGTACTACAGACTTAAAGATGCCGAGGGTAAGGTTGGACTTATAAACCCTATATCCTGCAAGTTCTGTGCTAACTGCAACAGAGTAAGGCTCACCGCAACAGGGAAGCTCAAGCTGTGCCTTCATTCAGATAGAGAGATCGACCTTAGGAGGATAATACGCGAAGGAGGAGACCTTGAGCAAACTATAGAAAATGCCATCCTCACTAAGGATGAGGAGCACCACCTTGAGAACCAGGAATATATCAAGCGAAGCATGAACTCGATAGGAGGTTGAGATATGGAGCTTACTCATTTCAATGAAGAAGGCAGAGCAAGGATGGTTGAGGTAGGAGAAAAGGACGACACAAAAAGGACTGCAGTGGCCTCCGGCAGGATCAGGATGAATGAAAATACCCTTCAAAGGATAAAGGACGGCCAGATCAAGAAAGGCGATGTACTTGGAGTAGCTCAGGTGGCAGGAATAATGGCTGCCAAGAAAACGGGCGATCTGATTCCTATGTGCCATAACATCTTTCTTACAGGAGTAGACATAAGCTTCTCTCTTGGTGACAGTTGGGTGGATATAACTGCCGAAGCAAGAACCGTAGGAAAAACAGGTGTAGAGATGGAAGCACTTACAGCAGCTTCTGTAGCTGCACTTACCATTTATGATATGTGCAAGGCTATCGATAAGGATATGATAATTGAGGACATAAAGCTAATGAAAAAAACTGGAGGGAAATCTGGAGAATATATGCGAACAGAAAAGGGGAAGGTAGTTTCAGTAAATATCTCTGATACAAAGGGAGTTGTAAAGGAACCTGTTGAAAAGGGGAGCTTCATAAAAAATCATGGACTCGAAAACGATGCTCATGCCGGAGACTGGCACAGGCAGGTCAGCCTTCTCGGCGTTGAAAGCTTCAACAAAATGAGGGATATGGGAATGGATGACCTGAAATATGGTGATTTTGCAGAGAATCTTACAACGGAGGGAATAATCCTCTACGAGCTTCCGATTGGAACAAAGCTTAAGATTGGAAACACTCTTCACGAGGTCACTCAAATAGGGAAGGAATGCCACAAGGGCTGTGCAATACAGGTAAAGGTAGGGAAATGCGTAATGCCTAAGGAGGGGATATTTACCAAGGTCCTTGAAGGGGGCATTATCAGGCCGGGAGATGAAATAGAAATAATATAGTTAAAAAGAAGAAATCCAGGACATTTTGTCCTGGATTTTCAGTAAGGAGGAGAATAATGAAAAGCTTTAGCATCTATATTATGCACTGACTTCTTCGAACTTTATATAATTCAGTTGCTTTGTATCCTTGATAATCTCATAACCCACATAACCATTGTCAATAAGCTCCTTCTGCTTGTCCAGATTTGCCCACTTGGATACAACCAGATCTACAGGATTCAATGACCTCCTGTTCAGGTCGCTGTGAAGGATAAATCTCCATAGACCTTCTTCGCCGTCCTCTTCGGAGCCGTACTTCTTCTTAAGAGCTTTGATCTTTAAACCATTCATCATGACGTTGTAAAGGCTGTAGAAATTATAAGGCGAGACTGTACACATCAAGTGTCTGTACCCTTCGGCCTTTACCATTTTTGCCGCTGCATCGAGAGTAAGACTTTGCAAGCCATTACCTCTGTACTTTGGATCCACAACTGTAGTCTCAAGGTGAACCACCTTCTCCAGCTGGTCCTCCTTCATATTTATATCGTAGCCTAAATTTCTCTCTTCATTGCCTGGGAACGCGATATATCTGTAGGCCACCAGACGGTCTCTGCTGTTAAGCACTCCTATTATCCTTGCTCCCTTTTCCATATCGGCGAGCATATCATCATAAGAATCGATGTATAAGACCTCCTTGTTGGGGAGGTTGTCATAAACGAACTGTTGGAGTTCAATTACCTCGTTTAGCCTATTTTTCCCAAGAAGCTTCATCTTGTACTCCTCGAGCTCCATATTTCCATGTTTATTCTTAATTAGATTTCCCTTACCAAGTACCATCTGTTGTCCTCCTTTCTTAAACAATCAGCAACCTCCAACTTAATATAAGGTTGTAGGTTTATTATATATGCATTTTAAAATTTTGTCAATAATATTTTTCCAAAGATCAAAGCCACCAGGGACGGTCCTTTTTGGCAGGAATTGTTTATTATTTTAGAAAACGCCAGCCAAAAAGGACCGTCCCTGGTGGTTTTTTGTTGCTCTGAAAATGGGTATAAAATGTACCGGAGGTGTATCAAATGCACAAAAAGTATACTAAACCATCTAAGGAAGAAATAAGGAATAAACTATCGGAGCTGTCTTACCTGGTTACACAGGAAAGCTACACTGAAAGGCCGGGAGTTTGACACTTACATATTACAAAACCCATTCAAAAGCTCTAAATAGCTTATTTTTTTTGCCTTTTTTGTTTTTTGTATATCGCACTTTCTCGCAATGTGTTATAATATTGCTAATAGGAGGTGTTGTGTATGAGACTTAAGGTCAGTAAATCTAAAAATGCAGCTTCGCTTTATGTAATTAAATCCATCTACAATAGCAAAACGCAGTCTAATTCTTCTGTGATTGTTGAAAAACTTGGTACAGAAACTGAGCTAAGGGAAAAGTTGAATGGACAGGATCCTTATGAATGGGCCAAATCATATATTGATGAGCTAAATGAAAAAGAGAAGGAAGATAACAGCAAGGTTATGGTTCAGTATTCTCCCACCAAGCTTATTGCTAAAGATAAACAACTTTCTTTCAATGGGGGCTACTTATTTCTCCAAAAGATTTATCATGATCTTAAGCTACATGATATCTGCAAGGAAATTTCAAAGCGACATAAGTTCACCTTTAATCTGGATTCTATCCTTTCGAGACTTGTGTATGGGAGGATCATATTCCCATCTTCTAAGCTTGCCACATATGAACTCTCTTCCAGATTCATCGAGCAGCCTGACTTTGATATTCAGCATGTCTACAGGGCTCTTGATGTCATTTCAAAGGAAACTGATTTTATCCAATCAGAGTTGTACAAAAATAGTCTTAAGCTTTCAAAGAGAAATACTGGTGTCCTCTATTATGATTGCACCAATTATTTCTTTGAAATCGAGGAGGAGTCTGGTTTAAGGGAGTATGGACACTCTAAGGACCACAAGCCCAATCCTATCGTTCAGATGGGTCTGTTTATGGATGGAGATGGAATCCCCCTTGCCTTTGATATACATAGCGGGAAAACAAATGAACAGAAGACCCTTAAGCCTTTGGAAAAGAGGATCTTATCTGATTACAAGCTTTCAAGGTTTGTAGTTTGCACCGATGCCGGTCTTTCATCAATTGAAAACAGGAAGTTCAATGATATGGGCAACAGGGCCTTTATTACCACCCAATCTGTCAAGATGCTTAAGGATCATCTCAAAGGATGGGCTCTCGACCCTATGGGATGGATGTATGGGAATGATGGGAAGACATATGACATTTCAAAACTGGATGAGAAAAAGGATTATTTAAAGATATTTTTCAAGGAAAGGTGGTTCAATGAGAATGGCCTTGAACAAAGGATGATTGTAACCTACTCGCTGAAATACAGGAACTACAAAATGCAGATAAGAGAAAATCAGGTACAAAGAGCAGCGGATGTAATTGAAAAGAATCCTGGAAAACTCAAGAAGTCCAGTTCCAATGACTACAAGAGATTCATAGAGAAAATCAGTGTTACTACAGATGGCGAAGTTGCTGATAAGGAACTTTTTAGTATAGACAAGAATCTGGTTACAAAGGAAGCCATGTATGATGGATTCTACGCTGTATGTACAAATCTGGAGGATGAAGTCAGTGACATAATCAAAGTAAACCAAAGAAGATGGGAGATCGAGGAATGTTTCAGGATCATGAAGAGTGAATTCAAGTCAAGACCGGTGTACCTAAGCCGTGATGAAAGGATAAAAGCACACTTCACAACATGCTTTCTGTCTTTGGTAGTGTACAGATATCTTGAGAAGGCTCTTGGCAGCAAGTTTACAACCTGTGAGATGATCAAGGGACTAAGGGACATGAATTTTTATGAGGTGCCTGGAGAAGGCCTTATTCCAACCTATATTAGAAATGATTTTACTGATGCATTACACGATTCATTTGGCTTTAGGACTGACTATCAGATACTAAAAACGAAACAGGTCAAAAATATTTTAAGAATCACGAAGGGCTAAAAAAAGTACGCACTTTTTAGACAAAATGAAAAAGCTTAGAACATAGTTATTGCAACGTGTTCCAAGCTTTTTTGTAATTTTAACTGTCAAATTCGGGATTATATATGCATTTTAAAATTTTGTCAATAATATTTTTCCAAAGATCAAAGCCACCAGGGACGGTCCTTTTTGGCAGGAATTGTTTATTATTTTAGAAAACGCCAGCCAAAAAGGACCGTCCCTGGTGGTTTTTTGTTGCTCTGAAAATGGGTATAAAATGTACCGGAGGTGTATCAAATGCACAAAAAGTATACTAAACCATCTAAGGAAGAAATAAGGAATAAACTATCGGAGCTGTCTTACCTGGTTACACAGGAAAGCTACACTGAAAGGCCTCACACTCACGAGTATGACCAATTATTTGAAGAAGGGATCTATGTGGATATAGTATCAGGGGAGCCATTGTTTTCCTCAAAGGATAAATTTGATGCAGGATGCGGCTGGCCAAGCTTCTCTAAGCCTCTGGAAAGTGAACATCTCGTCGAGAAAAAGGACTTCACCCACTTTATGGTAAGAACTGAGGTAAGGAGCAGGGACGCTGACTCTCATCTCGGACATGTGTTCAACGACGGACCGAGGAATATGGGGGGATTGAGATATTGCATAAACGGTGCATCTCTAAGGTTTATCCCAAAGGCTGACTTGGAGAAGGAAGGCTATGAAGAATACTTGTCGCTGTTTGAATAACAAAAGGGATCGGATGTTTCTCCGATCCCTAATTATAAAACTATCTAATCAGAACATCTTTGTGCTCCAACCCTCGCAGTTCCATACCTCCGTTGCAACTTCCCTGTAGAACTCAGGCTCGTGGGATATCAAAAGGATCCCGCCTTTATATGCCTTAAGGGCTCTCATCAGCTCTTCCTTTGCATCCACATCAAGGTGGTTTGTTGGCTCATCCAGAAGCAGGATATTGGTAGGTCTGTTCATGATCTTGCAAAGTCTTACCTTGGCCTGCTCTCCTCCGCTAAGGACCATTACCTTGGATTCAATGTGCTTCGTCGTAAGTCCGCACTTTGCCAAAGCGCTTCTTACCTCATATTGTGTCCAGCCGGGAAATTCCTGCCAAATCTCCTCAATACAGGTGTTGTTCCCAGGGACCATTTCTTGCTGGAAATAGCCTATCTCCAGATTGTCCCCAAGGATTGCCTCTCCTGAATACGCAGGTATAAGCCCAAGTATCGATTTTAGGAGTGTCGTCTTTCCCAATCCATTTGCCCCGGTTAGAGCAATTTTTTGTCCTCTCTCAAGTATTAGATCCAGGGGCTTGGTCAAAGGCTCACCATAACCGATTACAAGCTCCCTGGTCTGAAAGATCAGCTTATTGGCAGTTCTTCCCTCCTTGAAGCTGAACTGTGGCTTTGGCTTCTCCCTTGCGAGCTCAATTATCTCCATCTTATCCAGCTTCTTCTGTCTCGACATAGCCATATTCCTTGTCGCAACGCTGGCCTTGTTCCTTCTCACAAAGTCCTCAAGATCAGCGATCTCCTGCTGCTGTCTGTTATAGGCTGCCTCAAGCTGAGCTTTTTTCGCTTCATAAAGCCGCTGGAAATCATCGTAATTTCCCACATATCTGTTAAGCTCCTTGTCTTCAACATGATACACGAGATTTATTACACTGTTTAGAAATGGAATATCGTGAGATATAAGGATAAAGGCGTTTTCGTATTCCTGAAGATATCTTCTAAGCCAGACTATATGCTGCTCGTCAAGATAATTCGTAGGCTCATCCAGCATCAGTATATCGGGCTTTTCAAGGAGCAGCTTAGTTAGGAGAACCTTAGTTCGCTGACCTCCGCTTAGATCAGTTACCTCCCTTTCCAGTCCTATATCATCCAGCCCTAATCCCTTGGAGATTTCCTCGATCTTTGCATCGATTATATAAAAGTCATTGTGATCCAGTATATCCTGGATGGTACCAACATCCTCAAGCATTGTCTGGAGTTCATCTTCATCCACTTCGCCCATTTTCATATACATATCCTGCATCTCAGCCTCAAGGTCGAACAGATACTGGAAAGCAGTTCTTAGAACATCCCTGATGGTCATCCCCTTCTCAAGGACCGAGTGTTGGTCAAGATATCCTACCCTGACTCTTTTGGACCATTCGATTTGCCCTTCGTCCGGCTCAAGCTTACCGGTTATGATATTCATAAATGATGACTTGCCTTCCCCGTTTGCCCCTATAAGCCCTACGTGCTCTCCCTTCAGAAGTCTGAAGTTGACATTTTTCAATATTTCACGGTCTCCAAAACCATGAGATAGATTTGTTACGGTTAAAATACTCATCGATAGCTCCTTTCGATTAATCCTCAGAAGATTATACAAAAAAAGGTGCCCCGAGTCCACAACATTTACAGCATGATGTGACTTGAGTGTTTGAAGGAGACAGCAATATGGATATATATTGAGATAGTACTAAACGAGGAGGAATATACATATGGACGAAAAGACATTGGAAAAACTTTTGAAGGATCAACAGGACGAGATAACCGCTCATCACATATACAAGAAACTTGCAGAGGCCGTTAAGGACGAAGCTAACCGGAGGATAGTCCTTCAGGTGGCTGACGATGAGCTTTCTCACTATAAAAGACTTCGACAGGTTACCGGAAAGGAATTAAAGCCAGAAAAATTAAAGGTTATTTTATCCAATTGGATGATAAGGATATTTGGCTTGACCTTTGGCATCAAGTTTCTGGAGCAGAGCGAAGGAAAGGCTGTTAAAAGCTATAGAGAGATTGATGAGAGCCTGACATTCATGGATAAAATAATCGAGGACGAGGAGAGGCACGAGGAAGAGCTTATAGCAATGATCGATGAGGAAAAATTGAACTACATAGGCTCTGTAGTGCTTGGGTTAAACGATGCACTTGTTGAGCTTACTGGAGCCCTTGCCGGATACACCTTTGCATTTCAGAATACCAGGCTAATCGCACTGACCGGACTAATAACAGGAATAAGCGCATCACTTTCAATGGCTGCCAGTGAATACCTTTCCACAAGACAGGAAGGCGGGGATGATGCCCTTAAATCTGCCCTTTATACCGGCTCAGCATACGTGTTTACCGTAATATTTCTGATATTGCCATTTCTCCTGATACAAAATCCATTTATTAGTCTGGTGGCTTCGCTGGTTGTAGCTGTGCTAATAATATTCATATTCAACTACTATATATCAGTTGCCAAGAACTATGACTTTAAGAGAAGATTCGGAGAGATGGCTGCCATATCCCTTGGAGTGGCCGGGATATCATTTTTGATCGGAGTACTGGTCAAGCAATTCATCGGAATCGAGGTATAACAGAGAGATTTTACATGGAAAGTGCCTCTATTTCCTGAATCCGCAATATTTCCCTTGCAATTTTGGGAATTGAAGGATATACTCTAAAGGTTAACGATAAGGAGGAATTTTGTTTTAATGGAAAATTTGAGATTTGAAGAAATGCAATTGTCAGAGGGCGTAAAGAAGGGAATCAAAGCTATGGGCTTTGAGGAAGCATCTCCGATACAGACCCAGGCCATACCTGTGCTTCTTGATGGCAGGGATATAATCGGACAGGCACAGACCGGTACCGGTAAAACAGCGGCCTTTGGGATACCCTTGCTTGAAATGTGCGACCCCCACGACAAGACTCTGCAGGCGCTGATTCTGTGTCCTACCAGGGAGCTGTCCATCCAGGTTGCTGAGGAGATAGGCAAGCTTGGGAAGTATATGAGGGGATTGAACATCCTCCCGGTTTACGGAGGGCAGCCAATAGACAGACAAATAAGAGCCCTCAAAAGCGGTGTCCAGATAGTCGTTGGAACACCGGGAAGGGTAATAGACCATATAAATCGAAGGACGTTGAAGCCCGGAACTGTTAAGTTCATGGTGCTTGATGAGGCTGACGAAATGTTCGACATGGGCTTTAGAGATGATATTGAGCTGGTAATGAACACTCTGCCAACAGAGAGACAGACCATATTCTTCTCAGCCACTATGCCGGATGAAATCAGAAGGTTTGCGGCTAAATATCAGTCCGATCCGGAATTCATAAAGGTTGTGCACAAGGAGCTGACCGTTCCAAAGGTCGAGCAGGCCTATTTTGAGCTTAAGTCCCATATGAAGACTGAGATCCTGAGCAGGCTGGTGGATATCTATAATCCTAAGCTCACCATAGTATTCTGTAATACAAAGAAGAAGGTGGACGAGCTTACAGCGGAGCTTCAGGGAAGAGGCTACTTTGCAGACGGTCTCCATGGTGATTTGAAGCAGAGCCAGAGAGACACCGTAATGGGCAAGTTCAGAAAGGGCACCATCGATATCCTTATCGCAACTGATGTTGCAGCAAGAGGACTTGACGTTGATGACGTAGATATGGTAATAAACTATGATATGCCTCAGGATGAGGAATATTATGTACACAGGATCGGCCGAACTGCAAGAGCTGGAAGGTCTGGGAAAGCATTTAGCTTTGTGGCTGGCAGAGAAATCTACAAGCTAAAGGATGTGCAGAAGTATACCAAGACAACAATTGAGAGAAGAGATCTGCCAACTCTTAAGGACATTCAGGCACAGTATACCGAGAGCATAACTCAGAAAATCAGGGAGAGCCTTGATTCTGCTGATCTCTCAAAATACTCAGGAATAATAGATACACTGCTTCAGGAGGAATACAACTCCTTTGATGTGGCAAGTGCTCTATTGAAGATGTATGTTGAAGAAAACAAGCTGTTTGAAGGACATGAAGAGCTTGAGATGGTCGATACTGGAAAGAAGATGAGAACATCTGATTCCAGAGATGGGAGAGACACAGGGAGTAGACAGAAATATTCAGGTAATACCACAAGACTCCACGTCAACCTTGGCAAGGAGCAGGGCTTCAGCCCAAGACACCTCCTTTCGGCAATATTTCAGGAGACGGGATTGTCCAAGAAGCTGATCGGAAATATAGATGTTTATGATAAGTTTACCTTTATGGAAGTGGACAGTGGTTATGCAGATGTTGTTATCGCTGGGCTTAATGGCAAGAAGATAAAAGGCCTTAAGGTCAGAGTCGAAAGAGCGAGCGAAAAAAAGAAGAGAAAATAGTAACCAACGGAGCTAATGATGGCTCCGTTTTCTTTTTATTGTACCTCTCAGGCCATTTTCCTCTCCCATTGAAATCCGCTTCAGATTAGGCAGGTGCTTAAGCACACTTTGGATTGTCATCCCCAGGGTCCTTATGTCGATTCCTTTGAACACTCGTCCAAAGATATATGCAAACTGAAGGCAGCCGATAAGGTATCCAATAGCAGCCATTAAAAGATAGCTTATATATATCCCATCCTTTCTAAAATATTATAGCACAGCAATTGGAAGCACTTAAGATTGGCTATTTGAGAAACAAATTGGGAGATGGAAAAAAATTAAGCAAAATTCAAATTGATTTATAAATTTTGACCCAGGTCAAAGTAATATATAAAACCAGATGCTACAGTATAATCAATAGAAAAATCTGGAGGAGATAAAAATGATAAAGAAAACATATCAATTGGAAACACTAACATGTCCATCATGTACTATGAAGCTGGAGGGGATGCTCAAACAAACAGAGGGAGTGGAGGAGTACGAGGTATTTTTCAATACCTCAAAGATCAAGCTGACCTATGATGAAAGTATCGTTGATTCAGAGACAATAAAGAATAAAATTGCCAGATTGGGTTTCGAGGTATTGAAGGAAAAATAGGAGTGTGAGGGATATGCCAAAGCTAAATAAAAAGAATAAGGTCATCCTGGCAGCTGTTCTTGTTTCTGTATCTTTTCTTCTTAAGGAGCTAATGGGCTACGATCCTCTGACTATAGTATTTATGCTCGCAACAACAGCTGTTGCAGGGATACCGATATTCAAGAAAGCCTTTGAGGCACTTAAGTATAGAATCGTCGGGATAGATGCCCTGGTTACCATCGCAGTTACCGGAGCGCTTTTTATTGGGGAATACTGGGAAGCCGCAGCTGTTACCTTCCTGTTTATGTTTGGAGATTATCTTGAGTCAAGAACCATAGAAAAGACCAGATCATCAATAAAAGCACTTCTGGATCTTGCACCTGACACAGCCAGAGTTATTCGTGACGGGACAGAGATTGAGCTTGACCCCGAGGATGTTATAGAAGGAGACATAGTAATAGTAAAGCCTGGAGAAAAAATCTCAGTAGACGGTACAATAGTCGAGGGGAATGCTTATGTCAATCAGGCCGCAATCACAGGGGAATCCCTGCCATTAAACAAGGAAGTGGAGGATGGAGTATTTTCGGGGACCATAGTGGAATCAGGATATCTGAAAATAAGAGCTGACAAAATTGGAGACGACACAACTTTTGCCAGGATATTGGAAATGGTTGAGGAAGCTCAGGATAAAAAAGCCAAGACCCAGAAGTTTCTGGAGAGATTCTCAAGATATTATACTCCAGGGATCATAGTCCTTGCAGCTGCATTATACTTTTTTACCAGAGATTTGGTGCTTTCGCTTACGCTTCTTGTAATTGCCTGTCCGGGAGCACTGGTGATTTCCACTCCGGTCTCCATAGTTGCAGGTATTGGAAATGGCGCAAAGCACGGAGTACTTGTAAAGGGCGGAGAAATAATGGAAAAGCTTGGAACAATAAAGGTCATTGCCTTTGACAAGACCGGAACCCTGACAATTGGGAAGCCTACTGTAACTGAAGTGGCAGCATTTGGAATAGAGAAGAATGAGCTTTTGAGGATAGCGGCTATTGGGGAGGGCTATTCTGAGCATCCCCTGGGCAGAGCAATAATCAACTATGCAAGTGAGCAGCTAGGGTCAATAGAAGGACACCCGGAAGAAGCTGAAATGGTTACCGGACAGGGGATAAGGGCTAAAATAGAGGGCCAAGTTTACCTGCTTGGCAATAGAAAGCTATTCAATGAGAATGGTTATGATCTTGAAAAGTACGAGGAGATCCTCCGATCCGAGGAGGATAAGGGACAGACTGCAGTTATAGTTGGGGCAGAGGGGAATGTATTGGGTATCATAGCCATAGCTGATGTAGTTCGTGAGGATGCAAAGAAGCTTATAAAGAATCTTAAGGAACAAGGCATTAGTAAAGTGGTAATGCTTACCGGAGACAACGAAAGAGCAGCAAAAGCAATCGCCAAGGAATTGGAGCTGGACGGATACTATGCTGAGCTTCTTCCTCAGGATAAGGTGAGGGTATTGATGGAGCTTCAGGAGAAATATGGTCCCGCAGGGATGGTGGGTGACGGAGTCAACGATGCTCCCGCTCTTGCATCTGCAGAGCTTGGGATCGCAGTTGGAGGTGCCGGGAAGGATGTCGCAATGGAGACTGCCGATGTAATTCTGATGAGCGAGGAGATAAGAAAGCTTTCCCACGCTATCGGACTGAGCAGGGCAACGGTTAGAAATATGAAGCAAAACATATACTTTGCCATAGCAGTAGCAGCATTACTCTTAATGGGTGTTTTGGTAAAGACTGTGAACCTATCCTTAGGGATGCTTGTTCATGAAATGAGTGTTCTTCTGGTTATAATAAATGCAGTGAGGCTTTTGGGCTTTGGAGATAAGGGAAGCAGCAGGAAGAAGGTACTTCAGACAGGAGAATGATCATGAAATGTAATTGCGGTGATAGAGGACAAAACTGTATAGAAATGGTTCCAATATTCAGCAATCTGACAAAAGATGAGATGTTGGAGATCGCAATGATAACCTCAGAGAAAGAGTTGGACAAAGGCGACACCATCTACTCAGCTGGATTTCTTACTGACAGCCTCTACGTAATCCACAAGGGAAGGGTAAAGATAGTGAGACTCAATGAATCAGGCAAGGAGCAGATAATAAGAGTGCTTGGTCCAGGGCAATTCATCGGTGAACTTGCTATCTTCAACCGCGAGCCCGCATCAGACAGCGCCATAGCTATTGAGAAGACCATAATGTGTAAGATAGACGGTCAGGACATCAAATCTCTTATGGCAAGATTTCCTTCGATAGCCTTCAAAATATTGGAGGAGTTAAGCCAAAGGCTCCAGAAAGCTGAAGCTCTTGTGGAAGACATAAGCCTTTCATCGGTTGAAAAACGTGTTGCCAAGAGTATCCTGCAAATGGATACAGAGGATATTGTAAAGCTTCAGATGAGCAAGGGAGATTGGGCATCTCACCTTGGAATGAGCCAGGAGACTCTTTCACGAAAGCTGACAGCCTTTCAGGATCAGGGCTTGATAGAGCTGGTTGGACATAGAGGGATAAGGATCATAGACCGGGAAGGTCTTGAGGATATCCAGTAAAGCAAAAAGCCCCTTAAGGGCTTTGATGTCCACTAACCTATATATTTATCCTCAAGAGACTTCAAGCTGGAGAGATAATGATTCTGGATACCATCATCCAGAGCCCTTTTTTCAACTACTTCGCAGTCTGCATCGACCTTTTGCTTGGTTTCATGGCTAAGCATATTCTGGGCGAATTTGTATAGGGCAGTATTCTCTTTCTCTATATGTCTGTCAAGTAGGTCAGTATAGGCTATGGCATTGGCAATAATATCGAGCCTTGCCCGATCTTCTCCAGCCCTAAATGCTTCAACTCCCTTGAGAAGATTTGCTATAAACAACCTGCCCTGGTCGTGCTCAATGTACATCCCGGTTATAGCACCTGATTTGGCAAGCTTCTGGATCTCGGAGTTCATCGCTTCAAACAGTATGTCCTCTTCTTTTCCGTGGTGGAGCTTATCAGCATAATTTTTTATAAAATCCGTGACTGGGCCAAAGTCCTCAAGACTGAAGTCTCCATTAGTAAGGACCCTGTAAGAGATTTCTCTGACAACCTTTAGCATTCTTCGTATATTTTCGTGCTCATTAACCATAATATCAATTGATTTCATATCGTCACCCCACACATGTTTGATCGTATTGATGTTACCCAATATGTAATGTGTATAACAATAGAGTAATAAAAAAGAGGAGGTTTTGTTATGAGTTTTAAAATGACAGACAAGGTCACCTGGGTAGGCAAAATCGACTGGGAACTGAGACGTTTCCATGGAGACGAGTACTCAACAGATAAGGGTACCTCCTATAACTCCTATCTTATCAGAGACAAGAAGACAGTACTTATCGACACAGTTTGGGAGCCTTATGCTCATGAATTCATCGCAAATTTGAAAAGAGAGATCGACCTGAAGGAAATCGACTACATCATAGCTCAGCACGGTGAAAGCGACCACAGCGGCGCTCTCCCCCTATTGCTTAAGGAGATCCCAGGGACGCCTGTTTACTGTACGAAGAACGGAAGAAAGATACTCGAAGGCCACTACCACGAGGACTGGAACTTTGTAGAGGTTAAAACAGGGGATACGCTTGAAATCGGAGATTCAACCTTAACCTTTGTGGAAGCAAGGATGCTTCACTGGCCTGACAGCATGATGACTTATATGAGCGGGGACAATATCCTTTTCTCCAACGACGCCTTCGGCCAGCACTACGCATCTGAGTTTATGTATAATGACAAGGTGGATCAGTGCGAGCTTTATGTTGAAGCCCTTAAATACTATGCAAACATACTGACTCCATTCAGCAAGCTTGTCACCATGAAGATAAATGAGGTATTGAGCTTCAACCTTCCACTTAGCATGATCGCAACGTCACACGGTATAATATGGAGGGATGATCCTGCACAGATAGTCCATAAGTATCTTGAATGGGCAAATGATTATCAGGAAAACCAGATATCCCTGGTGTATGACTCTATGTGGCATGGTACCAGACGTATGGCAGAGGCTATTGCAGAGGGCATCCGCGAGGAGGATCCCGAGGTTACGGTCAAACTGTTCAACGCTGCAATAACTGACAAGAACGATATCATAGCTGAGATATTCAAATCAAAGGGAGTTCTTTTCGGATCATCAACTGTGAACAAGAGTATCCAGCATGCTGTAGGCGGGATATTGGATATGATCAGGGGTCTTGACTTCAAGAACAAAAAGGCATCCAGCTTCGGCTCTTACGGTTGGAGCGGTGAGTCAGTCCAGATACTTTCTGACAGACTTGAAGCTTCGGGCTTCGAGATAGTCCAACCGGGAATCAAGGCTCTTTGGAATCCGGACCAATCGGCAAAAGCAGAGTGTTTCGAATTCGGCAAGAGCTTTGCAAAGAGCTTCAAATAAGTATTCCAAAGACGGGATCTGATCCCGTCTTTTTAGTGTAGAAAATGATTTATTGGGGTAATATGTCCTCATAGTGAAAAGAGAGGGCTTGGTAATATGAAGATCGTAGTAGCTCCCTGCGGAATCCGGGAAAGGATGACGCCAAAGGAAATGGCAGATCATATAGAAAAGGGAATAAGAAGGGCAGCTCCTGAAGCAGAGATCAAATTATACCCTCTTCTTAAAGGTGATGATCCGCTTGAACAGTTGACAGCCTTTGGAGGAACACTAATCGAAGCGGATGCTTCAGATCCACTGGGCAGATCTATCAAGGCAAGCTATGGAGTCTTTCGTGACAAGTTTACCCTAATAGATCTGAAGCAAGCCTCAGGTCTTGGGAGACTTACCGAAGAGGAGAGAAATCCGCTTCTTACATCCACTTTCGGAACAGGACAGCTAATTTTAGATGCTCTTGATCGGGGTTTGAGAGAGTTCTTCATATTTACGAAGGGAACTGCAACGAATGATGGCGGGATTGGTATTCTTTCTGCCATCGGATACAGATTCTTTGGAAGTGATGGAGAATCGGTACCATTAAATGGCAAGGGTCTGTATGCCATAAGGTCCATCGATGAAAAATCCGCAGACGAAAGGCTTAAGGAGTGCAGTTTCACACTTGTTACAGACTATATAAACCTGTACTCCGGAGTACGGGGGATAGCTTATGGATATGGACCATTAAAGGGCGCAAGTCCACTTATGGTACAATCTCTTGACAGAGGGTTGAGAAACTATGCCATTGAGGTAGAAAAAGCTACCGGAGTCGATGTGGAAAAGATAAGAGGTACAGGAGCAGGAGGAGGAACCGGTGCCGGGCTTGTGGCATTTTTAAAAGCTGATATAATATCATTTGTGGAAGCATTCAGGATAATAACTGGAGCAGATGACGATATCAGGTCAGCAGACCTGGTCATAACCGGTGCCGGGAAGGCAGGGAGCTTGGATAAAATCCACAAAGGTATGATGGCAACTGCACAGATGAGTCAGAGAAACCATATACCCTTGGTTGGGCTATTTGGATATCTGGATGATAACTACAACGAACTATATACAAGAGGCTTCTCGGGGATCTATGCTTTGTACAACGATAAAAATCCCACGGATATACAATGGGATAAAGCAGGGATGCTGCTGGAAAGAATGTCTGAGGCTGTAGTACAGCTTACAATGGAATGAATGGAGAACAACGGGGATGGATGGGAAAAGATACACAAATCTTAGCTCAGAGCTAAGACGGGTATTTGGTGAGAAGGTGGGAAAGCTTGCTCTGGATGGAGGATTCACATGTCCGAACAGAGACGGCAGACTTGGAAACAGAGGCTGCATATATTGCGGCGAAAGAGGTGCAGGTGAGTTCACCCATAAAAAAATACCCATTTCAGAGCAGATAAGATTCCAGACCTTAGACAACTATAAAAAGTGGGGAGCAAGTAAGTACATTGCATACTTTCAGTCCTTCACAAATACCTATGCTCCTTTGGACAGGCTTAAGGAGCTATATGATGAAGCACTGGCGAATCCTGGGATAGTAGGTCTTGCTATAGCCACTAGACCTGACTGCCTGCCCGAGGATGTTCTCGACTATCTTGAGGAGCTCAATAGGCGAACGTACCTATGGGTCGAGCTTGGACTTCAGACAATCCATCAAGACACAGCAAGCTTGATACGCAGAAGGTATCCTCTTTCTGCTTATGATGAGGCAGTAGAAAAATTAAAGGAAAGAAAGCTTCGTACAGTCACACACCTTATACTTGGACTTCCAGGCGAAACCAGTGAGAAAATACTTGAATCGGTTGACCATGTTGCAAAAACCGGGACCTGGGGGATCAAGCTTCATTCACTGTATATCCAAAGAGATACCGATCTCTATGGATTATATAAGAAGGACCCTTTTCCTCTTATGGATAAGGAAGATTATGTCAAGCTGGCCTCAGAAGCCCTGACGAGACTTCCTGAAGATATGGTGGTCCACAGGATAACAGGAGATGGAGAAAAAAGTCTTTTATACAAGCCTGAGTGGAGTGCTGATAAGCTGGGGGTCATCTCCTCGATCGATAGGTATATGAAGGAAAATAATTTGAAGCAAGGGTGCCGATTTAAATTGTAATTATATTGTAAAGACTTTCCGCGTGGGAGGTCTTTTTTGGGGGGTATACTATAAGCATAAGGCTTAACCTGATTAAGGGAGGTGCAGATATGAAAAAGAAGGCTTTGATTTTTCTTGTGTTTGTATTGGTATTGACAGTAGTTTTTGCAGGCTGCAAAAAGAAGGATGAACCGGTAGAGGAGCCAAACACACCACCGGTGCAGCAGCCGGTCGAGGAAGCTGAGGAAAACGAGAAGAAAGCGATAATGGATGGATTCAATGAGCTGATCAGCAAGGATCCACATGTGTTTGATATAAAGGAGTATATCCATGAAAATATTGCAAAGCTGGGTCCTTTAGAGGTCAGCACCATGGTGGATAATCTGGAAGCCGCCTTGAAAAAAGGCCTTGATGGCTTAAGGACGGAAATTGTTTCTACAGATGAGGATAATGAGCTGATCGAGTTAGTTGGCCAGGATCTGTTCCTCAAGGAAGACATGATCGATGACATCAGGAACGCAGAGCTAAAAGAATTAATAACCAAGGCCTACAATGGTCATTATAAGCTGATGTCAACTGAGGGAATGATAGAGCCTGTCATAGATTACAGATCATTGCTGCAATACGAGGATAAGCTGACCGATGAGTGGAAGGAGTATATCGAGCTGATGGCTGAAGACTCAGACTCGCCGCCATATCTTGACGGTTCCTTGTTAATAAGCTTTGATGAGCTTGGCCAGAGGATAATAAAGCTTGAAAGCTACATGAACAGGTACATTTCAGGTCCAAGACATGAGGAGCTTGTTGACATTTATGAAGAAAGACTTACGGCCTTCATGAAGGGACTGCCCAACTCTCCTCTTGCTGCATATGATAACAACATTATTTTTGAGAATATATACAAAGCCTATGAGTCTTTTGGAGCCAATGAAGGCTTAGTATCCACCGGTTTTGTTTACGACTATATGGCTGCCATAAGGGACAATGGGATGAAGGTGGACAGCAATATTTTGAGGCTGGCTGATGAGTATATAGAGGAAGCTGTAAGGATAATGAAGGAATTTAAGTAAATGCTCAATGAATCAAAAGCCGTCTCAGGTTTTCTGCAGGCGGCTTATTTATGGGATAATTTAAAAGTTGTCAGGTTTTTAATGCAATTTGAATGGGTAGATATAGGTGAATATGTTTAGCTATAAACATATTATACGAGGAGGGATATTATGAGCGAGTTGATTGACAATAGACGGAATCTGATGTCAGATGATGAAAAACAGGATAAGCTTAAAGAGGTGATCCAGGAGCTGCACGCCGGGAAGACTGTCGCAGAGGTCAAGGCAAAGTTTGCCGACGTGATCGCAGGTGTTTCTCCTGTCGAAATATCAAGGCTGGAGGTACAGCTTGTAAAGGATGGGCTCCCCATTGAGGAGATCCAGAATCTTTGCGATGTACATGCTGAGGTTTTCAAGGGCTCACTTGAAGAGTACCACCACCCAGAGGAAGTCCCAGGACATCCTGTGTACACAATGAAGCAGGAAAATGAAGCTTTAAGGGCATTGATGAAGGTGGGCTTAAGGGGTGATCTGGATGCGTTTAAAGCGGATCCTTCAGATGACAACAGGTTCAAGCTCCTTGAAAGTGTAAACCTGTTCTACGATATCGATAAGCACTATAGCAGGAAGGAAAACCTGATTTTCCCATTCCTTGAAGCTGCTGGTGTTACCGCTCCTCCAAAGGTCATGTGGGGAGTAGATGATGAAATCAGACAAAAGATCAAGGATGCAAAGAAATCACTGGTTGAATTTTCCGGAGATGTGAAAAATGTGGAAGAAAAACTCAATGCCGCAATCGTTCAGGCTGGAGAAATGATCTTCAAGGAAGAAAGCATATTATTCCCAATGTGTCTTGAGACACTGTCGGAGGACGAATGGATCAAGGTCTATGAGGGCTCGGATGAAATAGGATACACCCTGATACCCCCACAAAAGGAGTGGGAGCTTAAGAGGGTAAACGTAGTCAAGAAAGAGCAGGACAAGGGGATTACTGAAAGCGGCTTTATCAGATTCGACACAGGCGTTCTCTCTGCAAAGGAGCTGAATCTGATGCTGAATCATATGCCTGTAGATTTCACCTTTGTGGATAAGGACAACGTCGTAAAGTACTTTTCAAACGGAAAGGAAAGGATCTTTGCAAGGACCAAAGCTATAATTGGAAGGACAGTTGAGAATTGCCATCCTCCAAAGAGCGCACATATTGTAGAGAAGCTGGTTGAAGATTTGAAATCAGGAAAGAAGGATTCAGAGAGCTTTTGGATCCAGATGGGCGATAAATTTGTCGTAATCTCATACTATGCAGTCAGGGATGAAAATGGCGAATTTATGGGAACTCTCGAGTTCAGCCAGGATATAGCACCATTGAAAGCCCTTGAGGGCGAGAAGCGACTTATGTCAGAATAGCCATCTTCCCCGGGGTTGCCCGGGGATATTTTTTTGAGTATTATATTAAGGGAGGTGTTTTTTGATGAGCAAGATCCTGGTCATGCTTGCAGAGGGATTTGAGGAGGTAGAAGCCATTACAGTAATTGACTACCTCAGGAGAACGGGAGTAGAAGCGGAAATCATATCAACCGAGAAGGAACTTTACGTAGAGGGAGCTCATGGAATAAGCGTAGCGGCTGATAAGCTACTCAATCAAATAAAAGACCTGTCCGGCTACAGGGGGGTTGTGATCCCTGGTGGTAGACCCGGGGCAATGTCACTGAGAGAGAATGATAGAGTCATTCAAATAGTTCAGGAGCTTTATGCCTCAGGAAAACTTGTAGCTGCCATTTGCGCAGGGCCGATAGTTTTAGAACGAGCAGGTGTACTGAAGGGCAAGGCGGCGACATGTTATCCGGGATTTGACAAAGAGATGAAGGATATATCCATGAAGGAGGAGCTCGTCGTTAAGGACGGCAATATCATAACTTCGAGGGGACCAGCTACTGCTGTGTACTTTGCTTTAAATCTTGTAGAATACCTGCAGGGTGAGGATAAGATGATTGAATTGAAAAGGGCGATCCTGCTTGACCTTATAGATGACAGCAATTGAAGTACCCAATTGTATCCAAATTGTAACCCTGTAGTTGCCATAAGTAATTGTAATCACTCCTCATATATAGTATTATTTATAATAGCTATTTATATGAATGAGGTGTAACATGAAAAAACTATTTATTACGGTTTTCCTGGTATCTATCGTTGTATTCGGGCTGTTTTATAGCTTTTTTGGATATGCAATCTTCGAAGATGAGCCCGTATCGGCAGAGACGCCTTCACCCTCCGATGAGGAGCCAGTGGCGGAGGAGCCGGCAGAGCCTGAAAATAATGATATAATATTTCTGCTTATGGGAGTCGATGCAAAGGACGTTGCCAAATCCAAGGGAACAAGGACTGACACACTTATGCTTACACGGGTAAATCTTGACTCGGGAAAGATAAGCATCATGTCAATCCCAAGGGATACAAGGACAACTGTCAATGGGAAAAAGGACAAGATAAATGCAGCCCATGCATACGGTGGCGCTGAAGCGGCACTTGAAGCTGTTGAGGAATTACTTGGACTGGATCTTGAGTACTACGTCAAGGTGGACTATCAGATAGTACAGGACGTTGTAAATGCTATTGGTGGAGTTACCGTCGAGGTACCCTTCAACATGAGATACAACGATCCTACAGCTGATCCTCCTTTAAAAATCAATATTGACAAGGGTCTGCAGACACTTGATGGAAAGAATGCCCATGATTTTCTTCGCTTCAGACATAATAACGACATGACGGTGGGATATCCTGATGGGGATGTTGGAAGAACAAAGACCCAGCAGTATTTCATGAAGGAGCTTGTCAAACAGACTATAACTCCAAAAAATCTTTTGAAGCTGCCAAAGCTTGTGGAAACCTTTTTCGACAATGTTGAGACAAATATTACTCTGAATCTTATGCTTAAGGGTGCCCTTGCAGCAAATAAGATAGACGTAGAGGCAATGGAAACTGCAACACTGCCTGGAGCTGGAGGATATATCGGTGAAGTAAGCTATTTCCTTCACGATGCAGAGGCTACGGATCAGCTTGTTAAGTCTATGTTTGGAGATTATTCTCCAGAATAATTGAACCCGAACTCTAAAAGAGGTGTAAAAATGCGAAGGGTCAGAAAAAAAGAGCACATTGAGAACTATTTGAAAACCTCCTACAAAGGGGATAATTTGATGGGAGATGTTTATTTAGCCCATAATTCACTTCCTGAGTTGGACTTTGTCCAAATCGATACCAGCACCGGATTTCTCGGTAAGGTTATAGACTATCCAATATTGATCAATGCTATGACCGGAGGATCTGAATTTACCCAGGAGATAAACAAGGACCTTGCTGCACTGGCCAGGGAATTGAGGATACCTATGGCGGTAGGATCCCAAACCATAGCATTGGAGGATGACAGCGCCAGGGAATCCTTTCACATCGTCAGGGAGGTTGTAGGACCTGATGGTATAGTAATCAGTAACCTTAGTGGCCTTGCAACTGTTGATGAAGCCAAGAGAGCCATCGAGATGGTTGACGGGGATGCTCTTCAGCTGCACCTTAATCTGGCTCAGGAGCTTGTAATGGAAGAGGGCGACAGGGACTTCAGGGGAGTTCTTAGGAATATCGAGGCTATAGTAAAGGAAATTGACAAACCGGTAATCGTCAAAGAGGTAGGATTTGGGATATCTCTTGATGCAGCCTCCAGATTATACGATGCAGGAGTAAGATATATTGATGTATCCGGCTTCGGCGGGACGAACTTTATTGAAATTGAAAACCTGAGGAACAATGCATACGACTATACTGATCTCTATTCCTGGGGCATCCCGACTGCTGCAGCTCTTATCCAGTGCAGGAGACTGCCTCATGACCTTAAACTCATCTCCAGCGGTGGTATAAGGACAAGCATGGATGTGGTCAAGTCTATAATCCTTGGAGCGGACATTGCGGCTATTAGCGGGGAGCTACTTGCTTATTTGGTGCATGGAGGATATGCAAATGCAATTGAGTACCTGGAGGGAATTATCCACAAGCTGAGAATCGTGATGATGCTTCTGGGCAAGGAAGATATTGAAGCACTTAAGAATACAGATTATAAAATAACTGGTAAATTAAAGGATATAATTTAACGGAAAGGCTCTTTAATGGAGCCTCTTTTTTATATACAAGTAGGGGGGAATATATATGAAACATAAAATCATAGACAGGCTTCATGAGGAGGAAGGATTCATATCCGGGGAAAAGCTTTCTGAAGAGTTTGGATTGTCGAGGACGGCAATTTGGAAGCACGTAAACGCCCTTAGGGAAGATGGATATGAAATAGAGTCAGTTACAAGAAGGGGCTACAGACTTATTTCTTCGCCGGATATAATAAACTACGATGAGATAAAAGGAGAGCTTACAGCTTCTGTAATTGGTAAGAAGCTAATATATTTCCAAAGCATTGGCTCGACAAATGACAAGGCAAAGGAATTGGCAGCTAAAGCGGAAGAGGGTACTGTAATCGTTGCTGAAGAGCAGACCTCTGGAAAAGGAAGACTTGGAAGAAGCTGGTCATCACCTGGAAGAAAAGGGATATACGCTTCAATCATCCTAAAACCTGATATGGAGCCCTTCAATGCAGCTAAACTGACACTTTTGGGAGCAGCTTCAGTTGCACTTGCACTTGAGGATTGTGGCATCGAATCACAGATCAAGTGGCCTAACGATATAATCATAGGTGGTAAGAAGGTCGCTGGAATACTTACAGAAATGAGCTGCGAATTGGGCATAGTCAATTACATTATTTTAGGAATTGGTATCAACGTAAACCAGAGCGTTGAAGAGCTTCCACCGGAATTAGTGGACAAAGCAACTTCACTGAGGATAGCTGAAGGGAAGGCGATCCAAAGGAAGCACCTTTTAGCTCAGGTACTGAACAGACTGGATGAGCTTTATGTCCAGCTTAAGGAAACAGGCGACATCGAGCAGGCCTTGGACATATGCAGAGAGAGATCCGCAGTTATCGGAAAGGACATAATAGTAATTCAAGGACGAAAGCAAAGACTTGGTCATGCAGTGAGCATCAATCACGATGGAGAGCTTATGGTAAGATTTGATGAGGGTCTCGAGCAGGTAATATCAGGAGAGGTCTCGATCCGAACTGAGTACGGATATGTTTAGTCTTTTTCCTAAATATGCAGCGATGATCAACTTAATGAGATCTCCTGGAATAAATGCAATAACTCCTATGCTAAGGATTTTTTCAAGTGAAAGACCGCTATCCATAACATAATTAAGAATAAACGCCATGTATGGAAGTCCGAATAAATATATTACAAGTGTGCCTGCTGAACAGGCGGCAAGATAACTAAAGAATCCTTTTGCTCTACGGGACAGGGTTCCTACAGTATAGGCCCCTGCAACGAATCCAATTAGAAATCCAAAGGATGGCTTTACGATCGATTGGATCCCTCCGGAGAAGCCCGCGAAAATTGGAAGACCAATCAAACCAAGAGATATGTAGATTAGCTGCGACAACGCAGCTTTTCTTGCACCCAGGACATAACCAGATACCAGAACGAAAAGGGTTTGAAGAGTCAAAGGAACCGGGCCTAACGGAATTGATATAAAGGCTCCAATAGATGTAAGTGCTGCGAATAGTGATATTAAGGTAAGATCTTTAGCTTTCAAATTTGTCCCTCCAAGATTGTCAACTTAAAATCATAAATCAAGTTTACAATTATTCTTCTATTATTGCAAGTAAAAAAATGAAATGCTGAATAAACCGAGCAAATATCCACGATTTAATCTAATCCCCCTACAGTGTATTGTTTATTATGCTCCCATAGGATATAATCTTATCCGGAGGAGATTTTGATGAATGACAAAAAAGCACTTATAGCAGACATTTCACTACTTATTGTTGCAGCGATCTGGGGCTCAAGCTTCGTGGTAACCAAAAGCACACTTGACCATATAACTCCCTTTTACCTCTTGGCATTCAGATTCATAATTGCGACGATCCTGATAGGGATAGTATCACTTAAACATTTGAAAAAAGCAAAGATCTCAGACATCAAGGCAGGCCTTGTCATAGGGATAACCATGCTTTTAGGATTTTTATTACAGACAATTGGCCTTATGAATACTACTGTTGGCGTAAATTCTTTTATTGTAAGCGCAAATGTTGTAATGGTACCTTTCTTCTATTGGCTTCTAACCCGGCGTAGGCCTGATGGCTACGAGATATTTGGGGCAATCATGTGCTTTGTTGGAATAGGAGTTTTGAGCTTAGACGGGAATTTAAGACTTGGATCCGGCGAGATATTATCCCTTATCAGCGCATTGTTCTTTGCTCTTCAAATAGTTGCTGTAGGTCACTATGCGAGAGAATCTGATGTTTATGTGATCACGACAGTACAAATGGCTTTTGTTGCGGTATCAGCCTTAATACTGGCATCAATATTTGAACCCCAAATAACCACTTTCAATACTGATATGGCAGTACCTATAATCTATTTGGCAGTATTTAGCTCTATGATTGCCTTTCTTGTTCAAAATATTGCACAAGCTCACACTTCATCTACCCATGCAGCCATAATCCTAAGTACTGAAGCATTATTTGGAAGCATAATGGGAGTAATATTCCTTAAGGAAATTATAACAATAAAGTTTCTGATTGGATGTATGGCGATATTGATATCTGTTATTATAAGTGAGGTAAAACCAAACCTATCAAACCTTAAAAGACAAAAGACTCCTGCTTAGGAGTCTTTTGCTATAAATCAAAGCTCATTTCTGTACTTCTTCATCACACCAGCAAATATTTCTCCGGTAGATGGGGGAGTGTATGTTATAGCGTTGGCACCTGCATCGATTGTATCCAAAATACTTTCTTCAGTCGGTCCTCCAGTAGCAATGATAGGAAATTCTCTGCCCAGCACTCCTCTTATGACCCTTACCATTTCTACTGTATTTGAACCTCCCGATACATTCAGTATACTTACACCGGAATCGATCTTACCTCTATAATCGTCATTAAGCGATGCTACAGTGGCAATGATAGGGATATCAAGTATCTTTTTCATTTCCCTTATGACATCATTCTGCATAGGAGCATTAACAACTACTCCATAAGCTCCAAGGAGCTCGGCTTGGATGGCTATCTGGATCGACCTCTGACCGGTAGTCAGACCTCCTCCGACTCCAACAAAAACTGGAACACTGGCCACTTCAAGTATAGCGTGTGTTATTGATAGCTGTGGAGTAAAGGGGTACACTGCAATGATTGAATTTGCATTGGTATTCTTTATTATTGCTACATCCGTTGAAAACAATAGAGATTTTATGCGGGTACCCAGAATTTTGATCCCGCTTGCTCTGTATATTGCCTCGGGGACTATAACTGAGCGGCCTCTTAACTGAGAAGAAATCTCTGGGACAAATTTTTCTTTATCCATAGGTACACCTCCAGTGTTATTGCCTATATCGCTTGGTGGAATAATTATAGCATAATAAGTCGATAATTGATACTGGGATAAATAGCAAGAACAAGCTACATTACAAGCTTTATAAGGGGTATAATAAGTATATGGGATCCAATGGGAGATGGTAAAATGTTAAGTAAAGTTAAAAATCTATCGGCTACAGCAAACAAACCGCCAGGTTCTCTTATATACACGGGTAAAGGTGAAAAACAGAATCAGAAACTGGTTCTAACTGTATATAACGATGAAATCCTGGAAAGGCAGGAGATAAAATCCTCCAAAGAACTCCTTGATGAAAACAGGAACGTGGTCAAATGGCTTGATGTTATTGGAATAGCTAACACTGAGACTGTTTTTGAGATTTGCAGAACTTTTGGGATTCATGCTCTTGCTCAGGAGGATATACTCAATACCTCTCAAAATCCGAAAGCTGAGGAGTACGATAGTTTTCTTTTCATAGTCACAAAAAATATCTTTTTCGATGAAAGTGGAGCCCTGGATACGGAGCAGATATGTCTGGTCCTCTTTGATGATTCAGTAATCACTTTCCAGGAATATAACAATGACAGCTTTCAGTTTATACACCAAAGACTGGAGGAGGGAAAGACCTTAAGGAAAAACGGATCTGATGATCTTGTATATGCACTGATAGACTCCATAGTTGACAATTACTTTATTGTTCTTGAAGCGATAGGAGAAGAAATAGATGAGGTAGAGGACCAGTTGCTCGAAAAACCTGAGAAGGAAGTATTGAATAGGATATACCGACTAAAAAGAGAGCTCATTTTTTTCAGGAATATCCTCTGGCCAACTAGAAATCTAGCCAGTGAACTGGCGAGAGGAGAGTTTGAAGCTATAGATCAAAAGACGATAATTTACTTCAGGGATGTATATGACCATGTAATCCAGATGATAGATATAGTTGAAACCTATAGAGATATTTGTTCTGGAATGCTTGATACCTATCTCTCCAGCATAGGTTATAAGACCAATGAGGTAATGAAGATACTTACAGTATTCTCAACCATATTTATTCCATTGACGTTCCTTGCAGGTGTATATGGCATGAACTTCAAGTACTTTCCAGAGATCGAATGGAGGTTCGGCTACTTCGGCTTCTGGGGAGTATCAGCGCTGATCACCATATTTATGTTAAGGTTCTTGCGTAAAAAAGGCTGGCTCTAAGCCCTTGCAACCAAATAAGCACCGAATAAAACCCCTGCACCGCCAATTAACTGCCAAACGGTCAAGAATTGCTGAAGCATAATAGCTGACAATACTACAGTATAAACTGCCTCCGTCAAACTAATGATGGAGGTTTTTGTAGGTCCGATATACTCCATTCCTTTAAAAAATGTGATCATGGCGATTACTGAGCAGACAAGAGCTATTCCAATGATCCATATCCAGGTGTATGGTTCGAAGTCCAGGTTGTATCCGCCGGAGAGTGATCCGATTATGAAGGTGCCAAACGCTGAGAATAGCACTATATAAGCGCTTGCAGTGACAGCAGGGACTCTCTTTATAAGCTTGTTGCTGGCAACAATATATAAGGAATACACCAAGGAAGCCAAAAGAGCAAACCCAACTCCACGAATATCAACTGATCCCATGGAGGCGCCCATCACCAGCACAAGGCCAAGTGAAGATATGACAATCGAAGCTGCCAATCTAAGTGAAGGCTTCTCCTTATCGACAAAATATGTAATTATACTTACGAGAACCGGATATGTGTAAAGGAACATACTGGCTATAGCAGGAGTTATATACTTGAGTGCCATGAAGAAAAATCTGCTTTGAAGAGTGTATCCAAAAACTCCTAATAAGAAGAACTTAAAGAGAGTGCTCCTGTCAAGCTTTATGTTATATCTTTTTAGCTTGAGATAGCTGAAGAATACTACTGTAGCGAGGGAAAATCTGATCAAAAGCAAGGTATTGGCATCCGCTCCTCCATCATATGCGAATACTACAAAAATCGGCAGAAAGCTGAATGCAAATGCTGAGGCGAGTACTAAAAGGACTCCCTTCAAATAGTTGTTCATTCCTCAAGACCTCCCAAATGTTATGAATCAATTATACAACGGAAGGATTTGTAAGACAACTCATTTAGAGACGTTGAATATCAGAACGTACAGGATGGAAATTGCCTAATAAAGTAGTTGAACAAATCTAACCAAGGTGTTATTATAATAATAGGTACACTACCAATACAAAACAAAAGTGTAACGATACAATTAAAGAGGTGTTACTTATGAAAAAAACAAAAACACTTGTTACCTATGCTGTATTAATGGCTCTTACAGTAGTTATGACAATGGTGGTTCAAATACCAACACCAACAAGCTATGGCTATCTAAACCTGGGGGATATGGTAATATTTGTTGCAGCATTCATGCTGGGGAAGAAAGCAGGTTTTCTTGTTGGAGGTATTGGGTCTGCAATGGCTGACATTCTCCTTGGATGGGGGGCATATGCACCAATAACCTTCGTGGCCAAAGGGTTGGAAGGATTTGTGGCAGGACTTCTAATGGAAACGACGTGGGGGAAAAAACTGCCATTTATACCCACTGCGATCGGAGGCCTTGTAATGGCAGGGGGTTATTATCTTGCGGAGATATTTATGTATGGCGCAAAGGCAGCAGTAGTAAATCTACCGGCAAATATCATGCAAGGTCTATTTGGTGCTATAGCAGCTACTATCCTAAGGAGAGTTTTGAAAAATAGGCTAAAGGTATAAAAAATAAGGTCGGACAATAGTCCGGCCTTATGATATTAATGCAACTAATATGAATAGTATAGGAAAAAACGCGAGAAATAATCCTACACGGTAATATTTCTTGGTGAACATAAGTATAAATCCTGCAATCCAGAAAAGGATGGCGCTTAAATCGTCTATAAGGCTTACATCAAGTCCTCTCTTCTCGATGATAGGCAAAACTATTAAAAAGGCGATGAATCCCGTAGCCATTACGTACATTGACCTAAATATGGATCTTCTCATACAAGACTGTCCTCCTTTTAGTTCCTACTTACCATCCCTGTTCTTCAGAAGAGTCTTATAAAGTTCAAGACTGTTGAACATAATGAGTATTTCGTCCACGCTCAGCTCCCTATTAAGGACTTTAAGTGTTTTTATTGTGTCTAAAACATCATATCTTTTATGGTCGTCGGAAATTTTTTTACCTCTTTCCGTAGGGCTAAGGTGAAATACTTTACCGCTATCTTCAGATTCTTTTCTTTGAATGAGTCCTTTTGACATTAATTTCCTAACTGTCTGGCTGGTTGCACTTTTTGATCTTTCCCAGTTTTCAGCTAGAGTTGTGACCGTCATATTCTCATTGTCACATATATCTGTGAGAATGTGAGCCTCCATCATAGACATTGGTATACCATCGGAGTATTCATGTCCGGAGTTCATATAGTCATTATAGGTCAATACAAACTTGTATATTTTTAGCATACTTTGATTGATTTGGTCAAACAGCATTCCTATATCGTCCACTGACATAGAAAACACATCCAGCTTTCGAGACCTTACTAAGCTTTCCATTAACTTCTTATCCATTTTCCACCTCTTATAGATTTTATTCATCATAAAGAAACCTTAGAACGTCAAATACATTATAACTTAAACTATTTAGAGGGTCAAATAATATATGTAATAGTTACTACAGATTTCCCTATCACAAAATCTTACAATTCAAGAAATAAATGTTGAATTGTATTAGGCCTTAAAGTATAATGACCTTAAATAGTTTAAGCACTAAACAATTATATTTTTGCACAGTAGGCAAGCATATTAAATAAATAAGAAGGGGGATTCAAGTGAAGTACAACTTTGATCAAATCATCGATAGAAAAGGCACAAATGCTTCTAAGTGGGAGCCTCAGGTTTTGAATCAGCTGTTTGGAGAGGAGGATCTTCTTCCATTTTGGGTAGCAGATATGGATTTTAAGGTAGCACAACCCATTGTCGATGCAATTGTAAAGGCTGCCGAGCACGGGATTTACGGTTACTCCGTTAGACCGGAAGAGTATTATAAGGCAATAATAGACTGGACAGAAAAGAGGTTTGGATGGAAGATCGATAAAGAGTGGATAGATTACACTCCAGGGATCGTTCCAGCAGTTAACTACGCAATTCAAGCTTTCTGTATGCCAGGAGATAATGTAGTGATCCAACAACCCGTATATTACCCATTCTCTAATGCTATCAAAAACAACGGCTGTCACGTAGTGAGTAATGATCTGGTATTCGATGGGGAAAAATACAATATGGATTTTGGGGATCTAGAGAGCAAGCTTAAAGATCCAAAGGTGACCATGATGATTCTGTGCAGTCCCCATAATCCGGTATCAAGAGTTTGGGATCTGGAGGATTTAAAAAAGGTTGCACACCTATGTCTTGAAAATAACGTATTCCTTATATCTGATGAGATACATAACGATCTTGTGTATTCAGGATATAAACATACGATCTTCGGGCTTGTTGGAGAAGAATTTCTTGACAACCTCATGGTATGTACAGCTCCAAGTAAAACCTTCAATCTTGCAGGGATGCAATCGTCAAATGTCATAATACCAAATCCGGTACACAGACAGCGATTCAGAAGAATTCTGGAGAAGAATTCAATAGGTGGACAAAATCCTCTAAGTATAGTTTCCCTTATAGCAGCTTACACCGAAGGAGAAGAGTGGCTTGAGCAATTACTTGAATACCTAGAGGGAAACATCAAATTCATAGAAGAGTATTTGAAGGAAAATCTTCCTAAAGCGAAGATGATTAAGCCACAGGCAACCTATCTTGCATGGATCGATTTCAGTGGGTATGAGTCTGACAGTAGGAAGCTTGAGGAGTTGATGACTAAGAAGGCAAAGGTTGCAATGGATGCAGGAACCTGGTTTGGAGAACAGGGAGCAGGATATATGAGACTCAATTTTGCTTGCCCAAGAGAGCTGTTGAAGAAGGGATTGGACAGAATAGCTTCTGTTACTAATTCATAAATCTAAAAGGGGGAGATGGGATGGCACTAACTAACGAACTACTGAAGCAAAAAGTCGATGAAGTCGATGAGTACGTAAGGAAGACCAGGGGATACCTCCATGAGTATCCCGAGACCAGCGGTAAGGAATTTGAAACCAGCAAGTTTCTTCAGAATGAGCTTACTGAAATGGGCTATGAGATCGAGATGGTATCAACCACTGGATTTATTGTCACGATTGAAACAGGGAAACCTGGGAAAACTATTGCTCTTAGGGCAGATATCGATGCTCTGCCAATGCCTGAAAGCGACATGAACCTTGTGGCACCTAAAAAATGGGTTTCAAAGAACGAGGGAGCATGCCATGCTTGCGGTCATGATGCACATATGGCGATGCTGCTTGGAACAACAAAGGTAATAGATGAAATCAAAAGTGAATTAAGTGGTACGATTCTTCTTTGCTTTGAAGAAGGCGAAGAGATCGGAACTGGATGGCCAGGGATGATGGAAGCCCTTTCAAAGAAAAAAATCGATGCGATCTGGGGGATCCACGTAACATCCTTTATGCCAACCGGAACGATCAATATTGATGCAGGACCTAGAATGGCAGGAGTCAGTGCAGTAGAAATGGATGTAATTGGAAAAGGCGGACATGGTTCAAGACCTGATCTTTCAGTAAACCCAGTATTCGGAGCAGCTAATATATTGATTGGTTTAGGTACAGCCTGGCCAAACAGAATTGATGCAGAAGAAACTGTAACCCTTGGTCTTGCAACGATTCATGGTGGAACTCAGGCCAATATCATACCTGATAAGGTTACAATTGGTGGTACAATACGGTTTTTTAGTACAAAAGAGGGAGAGAAGGCTTGTGATGTCATAAGACAGGTTTCAGCAAATATTGCAAGAGCTCATAATTGTGAAGTCCAGTTTTCTGAGAAATCATTGATAGTATATAATCCCGTAGTTAATGACGACGAGTTAGCAAATATGTTCCAGAGTTCGCTCTCAGAAGTTCTTCCAGAGGGAAGCATTACTCATGGCAATAGATGGTTTGCTTCAGAATCATTCAGGGAGTATAGTAGACATGCACCCTCAATATTGGCTTTTCTTGGAATCGGCAACAAGGAGTTTGGAAGTGGAGCTGAACACCATAACGTTCACTTCGATATAGATGAAGATGCTCTAAAAATGGGAGTTCTTTCAACTGTAAAAATAGTAGTGGACTACTTGTCTAAATAATCATCAACCGTACCTTAGACCAGCTATTAAAATCAATAGTAGTTTAGAATTTATCACCAACAAAAAACATAAAATCACCTACTTTTAGAATATTAACAGATAAAGTCTGGACCTCTCTACTTTACACAATACAACCTCGTTAGATATACAGTAACCAGGTACTATCCAGTTCATTCGCATATAGATGTAAAGAAGAGGCGCAACCCTAAAGTAGGAAGACTTAGCTTCAAGGAGGTGAACTACGACCTCTATCTGTACAACAATTATCTCACGAGATTAGTTAGATGGGAAAGGACCTACAGTAATTAAACTGGAACTATATTATACGAGGAGGGTTAAAATGTCTGAAGCAAAAAAAGATAGAAAGAAGTTTAAACTACCTCACCTTATGTGGATCCTAATGGGCCTTATACTTATTATGAGCGCATTGACCTACATAATCCCAGCAGGCGAATTTGCAGTACTTGAAGACGGCAAAATTGATGGAACCAGCTTCAACTATGTGGGAACACAAAGTCCTGTAAGTCCTCTTAGAGCATTGTTTCTAATGCAGGATGGCCTTGTCGGATCAGCAGTAATAATAATGACGGTACTTGTTGGTGGAGCTTCAATAGGTGTAATCCTTGCAACCGGTGCTATCGATAACTTCCTAAGCTGGGCAACCTTTAAGCTTCAAGATAAAGGTCAGAACACCCTTATTGTAATCATGATGGTAATGATGGTTTACCTTGGAGGATTCGGAGGAGGAGACTTCCTTATAGCTCTGGTACCAATGGGGCTTGTATTTGCAAGAAAACTCAAGCTCGACCCGATAATGGCGATAGCTGTAACTACATTCGCTACTATGGTTGGCTTTGGTACAGGTCCAAACAAGCTGTTGATACCTCAAAATCTTATGGATGTTCCTGTATATTCAGGGTTCGGCATGAGATTTATAATCATGAACGTATTCATGGTCATAGCAATAGTATATGTTATGTGGTACGTAAACAAGATAAAGAAGGATCCATCAAAATCTGCTATGGGAGACACTGAGTGGCTTACTTCTATCAACGAAAGTGGAGAAGCAGTAATCAAGGAATCAAAGTTGACCTTGAGAGATATTATAATAATGATCATATTCTTTGGTCAATATGTGGTAATAGTCTACTATTCAATATTTCTAGCACCAAATGCTTTGGCAACCTATAACTTCCTAGTAGCGGTTCAGACAGTATCTGCAATAGCATCTGGACTAATAGCTAAAATGTCCTGGGATAAGATCGGCGATGAGTATGCAAAAGGACTTGCGGGTATGGCATTCGTTGGATTTATAATTGGTATGGCTAGAGTAGTATCACTTGTAATGGCAGAAGGCAAGATACTTCACACTATAGTATACAACATGACCAAACCTTTGATGTCACTCGACAGAGGGATTTCAGCTATAGGACTTACAGGTATTATTGCTATAATCAATCCAATCATTCCATCAGCATCAAGTAAGGCAGCAATATTGATGCCAATAATCAAACCAATTACAGAGGTACTTGGAATGAACCCACAAATCGCAGTACAGGCGTTCCAGTTTGGTGATGGATTTACGAATATAATATCCCCCGCGCTTGGCTGGACTGTAGGTTCCTGTGCAGCAGCTGGTGTTCCTTTCCAAAAATGGTTTAAGTGGGCAATGCCTATTGTAATAATAATGATATTGATATCATTTGTAATGATATATTTCTTAAATATGATAGGATGGATGGGATACTAAAACAAATTAGGAGTTGATCTTTTGGAGTTGACAGCGGGCATGAAAATACCGGAGATAATTTATAGCACTGCTTATGAAAGCGGTATGAGCTATCTTGAAAAGACCAAAGGCCAAAAGTCAGTTATTCTATTTAACAGATACTACGGCTGAACGGTTTGTCAATTGGACCTTCTGGAATTGAAGGAAAACTTTGAGAAGTTTACAGAAAAGAATACAGTTCTAAAGGTAGTTCTACAGTCAGATCCTGCAAGTCTTAAGGATAGGCTTGACAAAGAGCCTCTTCCATATGAGATCATATGCGACCCTCAGGGTGAGCTGTATAAGGAATTTGACATTAAGCCAGCTGGATCCATGCCAAAGCTTATCGGTGGAGTGAAGACATTGTCCAAAATAAACAGGGCTAAGAAAAGAGGCCTTGAGCATGGTGAATACGAAGGTGAAGAATTACAATTACCAGCATTGTTTATTATCGACGAAACTGGTACAATAGTATACGCTAAGTATGCTAAAAACCTTGGAGATCTACCTTCAGCTGAAGAAATAGCAGCAATGGTGTAGTTAAAAAAAATAAGCTCCATTTGTCCATAGAAGCATACTTGTTGTATCCTGGACAAATGGAGCTTTAAATAATTGGAGAGAGTTATGACGGATGAAATGATCAGGAGCATTAGAAAAAGAATATTAGCCATGATAATCCCAATAACCTCAGAGAACCTGCTACAGATGATCGCAGGAACAGTGACGATGGCTTTCATGGGAAGGCTCGATGCTGCTTCGGTTGGTGCTGTTGGAATCGGCAATATCATCTTCAGGATGGCGTGGGCAATATTCAGAGGCATTGGAATAGGGGCTTCTGCTGCGATATCAAGGTATTATGGTTCAAATGACACCAACAGGATGTACCGCCTTATCGTTGAGGGGATAGGGGCTGTATTTTTGCTGTCTCTTTTTGTGCAACAGATAGTTTTCCGGTTTGCAAAGTATCTGATAGGCTTTTTAAGCAGTGGAGGGGGACTTCTTGAGGATGCTCTTATGTTTACCGGCATAATTTCATACAGCATACCACTCATGGCTTTAGTTGTTTTTTCCGCAGGCGTATTTCAAGGTATGACAAATTCAAAGACTCCAATGTATGCAGTAGGGATAATGAACGGCATCAATATAATATTCAGTTACCTTTTAATATTTGGGAATTTTGGTTTGCCGGCGCTGGGAATAAGGGGTGCTGGATATGCCTATAATATAGCACAGCTCAGTGCAGCTATTTTCAGTTTAACAATGCTGCTGGGAGCAACAAGGAAGCTTAAGCCCAAGGACACTAAAGGATTTTCATTCACTGGCTATTCAATTAGAGAGCTTATAAGGTATGGTTTTCCATCAGCTATGGAGATCTTACTATGGCAGGTATCCTCTGTTGTTTTAACCAAAGCGGTCCTCACATATGGTGAAACAGCTTATGCCTCCTATCAACTGGGGCTTCAGGCAGAATCCATATCATACATGCCAGCTGCAGGATTCTCGATAGCTGCAACTGCTTTTATCGGTCAGCATCTTGGAGCTAACGACTTCAAACAGTCTAAAACCTATATGAGCGAGCTTAGGAAGATGGTAGTGGCCATTACTCTTGTGATGAGTTCAGTTTTGGTATTTATACCTGGACTTGTAATGAGACTTCTTACAACGGATCAATCGATGATAGCTATAGGGAGCACCTATCTAATAGTAATGGGTGTATCTCAACTGCCTCAAAATCTTGCAGGCCTCTATAATGGCGCATTAAGGGGAGCTGGTTACCCAAATGTTCCAATGTTTACAACTATTCTTGGCATTTGGTTCATCAGGATACCGCTTGTCCTAATTCTAACTTACGTTATTAAAGCTGAACTTCACTGGATATGGATAGCCATGGCTTTGGACCTTTTCAGCAGATATATATTCTCAAGGACCTCATTTAAAAGAAATGTAGAGAGAAGATATGAATAGTTTTATATAAATACATTTTTGAAAATAACGAGGTAGTTCCATATTTGGAGCTACCTCGTTATTCTTTTCCTGCTATAGAATTTCGCTGTATACATATCCTCTTTTCCTTATCTCAATTCCCATATGAACCATCACCTACATTCTATATAACACAATTTTATCACATTTAGATAATATAATATCTCATAGTGACCATTAAAATTTCTAATTGGGTATAGAAACCTTCGAGGGAGGAAAATCTAATGAATATACTTATTGCTGATGATGAAATAAAGATGAGAAAATTATTGAAGGAATACCTTGTTATTGAAGGATATAATACCTTCGAAGCATCGAACGGCAATGAAGCAATCGAGCAATTTGAACTGAGAGAATACGAGGCAGTTTTGCTGGATGTCATGATGCCTGTAGTAGATGGGTGGACTGTTCTAAGAACAATCAGGAGGAGCTCGGAGGTTCCTGTTATAATGCTTACAGCTCGAGGTGAGGAATATGATAAGCTGTTTGGATTTGAGCTTGGAGCAGACGATTACATGGTGAAGCCCTTTAGTCCTAAGGAATTAATGGCAAGGCTCAAGGCTGTAACTAAGAGAAATTTAAAGTTTAAGGATACCGGAGCCGACGGGTACACATTTGAGGGTTTAAGAGTCGACACAAGCGCAAGAGCGGTTTATATAGACGGAACTCAGGTCAAAATGACTCCCAAGGAATATGAGCTCTTAGTATACCTTGCTGCGAATAAGAATCGGGCACTAACACGTCAGCAAATACTTGATGGAGTTTGGGGAATAGATTTCTTTGGAGACGACAGGACAGTGGATACTCACATAAAGGTGTTAAGAGAAAGTCTTGGACCATATAAGAGCATGGTATCCACAGTTTGGGGAGTAGGATATAAATTTGATCCGGAGGATAGCGGAAAATGAGAAAGATATCATATAAACTGATTCTTGGGATGATCATTCTCGTTTCAGTAACTCTTGGATCCATTTGGTTATACCAGACCGTATTTCTTGAAAGGAATTATACGAATCGAATAGTTGACACCTTAAAGACTAACCTCCATGAAGCAGCTAATTTGTACGAAGCTGGGGACATGACTGGCTTTGAGGAGTATGCAGAAAATATCCTTATATCAAGGAATATTACCATAGAAGTATTTGGCATTGACGGGATGACTACCCTTAGAGGCCCTGGAGGTATGCGTGGACAAATGGCTGGATCCAAGGTATTAAAGGGTGCATACCTGGATGAGCTTCTTAGATCAGGAGAAGCTCTGACTCGCACTACTCATCCAAGGCAGAACCTTGAACTTATTGCATACTCCATTCTGATACCGGAAAGTGAGATAATAATTACAGGTACAATACCTGCTGAGCCGATCAGCGAAACTGTGGGCATATTAAAGGATCAGCTTGTAGGTATATCATTATTGCTTCTGATACTATCAGCTGCAATAGGCACCTTTATTGCAAGGATGCTGTTAAAGCCTGTAAGAGAACTGAACCGAACAGTAAATCAGCTTGCAGAAGGAAATATGGATGCTCGGGCAGAGGTATCTACAAAGGATGAATTGGGAGAGCTGGCTAATAACTTTAACAGGATGGCCGATCAACTGTCAAAGCTGGACAGCTTAAGAAAGGACCTGGTTGCCAACGTTTCCCATGAACTGCGTACTCCTCTGGGACTTATAAGAGGTTATGCAGAGCTTGCCAGAGATGTTCAATATGAGCAAACAGACAACAGAAGAGAAAGTCTTGATATAATCATAGAGGAGACTGACAGATTGAGCGTAATGGTAGATGATATTTTGAATCTTTCCCAGATCCAGGCAGGCTATGCTGATATAAACCCAGTGGAAGGGGATATTACAGCCGATGTACAGACTGCTGTTTCAAAGTACATCATAGCTGCAGAGGATAAGGGTATAGAGCTTTTGCTTGAGACAGATAAGGATTCAGAAATTGCATACTACGATGCCAAGAGGCTTCAGCAGGTTTTTCATAACCTTATAACAAATGCCATCAACCATACTGATCCAGGAGGAAAAGTTTCAATTTCTGTAGAGAGCTTAGTCTCTGCTGTCAGAATTGAGGTAAGAGACACAGGAACAGGGATCCCTGAAGAGGAGCTTCCCTTTATATGGGAGAGATACTACAAGATCGATAAAAGCGGCTCGGGAGCCAAAGGGTCAGGTATCGGTCTTGCTATAGTAAAGGGTATCCTTGAAGCCCATGGATCAAAATACGGCGTCGAAAGCAAACTGGGGGCTGGAACCACCTTTTGGTTTGAAATTGATAAAAACAGTAAATGATCTAACAAAAAATATATATTTTCATCACAATTCCAACATAACTCTTTTATATACTTTAAGCATCAGATAAAGATAAGAATAAGGAGTGTGTTGAGATGAAAAAGTCAGCAGTAGTTTTAGCAGTTGCAGTTATGCTTTTAGGCTCAATGAGTGTTGCCTTTGCCGAAGCAAGCTGGAGTCCAGCAAAGACATTTGGAGAAATGAAGGGAATGACCGAGCAGGAGGCATATGCTTATAGGAATGAGCAAAACAAAAGGTTTGGGGAGCTTGCACAAGCTGAAGGTGAGTCTTTCTACGTTAAATTCAGCGAGGAAATGCTGGAAGCGAAAAAAGCTATGCTTAATGAAATGGTTGGGCTTGGAAAGCTGACTCAGGAAAGAGCGGATGAGATCTTAGCTAAGCTTGAAGCATGTGACGGAACACAAATAAGAGTAATGCAGGGCACCGGATTATTCGGTAACAGAGATGGTGAAGGCTTCCGTGGTGGCTTTGGCGGACAAAAAGATCTTGGTCAGGGCGGAATGATGAGAAGAGGATTCAACATTAACGGAAACTAATCAAAAATCAGAAAACAGCCCGATCGGGCTGTTTTCCTGTTTAATCGTTTACCTCATATTGAAGGTAAGCGCACAATGATAGATGCCTGGTAAAATTATGGAGATGATCTCAGATCATCTCCATTAGTCTTGTTATTTAAAAACTTCTTGAATCAGCGAATCCCAGGGCATCATCAGATTTAGGATGTTGGGGTTATCTTTGAAGTTCATCCCTGGCATTCTGGACAATATATACTCAAGATATTTGTATGGATTGAGTCCATTGGCTTTAGCCGTCTCCACTAGTGAGTACACACAGGCACTTGAAGTTGCACCTTGAGGACTTCCACAGAACAACCAGTTCTTCCTCCCAACGGTAAAGGGTTTGATGCTATTTTCGGCAATTTATCCTTATATGAAGATAAATTGCCGAGAGGAGCATACGAAAGCTCCTTTCTGGCAGAAAATATTGTTTATGAGACTAGGGAACTTATCGCTGAAATGTTCAACAGTAATAAATCTGAGAATGTTGTATTTACAAAGAATGTCACTGAGAGTCTCAATGTACTTATTAAAGGTGTATTAGAAGCTGGTGATCATGTAATAGTATCCTCCATGGAGCACAATGCAGTTATGAGACCCTTGAATGCACTATCTAAAAAGGATATAAGCTTCTCTAAGGTAAAGTGCAGTAACCTCGGAGAACTGGATCCTGATGATATTGGAGGTTTTATCAAGCCAAACACAAAGGCTGTAATCATGACCCATGCATCAAATGTCTGTGGAACTATACTTGATATAGAGACAGTTGGCAGGATTTGCAAGGAATATGGACTGATATTTATAATTGATACTGCTCAGACTGCTGGATTCCTGGAAATAGATATAAACAGGCTTAACGCTGATGCTATTGCCTTCACAGGGCATAGAGGTCTCTTAGGTCCGCAGCGTTTGGGGGGATTTGTTGTTACAGAGTCCCTTGCGAAATCCATCGATACATTTATTGAAGGCGGTACTGGCAGCTTATCAGATCAAGAGATCCAGCCGGAGTATATGCCTGACAAGCTTGAAGCTGGAACCATTAATATCCCAGGTATTCATGGACTTAATGCAGCCTTAAAGTTTGTCAGAGATACAGGCACCGAGACCATAAGAGCAGGAGAAATAGATCTTGTAGAACGATTCCTGACAGGGCTAAAGGAAATCGACCTAATACACGTAATTGGCAGAGATGACATAAAAAATAGAACCGGAGTAGTGTCAATTGATGTGCCAAAAAGGGATAATGCTGATATATCCTGTAAGCTTTACAGCGAATAAGGTATAGCGACAAGGTGAGGGATGCACTGTGCGCCTTCAGCTCATCAGACCCTGGGTACATTCCCAAAAGGGACGGTGCGTTTCAGTTTCTCCCATTTCAATACAATTGAAGATATAGATTATGCATTAGGAGCTTTAAATAAAATATTATACTAAACTAATAACCGGGAGCTTAATGCATCTCGGTTTTTTATTCGGAATCCTTGCAACAACAGGCTTAAAATTGTAAAATAATCATAGATTTCAATTTATTTTAGAATGAAAGGGATGGAAAATGGAAAAATTACAATTGTATGGATTTAATAACTTGACGAAGACTCTTAGCTTCAATATTTATGACGTATGCTATGCCGTAACGCCTGAGGATAAGCAAAAATACATCGAATACATCGATGAGCAGTACAACTCCACCAGATTGACAGAGATCCTGACAGAAGTAACAAGGATCATTGGTGCGAACCTGCTAAATATAGCAAAACAGGATTACGTTCCACAGGGAGCAAGTGTAAACTTTCTTATTACAGAGGAGAAGCTTCCTGATGTGTGCGTGGATCCTTCATGCAATTTAGGGGATGTTATTGCAAGTCCCAGAAACGTCATCGGACACCTGGATAAGAGTCATATCAGCGTCCATACTTATCCCGAATACCATCCTGACAGGGGTATTATGACATTTCGAGTAGATCTCGATGTATCCACATGTGGGCAGATATCTCCTTTAAAAGCCCTCGATTTTCTCTTTGAGAGCTTTGATTCAGATATTGTAATATGTGACTACAGGATCAGAGGTTTCACACGAGATCTGGATGGAACAAAGCATTTCAAGGACCATATAATCAATTCAATACAGGACTACATCTCTAAAGAAAATCTTAATAAATACAACAGCATAGACGTTAATGTTTACCAGGAGAACATATTCCACACAAAGATGATGCTTAAGGAACTTGAACTTGATAACTATCTTTTTGAGATCAAGGAAGAGGACCTAACAGGCAGGCAAAAAAGAGAGATCCTGGATAAGCTAAACGAAGAAATGCACGAAATCTACTATGGGAGAAATTACGGAATTGACTACTAAAGGAGGGATATTGTGGAGCTTTGGTTTTCGGAAAAGAGTACAGAGACCTGTGAGTTTAAGATAAAGGTTAAAGCTCAGATATATTCTGAAGAAACGCCATTCCAAAAGATCGCTTTTTTTGAATCCTACGATTTTGGAAGGTTTTTTACCCTAGACGGCTTGATGATGGTAAACGAAAAAGATGAGTTCATTTATCACGATATGATAGTACATGTTCCGTTAGCTGTAAATCCTGAGATAAAGAGAGTTATGGTTATAGGCGGAGGCGACGGTGGAACAATTAGGGAGCTTACAAGGTACAAACATATTGAGCATATAGATTTTGTTGAAATAGATGAAAGAGTTGTTCAGCTGTGCAGGGAATACCTGCCTCAAACAGCATGCAAGATAGATGATCCAAGGGTGCACCACCATTATGTTGATGGTATTAAGTTTGTAAAGGAAAATAAAGACTACTACGACCTTATACTGGTTGATTCAACAGATCCGATTGGGCCTGGAGAAGGACTTTTCACAAGAGAATTCTATACAGATTGCTACAACGCACTAAATGATAAGGGGATATTGATCAATCAGCACGAGAGCCCATATTACCCCAACTATGCAAAAGAAATGATAAAGGCTCATTCAAAGCTTAAAGCCATATTTCCAGTGTGCAAGGTGTACCAGTTCCATATGCCTACCTATGCCAGTGGACACTGGCTGTTCGGCTTCGCCAGCAAAGAACTTGATCCATTAATAGATCATAAGCCAGAAATCTGGGAATCTTTTGGATTGAAGACAAAGTACTATAACACAGAGCTTCATAGGGGGTGCTTCGCACTTCCAACATATGTAATTGAGCAGCTTGAGGATGCTAATTGAAACGGTTGAACTTTAGGAGCAGGACAAACTGCTCCTTTTCCAATGTATGTCTTGATGTTGAAATAGATGGATTACGTTAGGGTATATATTCTGAAGTAAACATACGAAAAGAGAGTGAATAATATGATGAAGTACAAGTTTACAGCCAAGGGTATTTGCAGTGAGTTTAATGTCTCAGAAATCGGGAAGCATTTTGGGATCGAAAAAAAAATTAAATGGGAAGAACCTCTCATTGTAAAGACGGACATTACCATAGGAAAAGCTGTTTATCTTTATCATTTTGGTGTTCTGGTTTTTCTGAACTATGATGAAGATGAAATGCTTGAATTCGTAAGGGAGATAAAGGCAATACCAGGGAGTATAAAGAGCATAAATACAGACATCGTTTATGGTGAGGTTGAGACATACACTCTTATAGAGGATCCCGAATCAGAGGAAAGTGAGCTGGAGTTTCAGGAGTACAGGAACAGCATAATAAAGAAGTTCCATGTTGACATGGCTGCTCTTGTTCTTGCAAAGTCTGTAGCTCTAGAGATAATTGAGATAAACATAGACAGGGCATTCGATGAGATAGAGGGAACCGTTGTCAGCCTTAGAAATGGAAAGGTAAAGACAAGCGAAAAAAAGACAATTTCAGCCATTGGGAAGATCCTTGCATTCAAGCATACAACCATTTCCTACATCATGATGCTGGATAAACCATCCATAACATGGAAGGAAAGGGAAGCTGAAATCTTCTTTGATGAACTAGCTGAGCTATATGAGCTGGACGACAGATATGATAAGCTAAATGCCAAGATCGATGCACTACTTGATACTGCTGAGGTAATTGCAGATCTCCAGCACTCAAGGATGTCAAAATATCTTGAGATAGTTGTAATATTATTGATCCTGATCGAAGTGGTGCATGCATTTGAGGAGCCTATAATAAATTTCCTCAAAGCTCTCATAGCATTTTAGAAGGAAGCTGTTGCATTATTTGGGGGAGAGATATATGCACATAAGCAGGGTAAAGCAGCTAAATAATGAAACCAATAAGGATGGAGACTATGTCCTATATTGGATGCAGCACTCGCAAAGAACAAATGCTGACCACGCCCTTGATTTTTCTATCAAAATTGCTAATGATCTTTGTAAGCCACTTCTCGTTTGCTTTGGACTTACTGATGGATTCCCTGAGGCTAATCTGAGACACTACAGCTTTATGTTGGAGGGACTTAAGGAAGTAAAAGAAGATCTTGAAAGTGCAGGGATAGGATTTGTAATTGCTAAAGGGAACCCTGATGAGGCCGTATTACTTCTTGGTGAAAGGGCATGTGCAATAGTAAATGACAGAGGTTATTTGAGAGTAGAGAGAATGGAGACATAAAGCTGCTGAAAAAACAGACTGTTCCCTGCATCAAATAGAGTCTGATTTGATTGTCCCAATAGAGGAAGCTTCAGTTAAGGAGGAATACTCAGCTGCTACCATAAGAAAAAAGATAATGCTAAGACTGGAGGAGTATAATGACCTTGATGAGACGCCAACTATAATTAACAAGTTCAATAATAATCTTTATGATCTTGTGATAATAAATCATTTGAGTACTGCTGACGTTGCACTGATATTTGCAAAATAGGATTGCATAATATATAATCATCAATAACTGAATAATATATGGAAGACGGGTGAGAATCCCGCACTGTCTCGCAACTGTATTGGAGGAGCTGATGCTATACGCCACTGGGCAACTGGGAAGGCTGCGTTAAGCAATGATACCTAAGTCAGGATACATGATTTGTCATTTTTCTTACGAAGGATAAGAAATGTCTATAATTAAGTATTTTGGCACTTATCTTACGATAGGTGCTTTTTATTTTAACTCAAAGGGAGGTTAGGATATGGGCGCAATAATGGTACAGGGGACTACTTCCTCTGCAGGGAAAAGTATACTATGTACAGCCTTATGCAGGATATTCAAGCAAGATGGAATGAAGGTTTACCCATTTAAGTCACAGAACATGAGCAGCAAATATCACAAGACAAAAGACGGAAAAATCATAGCAATTGCTCAGGCACTTCAAGCTTGGGCAGCAGGTCTTGAGCCCCACGAGAATATGAATCCAATACTACTTATACCAAATTCGGATTTGAGTTCTATGCTTATAATCAATGGTGAGGACTCAGGGGAAACGACCTCAGTCGATTATTTTAGGAACAAAGCGGTATTAAGAGAAATGATAACAGAAAGGTATAAGGAAGTTGAAAGCCTTAATGATCTAGTTATAATAGAGGGAGCGGGAAGTCCTGCTGAAATAAACCTCAGTAAAGATGACATTGTGAACATGGGTATGGCAAGGATTGCAGATGCTCCAGTTCTTCTTGTAACTGACATCGACAGGGGAGGATCGTTTGCTGCTGTATATGGCACTGTTATGCTCCTTGAAAATGAAGATAGAAGAAGAATAAAGGGAATTGTGTTCAACAAGTTCAGAGGGGATAGATCATTGCTTGAGCCTGGGATCGAAATGCTGGAGAAACTTATTGATATACCTGTAGTGGGAATAATTCCATACATAGACCTGAATATAGCAGATGAAGATACTCTGACAGATAAAACAAAAAAATGTGAAGATGGATCGCAGACCCGAGATGAACTTGAAGAAGAACTTGAAAAGCTTGCAGAAGTAATTAGAGCGAATATAGACATGGATATTATTTGCAAACTTGCAGGTATCTAGAATGATAGAAATAATTGCAGGTGTAATCTTAGATATTTTTGTAGGAGACCCAAAAAGCTTTCCACACCCTGTAAAGGCAATGGGCAAGTTAATATGCCTTGAAGAGAAGATAGTTAGAAAAATAATACATAATGATCTTAGTTTAAAGGTTGCCGGTCTTTTGATCGTTTCTATAAATCTGTTCATAGGTTTCTTCCTGCCGTTCTACTTATTAAAGTTACTTGAATCCAACAGGGCATTACGTTTCTTGCTGAGTACGTACTTAGTATATTCATGTGTAGCAGCCAGAGATCTTCATTTCGAGGCTTTCGAGGTGATCAAGGCGTTGAAAAGATCCTTGAATGAAGGAAGGGCAAGGCTGTCTTACATAGTTGGGAGAGATACCGACAAATTGCAGGAAGAGGATATATATAGAGCAGTGGTAGAGACAGTATCTGAGAACACGTCAGATGGAGTAATAGCCCCTCTGTTTTATATGATACTTCTCGGACCTTCAGGAGGACTGGCATATAAGTTTGCAAATACAATGGACTCTATGCTTGGCTATAAAAACGATAAATACAGATATTTAGGGTATTTCCCAGCAAGAGTAGATGATCTTCTAAATATTTTGCCATCAAGGATCACCTCATTGATGATGGTGTTAACATCAATCGGGAGATTTGACTTAAAGAATGGCTACAGGATATTAATGAGAGATCACTATAAACATAAAAGCCCCAACAGTGGTTGGCCTGAAAGTGCGGCAGCAGGACTTCTTGGGATAAGACTTGGAGGGGGGAGCTATTATGGAGGTGTCTTTGTTGATAAACCATTCCTTGGAGAGGAAGGCGAAGCATCAAGTGAAAAACATGTAAGAAGTGCAGTGGAAATAATGTACCGCACTGAGATTGGAGTTATTTTGATTTGGATATTGATATCGTACCTGGCATAATTGGAGGTCACACATGAAACATGGCGGAGATATACTTACCTACTTTGGGAATGAAAGAAAGAATATCATAGATTTTAGCAGCAATATAAATCCTATAGGATACCCTAGGGATCTTGAGGCTCAGTTGATCAAAAGCTTTGAAGATTTGAGGTACTATCCTGATATAAAATATAGAGTGCTTAAAAACAACCTATCTGAATATCTGGGGTGCAACGACAGTAATGTAATAGCTGGTAATGGAGCGATTGAGATAATCGACAGCTTTATTATGTCATTCGAAAGAGTAGTTGTAGTGATTCCTTCCTTTTCTGAATACGTTGAAAGGGCTTCAGTGCACAATAAAGAAATAGTAAAAATCAGTCTTGGCACGGATTTTATGATAAAACCTGAGATGTTTGAAATAGTTAAAAAAGGAGATCTTGTGATACTTGGGAATCCAAATAATCCTACAGGAAGAAGGCTCAGAAAAGAAGCTTTGCTTGAGTTGTATGGAAGCATATCAAAGAAAAATGCATTTTTGCTTCTTGATGAAGCCTTTTATGAATTCTGCCCGATGGATTATGACAGTATACAGTTATTTCAAGTATTTAACTATAAAAATGTGGGGATAATACGAGCAGCAACAAAATTTTTTGGCCTTCCCGGAATAAGACTTGGATATTGTTGTGCAGATGTTATAACAGCCAAGATGATCTCTGAAACTCAAATGCCATGGAGTATAAATTCCTTTGCAGCCGCTGCATCAGAAATTATATTCAAGGATAAGGAGTTTATTGAAAACTCTAAGGAGTACATAGAGAAAGAAAGAATCTATCTACTTAATGCCTTAGAGCAATTCAAGATTCTCCAGGCATATATTACCGAAGCTAACTTTATACTGATCAGACTTTTCGGGGAATCAGAGGAAAAGATATTTGATTTTCTTATGGAGATGGGTATTCTGGTTAGAAAATGCTCGAGCTTTGAAGGTCTTGTAGGAGATCATATCCGAATAGCAATAAAATCCAGAGCTGACAATGAGAGGCTCATTGGCGCACTAATGGGTTTCGAGAAGTTGTTGTATTGACTTATAGTTGTTATGGTGCTATCATCCCTGACTTTAGGATCAGACATTAAAAAATGGTGCAAACCGAACAAAAAATAAGTCTGTTGCAGTGATATGCAGCAGACTTATTGATATCCGTATATACTGGTTTGGATTAAACTTTATGGTTGAATA
>Ga0265295_1000548_pt1 | contig 75278 bp, 66 predicted proteins | sample Munlansysbiofilm_FD_192503 | JGI IMG/M metagenome (GOLD analysis project Ga0265295, IMG submission 192503) | Leachate microbial communities from a municipal landfill in Southern Ontario, Canada - Methane capture system biofilm | ecosystem: Engineered > Solid waste > Landfill > Unclassified ...
CTTTACGTTAATAACGAGCTAACCGACCCCCTTGAACATATTGGCGAGGGAGTATACGAATCGCAGCTGGTGGCGCAGGAAGAAACTGAATACCGATGTGAGGTAACGATCCCGGGATATCCTCCAGCAACTGGATCAGCATTCATTCCCAAGCATCAAGATGTTTCTATAGTAGAACACATCAACTTTTCAGGAACCAATGAGGAAGGAGTGCCATATCCAGCCATCAAAATTTCATTCGACAATCAGCCCAACAAACTGCAATACTTCCAAGTTGTTATAATGATATTAGAAGATGATTATACCTCAACGCAAAAATACTCTTCACCCATTATTGACCCTGTTCTGCTTAGCGAAGGACTCTCCCTGCTTGTTTTTAGCAACAAAACCATACAAGGAAACAGCTGCAAAATGACCATTAACTATAACAATGGTCGTAATATTTATTGGCATAACGGAGTAATAATTCAGTCATTCATGCCTATTCAAGTAGAGTTACGGTCCATAACATACGATTATTACAAGTACGTTAGGCAGCTATACCTATACGAAATGTCAAATGGGGACATCAATTTTTCGCCCAATACAACACCGACTTTCAAGCTACATAGCAATATCAAGAATGGGTACGGAATTTTTGCTGGCTACTCATCAACAAACTCAGAAATCTTTAATCCTTAAGCACATAATTCTGTGAAAAGTTTTTATTCAATCATAACAATAGCCCTAACATTACTCCTGCAAAGTCAAACAAGTTTTGGTCAGCATCGTATTTCGGGTTTTGTTAAGGACAGCATAAGCCAAGAGGTACTTGTTGGCGCACACGTTATTGACAGCACTCGTATGAAAGTTGTTGCCACCGACAACAATGGATATTTTAGCATAAATGCAGGAGCGAGTAGCATTGTTAACGTATCGTTTGTGGGATACAAAACAGCAAGGATAAGCCCCAACGCAATCGGCGATACGCTTACCAATGTGTTTCTAAGCCCCTCTAACGAAATTGGCGAGGTAGTAGTAAGGCACACCAAACGGCTAACCCATGGCATTTCAACACTAAGTAATTTAGAACTTCAGCAAATTCCATCTCTGGGAGCAAAACCCGATGTAATGAAGGCTCTTCAGTTTTTACCCGGAATTCAATCGCAAAATGAGGGCACAAGCAACATTCTTGTTCGTGGCGGGAATCCTGGCGAAAACCTATATCTTTTCGATAACGTGGCGGTTATATACGTAAATCATCTTGGTGGCTTCTTCTCTGTTTTCAATCCCGATATTATCAATAACATCAATGTATATAAGGGTGGGTTTCCTGCAAGCTATGGCGGAAAGTTATCATCAATTATTGATATAGCCCAACGACAAGGAAACGTAAATCGTATAAAAGGCTCGTATAGTATTGGTTTAACCGACGCCTCATTTGCTGTCGAAGGACCAACGCCATTGAAAAACACAACGTTTATAGTAACCGGACGCAAAACCTTTGTCGATGGTTTATTTGCGTTGGGCACCTACCTCTCAGAGGGAAACGACTTCGTTATGGCGTATGGTTTTCATGATGTGAATGGTAAATTCACATGGCGACCCGACAAGCGAAACGCCCTAAGCCTAAATCTTTATCAAGGGGATGACTACCATAACTACTGGCAAAGAGACAAAAGCACAATGGGTAGCCAAAAGTCGCGTTTATCTACCACTTGGGGTAACTGGTTACTATCGGCCAGGTGGAACAGAGTGCATAACCAAAGTCTATATTCTACCCAAAGCCTATCCTACGTGCGTTACAGACTAAAAAATGGGCAGAACTACATCAACACAGACCCAAACGATAAGATTGACTTTAACAGTAAGTTCGTTTCATCGGTGCAGGACATATCATACAAATGGGACCTTAAAGCCCAGGTTATGAGTAACTGGAATCTCAACTTTGGATTAAATACATCGGCTCTTAGGTACAGCCCCAACAGTATTTACATATCAAGCAACCCCAACCTAACTAGCGAGCCTGCCATAAATGCATTTGAGTCGGCTGTTTACGCCGAAAACGAATGGGAAATTGCACGCATACTCAATCTAAAGTTAGGGGCAAGAGCGGTACATTACGGCACCAATAAATATAACGCTTTCCGTATTGAACCCAGGGCTAACCTTGATATTGCTCTTAGTTCAAGCCATAGCCTCAATATAGGCTATATGAAAACCAACCAGTTCTCACACCTGCTTTTTACACAGGGCAGCATAATGAGCAACGAGGTATGGGTACCAGCCGATAAGAGTATTAGTCCGGCCTCAACCGAACAAATATCGGGAGGCTGGCGAGGCATATTTGGCAATGGCATGTTCGATGCCGAGGTCAGTGGTTTCTACAAAACGCTAACAAGCCTTTCAACCTATGCCGAGGGCTATACATCGCTTATGGGCGATAGCAACTGGCGAGATAAAATTGAAAGTGGTGGGAAAGGGGAAGCGTACGGCGCAGAGTTTTTTTTACGTAAAACCCAAGGCAAATGGACTGGATTTGCCGGATATACTTGGTCGAAAGCATATCGCTCGTACAACGGGATTAACCAAGGGGTTGAGTACGTTTTTGAATTCGACCGCCCGCATAGCCTTTCGCTGAGTATTAGTCGAAAACTCAACCAGAGTCTAACCCTTAGCGCATCATGGGTATACCAATCGGGGCTGCCATTTACGCCCGTTATTGGTCGTCAACTCATCCCATCCCTCTATGATTTGGGAGAAGATGACCCATTTTATTATGAAGCTTTTATTTATGGCGATAAGAATAGCGCTAGAATGAGAAGCTATCACAGGCTCGATTTGGCACTAAACTACACTAGATATACCCGCAACGGCAATAAAGCACAATGGACGCTTGCTGTTTACAATGCTTACAATCGAAAAAACCCGTTTAGCTACGTTTATACTCACGACATGTCAATAGGGTATAAAGTCCCATCGCCTGTATACAACGGAAGGAAAACCTACGATTCATTCTCACTATACCAAGCAAGTTTCTTCCCAATCAGCCCAACGGTTTCGTATAAAGTATTCTTTGGCGAGCCTAAACCAGAAGGATTTGTTAAACGAGGAAAGAGGGGAATTATGCGAAAACTGCTATTTCACTAAAACACCCTTATTCGTCACTCCTCATACCACCCCTTATACATTAAATATCCCTTAGCAATGCGCTGGTTAATTTGCTTCGATTGCTCAAAGTCCATCTTCTTAACAAACTTGGCGGGTACACCGGCGTATATGCTGCCAGGTTCAATTTGGGTGCTGGCAAGCACAAGGGCATTGGCAGCAACAATGGCCCCCTCGCCCACCTCGGCAAAATCGAGCACGGTGGCGCCTATACCAACTAGCGCACCTGCCCTAACCGTGGCCCCGTGAACGGTGGCGTTATGGCCAATGCTAACATCGTCCTCAAGCGTAACAACCGATTTTTGATACGTTGTATGCAAAACAGCATTATCCTGCACGCTAACCCTATTGCCAATGCGAATTGGGTTCACATCGCCCCTTAAAACAGCACCGTACCAAACGCTGCAATCGTCGCCAATTTCAACATCACCAATAATTACTGCTGTTTCAGCAATAAAACAGTTTTTCCCTATTACTGGTGTTTTCCCTCGTAACGATTTTACAATAGCCATAATTAAAATTAGTTAACCCAAATTATTCATTCGAATAATTGCTGTCTCCTACAGCGACTAAATCTCACAACTAAGTTGGGGTAATACGCATTTGCTTTTATCTTTTACAAATTTTATGAATAATGCGGGTTAGTAAATTCGACAAATATAAAGCGAGTTAAAATTAGTATGAATTAATTGCTTTTTACCCAAATTACCATTATAATAAACCCCTATTAACACTAAGGATATAGGCGTAACCTAAATCATGTTGTAAAACAAATAAAATTCACTGAAAATATGCTATTCCTTATATAAAATCATTAATTTTGTAAAGTAATTTTTCAGCAAGGGGATAAATTGGAACTCTGAAAACAAATTATTTATGCATATAAAATGAGAAAACATTTTATGTGCATTTGCATTTTTAGTTCCTACCTAAACGAAAAGCAAAAATAAACAAAAAGCATTATGGACAAAAAAAAGCAAGTACTTGAAGTTGACGAGGTCTCGATACGATTTTCGGGCGACTCAGGTGATGGGATGCAACTTACTGGAACCCTTTTTTCCGAAGCCTCTGCATTATTCGGAAATGGTGTAAGTACATTTCCTGACTACCCTTCAGAAATACGTGCCCCCCAGGGAACCGTTGGCGGGGTGTCGGGTTTCCAACTGCAAATTGGTAGCAAAAAGGTTTATACGCCGGGCGACTATTGTGAAGTATTAGTAGCAATGAATCCAGCAGCACTTAAGGCCAATGCCAAATGGCTAAAGCCAGGTGCAACTATTATCGTTGACAGCGACACTTTCAATGAAAAGGGGCTACAGCGAGCTAAGTATAAAACGGACGATCCTGTTGCCGAACTAAAACTAGAGGATTACAACATAGTTTGGGCACCAATAACAACGCTCACTAAAGAAAGCCTGAAAGAAACTGAACTCGACAATAAGAGCATACTCCGTAGTAAGAACATGTTTGCACTAGGTATGGTATACTACATGTTCGACAGGCCCCTTAACTTTACCGAACGTTACTACGAGGTAAAGTTTAAAAATCGCCCTCGCATTGTTGAAGCCAATAAAAAGGTGCTTCGCGATGGTTATAACTATGCGTCAAACATCGATGCAATACCCAACACATATAAAATACCCGCATCTACTACCACCAAAAAGGGGATTTACAGAAATATTAATGGGAATGTAGCTACTGCATGGGGTTTAATTGCTGCTTCCGAAAAGGCAAAACTACCATTATTTTGCGGATCATATCCTATAACTCCAGCAACCGATATTCTTATTGAACTGGCTAAACACAAAGCACTTAATGTAAAAACGCTTCAGGTCGAGGATGAAATTGCTGGTATTTGCACAGCTATCGGTGCGTCGTTTGCAGGGAGTTTTGCTGTAACCACTACCTCGGGACCAGGGCTATCGCTTAAGTCAGAGGCTCTTGGTTTGGCTGTTATGACAGAATTGCCTCTTGTGGTTGTTAACGTACAACGTGGCGGCCCTTCTACTGGCCTACCAACAAAAACTGAGCAAAGCGACCTATTTCAAGCGCTTTATGGCCGTAACGGCGAATGCCCGGTTGTGGTTATTGCAGCCAGTACCCCTAGCGACTGCTTTAATTGGGCATTTGAGGCCTCAAGAATAGCACTAGAGCACATGACTCCTGTAGTTCTTCTAACGGATGGGTATATTGCTAATGGAACTGAGCCCTGGGCTATTCCTAGCATGAAAGACTACCCAGAAATTAAGCCTCCTCTTGTACCAGATGGCACAAAGGACTACCTTCCATACGAACGCGACCCAGAACGCCTTGCACGTCGCTGGGCTATTCCAGGTCAAAAAGGACTAGAGCATCGACTAGGTGGTTTAGAGAAAGATTTTCTGAAGGGGTCCGTTTCTCACGATCCCATTAATCACCAAAAAATGGTTAATGTAAGGGCAGCTAAGGTTGAAAAGGTTAACGAGTTTGTCCCAGAGCAAGAGTTAGTTGGTGACAACGAAGGCGATTTACTGGTAGTAAGCTGGGGTGGAACGTATGGGCATACCTTCTCTGCTGTTCAAGAGCTTCGCGATGATGGCAAAAAAGTATCCCTTTGTCATCTGCACTACATTAACCCACTGCCAAGAAACATTAAAGACATCTTTAAAAGATTTAAAAAGATTGTTGTTTGCGAATTGAATATGGGGCAAATGGCGGATTACCTAAGAATGAATCATCAAGAATTTAACTATCTACAGTTTAACAAAGTACAAGGGTTACCCTTTACCATTGCTGAACTTAAAGATAGATTTAACCAAATATTGGAGGACAAGTAACTATGACTAAACACAACTATACTCCGCAGGATTTTAAAAGCGACCAAGAAGTAAAATGGTGCCCAGGATGCGGTGACCATGCCATCCTGAACTCTGTTTATCGTGCACTACCCGAGGTGTCCGAAGCGCTGGATTACAGCAAGGAAAGGTATGCTTTCATATCAGGAATTGGCTGTTCAAGCCGCTTCCCATACTATATGGACACGTACGGTTTTCATGGTATTCATGGTAGGGCATCGGCAATTGCAACCGGAACAAAAGTAGCCAACCCCAAGCTAAGTATATGGCAATTAACCGGCGATGGGGATGCCTTAGCAATTGGAGGGAATCACTTCATACACGCCATTCGGCGAAATATTGATCTTAATATCATACTATTTAACAACGAGATTTACGGTTTAACCAAAGGGCAGTACAGCCCAACATCGAAGCTTGGTACCAAAACGGTAACATCGCCCTATGGCACCGTTGAGCGACCTTTTAAACCAGGCGAACTTGTTATTGGCGCACAGGGCACCTTTTTTGCGCGATCAATAGATTTAGATGTTAAGCTCACAGCAGAAATTTTGGTTGATGCAGCAAAGCATGATGGGACCTCCGTTGTTGTAGTGCAACAAAACTGTGTGATTTTTAACGATAAAACGCATGCCATCTTTACCGATAAAGAGCACAGAGCCGACAGAACAATTGTTTTAAGGCATGGCGAAAAGATGCTCTTCGGAAAGGATAACGAGAAAGGCATAATAATGAATGGCAACCATCTAAAAGTAGTTACCATTGATAAGGATGGCTACACCCTTGATGACATCTTGGTTCACGATGCAACGAATCCTAATCCTGGTGTCCATATGATGCTCACCAACATGGCATATCCAGATTTTCCATTTGCACTAGGCGTTATAAGGGCGGTAAAATATCCCACCTACGATGATAACGTTAAAAATCAGCTCCTTGAAGTTAAGGAAGAATCCAATATCAAGTGTATGGATGACCTTTTGCATAGCGGAAATACCTACGAAATAGAATAAACAGGGCATTACATAAAAAAGCGTTGGAACTTGTTCTGGCGCTTTTTTTATGTACATGCTGCAACAAGTTCGTTTAGTAAACCTGCATCCCTCTCTAGGGCGTTCCCCACAACCACCATATTGGCCCCCGCTTGCCTTGCATCACGAACCGCTTGAGGAGTTCTAATACCCCCGCCAACAATTATGGGTGATTTAATATGTTTTCTTACCTCGCTAATAATACCATTGGGAACGGGTAGCTGGGCACCACTACCAGCCTCAAGGTAAATGCTTTTTAGTCCCAACTGCTGTCCGGCAAGGGCAGTAGCTACAACAATATCAGGCTTATTGCGGGGTATTGGCATGGTATTGCTCATATACTGCACTGAGGTTACTGCTCCCGATTCAATTAAAATATACCCCGTTGGTATAATCTCCATTCCACTCTCATGTAGAGCTTGTGATACCAGCACATGGTTGCCGATTAGAAAATCGGGGTTCCTACCCGAAATCAACGATAAAAATAGTATGGCATCCGCACTAGGAGTAAACTGCAAAGCATTACCTGGAAATAAAATTATTGGAATTGAGGAGCGCTGCCTGATAATCTTTAACGTTTTCTCAATGCTAACTTGTGTAAGGCTACCTCCTAGAAGGATTATATCAACATTCGCATTTTGTGCTCGCTCAGCCAGCCCTTTAATATCAGAGATATTATACTTGTCGGGATCAATCAGTAAGGCAAAAGCCCCCTTTTCATTACTTAGTATAGAACTATAAATCATAATACTTACCAAACTAAAGTTTTAGGATCGCAACACACCCAAACTACATTAAAAAATTCCATATAATAGTACTGAAGATTAAAACGCTGAATTGTATTCCCCATTCGAATTGTTGCACTGAAATTACCCTCATTTGAAAGCTCATCGATGGGCCTCACATCCATATCGGGACCTCCTAAACCTTCCATCCCAGGTAGTTTATACATCGCCTCCTTGGCACTCCAAATAAGAGCTAGCTGCCTATTATTATCAACATCAACCCACATTTTTTCTCTCTCAGACAGATACTTATCCTTAACCTGCACAAATGGTCGCACGTACGACTCAATATCGATACCAACCGAACATTTATCGCTTAAAACAACTGCTACAAAAGGGAAAGAGTGGCTTATCGAAATATGGGAGCGAGAATGCACAAGGAAAGGTCTACGTGTTGGATGGTACATAACCTGCCCCTCGTATCCAAACTTACGAAGCAGAACACGAACAGCCAACCACTCTAAACGCCTACGAGGGTGATTTAATCGATTCAAGCCCGGAAAATAATCTCCCCCAACCATCTCTTTAAGTGTTTCCTCGTCCTCTTCAACCCTCCACACACCAACAACAAAAGCATCAGTCCTATGTAAATATCTTAAAGCCATAAATTTACTGTTCTATTTCTTTCCACTCTAAGGTTTCCATTATCATTATCAGGTCATCACCAAAAAAATCGATGGCTGGTGCCAATGAATCTTTATTTGGGCTAACGGAAAAATATAACGCCCCCCTTAAAAAATGCTTTACCGAATCGGTAGCAAAAAACTGCCACGAACTGGCTGTGTTTCCTTTCAAATTGTACAAAATACCATACACCTTCGTTTCGTCGTTTAAATAAAGTTTCTCGGTAATTGCATCGGCCTTAAGTGCATGCTTGTATGCCAAGGTACGTGAATCTTCAACAAGCGAGTCGAGCCGGTTGGTAGCGCCCTTGTAACTTATGTGAATTTTTGCCTGATAGCTAGGAAAAACAACATTAATCCAAAAGGGCTCGGCAATTCGCGAGTTATCCTTAACCAAATCCCCGTAAACGGGATAGGCAAACCGATAGGGAAACGAAACCGAATCAAATAGTTGATAGCCCTTCTCTGGAAAATCGATACGATAATATCCTCTAGGTTTTGGGGTTTGTCCTTCACCGCATGCCTGTAAAAAAAGCAGAACCAATACCACTAAGTAACCTCTCTTACTCGTTCTCATCCTCAGCAATCTTTTGTATGCTCACCTTTATTTGCCTTATGCGCCTATTGTCAACCGAAACTATGGTAAACTTAAAAAACTTGTGGGTAATGGTGTCGTTTTTTTGGGGTAATGCGCCCACCATCTCAAGAATAACGCCGGCCAAGGTTTCTGCCTCTCCCCTCACGTCATCAAAAACCGAGTCGTCAACATTTAACACCTTGGCAAAATCATTTAGCAGGATTTTCCCTTCGAATATATAGTTTTGCTCGTCTATTTTAGTGAAGAGTGACACCTCCTCATCGGATTCGTCAGAAATTTCGCCCACAATTTCCTCCAGAATATCCTCAAGCGACACTATTCCGCATGTACCTCCATATTCATCTACCACAATGGCTAAATGAATTCGATTGGCCTGAAATTCTGAGAGTAACACGTTTATCTTTTTATTCTCAGGAACAAAGTATGGTTCACGAATAAATTTTTGCCAATTAAAGTCGTCTGCTTTATCTATGTACGGTATCATGTCCTTTACGTATAAAACTCCGCGCACCTCATCAAAAGAATTTTCATAAACAGGGATACGACTATAGCCCGATTCGACAGCAATAGATTTTACCTTATTAAAACCTCGGGTCAACTCTATGGCAACAACATCGAGTCGGGGTTGCATAATTTCTCTCACCTCGGTATGGCCAAAATTTACAATACCTCTTAAAATTTTCTCCTCCTCAGGATGCTGCCCTGAAGTAATATCTAAAGCGTCTCCTAACTCATCGATAGAAATATTTCGGCGTGATGAAAACCTGCGGCTTACCTGAGCAGCAGATGTAACAAGCAGGTAGTTAAAAGGTTTAAAGATTTTACCAATAACAAACAACGGAAATGCCATAAGTCGGCTAAACGCTAGCGCTTTACTCCTGGCTAACACTTTGGGTATTATTTCACCAAAAAGCAGTAGGATAAAGGTTATTATTACCGTTTGAAAAATAAACCCAATAACTAACGATTGGCTAAAATCAACTACTTTACTTGTAATGAAAGCCGATAAAATTACTATGCCTACATTAATAAAATTATTCGCAATCAAAATAGAAGCCAGTAGCTGTTCGGGTTCTTCGAGCAACCGAAGAATTAAACTATTGGCCTTTGATTTATCACCCTGAATATGGCTGAGATTTGCTGGGCTTAGTGAAAAAAATGCTACTTCCGAACCCGATATCAAACTCGAAAGAATTAGCAAAATAACTAATACAATAAATCCGAATATTACACCAAAAGTAATTGGTAAGAAAGAAATGTCGACCATTAGCAAAAAACCGACCGACTGAGGATCACAAGGTTCCAAAATAATTATTTTATATTACACGTCAGACCCTAACACCCGCTTAACCCCAATTATTCATTCGAATTAATTGCTGCCTCCGACAGCGACTAAGTTTCACAACGAATTTTGTTGCCCAAAATTGGGCTCAACTAGGTCAGGGTAACCCGCATTTACATTCATCATTAACAAATTTGATGAATAAAGCGGGTTAAAATGGTAAATCATCTTCAGGATCGGGCATTGGGGGTTCGGGTTTATTCGTGGGGGTCGGCTGCGACTGGTTTTGCGAACCAGCACTTTGTGTGCCATCACCAGTCGACGGACCCAAAAATCTAAAATTCAAACAATGTATCTCGGTAAAGTATTTTTTTACTCCCGTTTCCTTGTCATCATAAACATTTGTACGTAACCTACCCTCAATGTATAGCAGTTTCCCAGTTTTAACATACTTCTCAACCACTTCGGCCTGCCCGCGCCAAACAACTATATTATGCCATTCGGTTTGGGTTACCCTCTGTCCGCTTTTGTCTGTATAGGTTTCGTTTGTAGCCAAGGGGAATCGGGCAACCGATACACCTCCCTCTAAATGCCTTACTTCGGGGTCTTTACCTACATTACCCACTAGAATTACCTTATTTACACTCATTGTTCTGTTTTTTAGGGTTTACACTTCTATAGTATACAAATATAAACATATAGTTTTAAATAATGCGCTAAATATTACAAAAAAGCAACCTACTCGGGGTTGTTAAGAAAATATTTTGATGCTGGTTCGGCAACCATAAAATTATCAATTACTTTTGGTGTGGAGTACTGGTCTACATCGGTTGCCAACACCATTTCGTAGTCACTATTCAAAATTCTGGGAAGCGTTAAAATATCAACCATAATAAATTGGGTGTACAGGGTTTGATGGCTAAGCTGATGCTTTACTACCTCCGAAACGTATGATATGGTATGCTTGTTACGTCCAAAAATCTTTTTCCATTCACTATGCTTTGTAAGCCTAGGCAAGGTTATTGGCTTATGGGTTTCAATAAGGGGAAACTCGTATAGACCTTGCCAGATATCCTTATTTTTTCTCCTGTTTATAAAAGTGTACTCGTTATACTTAATTATTAAATAGGTAAAATACCTGCTCCTCGCAGCTGTTTTTTTGCCCCTTGTGGGAAGAACGTGAACTAGGTTGTGCATATAGGCAAAGCAATACTTACCAAACGGGCAATGCTCACATTTAGGGCTTTTGGGCACACACTGCAAAGCCCCAAAATCGAGTAACGCCTGATTAAAAACATCGGGTTGCGTCTTATCCATTAGTTCCACAACAATGTCGTAAAACTCACGTCTCCCCTTGGCTGTTGTCGAAAGAGTAAACACACCAAAAACACGAGCAATAATTCGATAAACATTCCCATCGATAGCAGGTACTGCCTGCTTAAAAGCAAACGATGCAATGGCACCGGCAGAGTATTGGCCTATGCCCTTAATCTTGATTAGCTCGTCGAAAGTATCAGGAATTTCCCCTTGATATTTATCAACAATATGCTGTGCAGCACTACGTAGGTTGCGAGCACGGGTATAGTAACCTAGTCCTTGCCAAACCTTAAGAACAGCGTCTTCGCTTGCATTGGCCAAATCAAAAACAGTGGGGAAAGAATCTAAAAACTTTAAATAGTAGCTTAAGCCCTGAGCAACACGAGTTTGCTGTAAAATTATCTCCGAAACCCAAATGTAGTAGGGATTGGTGGTATTTCGCCAAGGCAAATCGCGTCGATTTTCGCCATACCATTTTATCAATATTCTTTTAAAATCCATTAAATCAATTATTAATGAAAAGTTCATTTTACAAAAATAACCACAAAGTAGTTTATTTATAAATATAAAAGACTTATATTTGCAGTCCAAAATGAAAATAGTAACCATAATTTATTGATAACTAAAGTTTTTTTAAAATGACAAAAGCAGATATCGTAAACGAAATTTCGAAAAATACTGGAATCGAAAAGGTAACTGTTCAGAAGACAGTTGAGGCTTTCATGGAGACAGTAAAAGAATCTCTTGTAAGTAATAATAATGTATACTTGAGGGGTTTTGGTAGTTTTATCGTTAAAAAACGTGCGCAGAAAACTGCTCGTAATATTTCGAAAAACACTACCATCATTATTCCAGAACATTATATCCCATCATTTAAGCCCTCAAAGGCTTTTGTAAACAAGGTGAAAACTAACGTTAAGTAATTGTTCTTATTTTCTAATATTTAATAAAAAAGAAGCATGCCAAGCGGAAAAAAAAGGAAAAGGCATAAGATGTCAACCCACAAGCGCAAGAAACGCTTACGTAAAAATCGTCATAAGAAGAAGAAATAGTGCCTGGTAATATTAATATTCAGGCCTACCAACTAAAATCCAACCTAAGGGGTCGTAGCGCTCTTTAGGTTGGTATTGTTTTTAACCCCTTACCAATTACCAAAACATTTTCAAAGTGAATACAGAGCTAATTATTGATGCACAAACATCTGAAGTTGCTATAGCTCTGCTGGAAGATAAACAGCTCGTAGAGCTTAATAAGGAAAAAAGCAACATTCAGTTTGCAGTTGGCGATATCTATCTAGGTAAGGTCAAAAAAGTGATGCCCGGGCTAAATGCCGCATTTGTTGACGTGGGATATAAAAAGGATGCATTCCTTCACTACCTTGACTTAGGGCCACAATTCAGGTCATTTAACAAGTTAGTTCAGCTAGCAAATTCGAAAAAAGGAAGAACCCCTTCAATTTCGAAGTTTAAACTCGAGTCCGAAATAGATAAGGAGGGAAAAATATCTAGCATACTCAGCCCTGGACAAACAGTGCTGGTTCAAATTGCTAAAGAACCCATTTCAACCAAAGGTCCTCGGCTTAGTTCCGAAATCTCTATTGCCGGCCGTAACATTGTTCTCCTTCCATTCTCCGATAAGGTGTCCATTTCTCAAAAGATCGTTTCGCCCGAAGAGCGGAAGCGACTTAAGCGCCTAATGCAAAGCATTGTTCCCAAAAACTATGGCGTAATTATACGTACAGCAGCCGAAAGTAAAAAGGTTGCCATACTCGATGCCGAGCTGCGAAGCCTAATTAAGAAATGGGAAAAAGCCTTTGATAGAACAAAGGCTACACCTATTCCTGGCATAATACTGAGCGAACTTAAAAGAACCTCAACTATTATTCGTGATATGCTAAACGTATCATTTAACAGCATATACGTTAACGACGACGGCATATATAATGATGTTAAGGAGTACCTAAGCACAATTGCCCCCGAAAAGGAGAAGATTGTTAAGATGTACACGGGAAAAACTCCAATTTTTGAAAACTTTGGAGTAGAAAAGCAAATTAAGGGGCTTTTCGGGAAAACCGTATCATTTAAAAATGGAGCTTACCTTGTTATTGAGCATACCGAAGCCTTTCATGTTATTGATGTAAACAGCGGGAACCGATCCAAAGCAGGCAACGATCAGGAGACTAATGCTCTGGGGGTAAATCTCGCCGCTGCCGAAGAAATTACGCGACAGCTTAGACTTCGCGACATGGGGGGAATAATAGTTATTGATTATATCGACATGCATTTAGCTGAAAATCGGCAATTGCTTTTCGATAAAACGAAAGAATTAATGAGTAAGGATAGGACTAAGCATAACATCCTTCCGCTCACCAAGTTTGGGCTTATGCAAATTACCCGACAAAGGGTTAGGCCCGAAATGCATGTTCAGACACTCGAAAAATGCCCAACATGCAAGGGTACAGGCAAGGTTTCGGCAACGCTGCTTCTCGACGAGGTTATTGAAAATAAGTTGGCCTTCCTAGTTAACGAGAAGGGAGTTAAAAAGTTGATACTAAAAACACACCCATACATTGAGGCTTTCCTAACCAAAGGCTTTTTTAGCCGACGCAATAAATGGGCCCGAAAGTATAAATGCTCACTAAAAGTTGTGCCAATCTCATCGTACACTTTTTTAGAGTATAATTTTTTTGACCAAAACGATAATAAGATAGAATTATAGCCAAAAATTAAAGCCGTTGCTTTGCAGCGGCTTTTTTAAATTTGCTCGCCTAACCCGCATTACTCATCAAATTTAGTAAAAATGAATGCAAATGAGGGTTACCCCAACATAGTCGAGCCAATTTTAAACAACAAAATTGGCTGTGAGGCCTAATCCCTATCGGAGACCCCAATTATCCGTCCGAATAATTGGGTTGAAAAAATGTATCACCAAAAAAACAATAAAGGGAGTGCATACTTGCCAATCAAAAATGGTTTAGTATTTTTGCCTAAACTTTTTATATCTGATACTTGTTACAAATAGCAACCAACAACTATAAATAGTAAAGATGATGAAAAAAAACATTCTCATTGTTTTCTTCGTTGCGCTTGCATCAATTGCAGGTGCTCAGGTTAACGACCCCGTTAGCTGGACTATTTCTTCCAAACAAATTGATAGCCATAAATACCAAATCGTATTAGAGGCCTCAATAGATATGGGGTGGCATTTATACTCCTCTGAATTACCCGATGGCGGCCCTTTACCCACCTCCATTGTTTTTGAGGAAAACGACAGCTACAAAATTATCGGTAAATTAGTACCCGAAGGAAAACCAAATGTTGAGTTTGATGAGGTCTTCGACATGGAACTCGCCTACTTTGACGCCTATGCTAAATTTACGCAGATTATTGAGCTGAACGATGGTGCTGAAGGAGCGAACATATCGGGTGAAATTGAATATCAGGCCTGCTACGAGGATAAGTGCATCTTTTTAACAAAAGATTTTTCAACCAAAGTGGGCAATGCAATTACTCAAACAGAAGCAAGTAGCCAAATAGACACCATTGAAGAAAGTGCTTTACCTACAGAAGCCAGCAATACAGACTCGTCCCTGCTGGTGTTTTTTCTAATCTCTTTTGCCGCTGGCCTTGCAGGTCTTTTAACACCCTGCGTATTCCCAATGATCCCCATGACCGTTTCGTTTTTTATGAACAAGCAAAAGAATAGATTTAATGCCATTCTAAATGCTTTCATATTTGGAATTAGCATAATTGTAATTTACACTTCAATCGGCCTACTGGTTTCGCTAACTGGCATGGGTGCAGGTTTTGCCAACCAGCTAGTTTCGCACTGGCTTCCTAACCTGATTTTCTTTGTGCTTTTTATGGCCTTTGCAGCCTCGTTTTTTGGTCTATTCGAAATTATGCTACCAAGCAGCTTGTCGACCAAAACCGATAGTAAAGCGGAAAAGGGAGGATTTGTTGGATCTTTCTTCATGGCCCTTACACTGGTTATTGTTAGCCTTTCGTGCGTAGGCCCAATTGTGGGTGCAATTCTTGTTGAGTCGGCTGCTGGCTTAGGACTTAAGCCGCTAATAGGCATGTTTGGCTTTTCGCTTGCGTTTGCCGTTCCATTTACCCTATTCGCAATTTTCCCGTCATGGCTAAACAAACTTCCCAAATCGGGTGGTTGGCTCAACTCTGTAAAAATTGTGCTTGGTTTTATCGTGCTAGCATTCGGGCTAAAGTTCTTAGCAACAGTTGATCAGGCCTACCACTGGAATATCCTTGGCCGTGAGGTTTACCTTGCCCTCTGGATTGCTATTTTCTCAATGCTAGGGCTCTATCTTCTTGGAAAAATAAGGTTTAAACTCGACTCTAAAGTTGAACATATTGGATTTTTTCGAATGCTCCTGGCAATAGCCTCCTTTGCATTCGTTATTTACCTTATTCCTGGCATGTTCGGAGCACCACTAAAAGGGCTATCTGGACTTGTTCCACCAAAAACAGGACATAGTTTCGACCTAGAACAGATGATTACTCAAAACCAAGGAGTCGTATCAATTCAGGAGAAGTCTTCTATTTGTCAAGAGCCTAAATATGCTGATATTTTACAGCTGCCTCACGGATTACAAGGTTACTTTGACTACGACCAAGCGTTGGCTTGCGCTAAGCAACAGGACAAACCTCTATTTGTCGATTTTGTTGGCCACGCCTGCTCAAACTGCAAGGTTATGGAGCAACGGGTATGGAGCGACCCTAAAGTTTTAGAAATTCTACAAAGAGATTATGTAATTGTTGCGCTATATGTTGACGAGCGTACAAAGCTTCCTGAGTCAGATTGGGTAATCTCATCGATTGATGGAAAGGTAAAGAAAACAATGGGAAAGAAAAATGCAGATTTTCAAATATCTCGCTTCAATGTAAACAGCCAACCCTTTTACGTTTTGCTTAGCCCCAACGAGGAATTGCTGGCTAAACCCCACGGATACAACACCAATGTTGATGATTTTGTTGCTTTTCTTAACGAGGGTGTAACACAGCATAATAAAAAGAAACAAAACTCTAGATTAAGCCCACAGGTAACATTACAATAGGTAAGTTTTTTATAGGATTAATCAGAGAAGGAGAGTCTGCATTTAGGTTCTCCTTCTTTGTTTTCGTAGGGCTAACTATACCTAAACTATAAATATGCTATATTGTAGTGGAATAAAAGTTTTTCATAGCCCACAAACTACGAAAAATATAAATCCCCTTAAACTTTGGGATAAAAAAACACTCTAATACACAGCAGTAGAATTAAAATTAAAAATTAGATGAAAAAAATTTTCCTTATGGTTTTTGCCCTATCAACTATTTGGGCAAACCATACATACTCCCAAAATGACCCTGTTATAGATAAAATTATCGAAATAGGAAAAGCTGACAATCGCACCATGCAGCACCTCGACGTGCTCTGTAACCGCATTGGCGGCAGGCTTATTGGTTCCGATGCCTATGAGACCGCCACGGAATGGGCCGCCAAAAAATTCGAAGAGTGGGGCATGGAAGTAATTCTCGATTCGGTTGGCTCGCTTCCCGTTGGGTTTAATCGTGGTCCCTGGTTTGGTCGTATGCTAGGAGAAAATGGTATGAATTTACATTTTGCCACCCCCTCATATACCGTTGGCACAAAAGGGGCGCAAGTTGGCCACGTTATGCTAGAGCCCAAAACCCGAGCACAGCTTGAACGAATGAAAGGGAAACTCAATGGAGCATGGGTGCTCATTTTGGGCAAGAACAATGGGTGGCCCATCGATATTTCGGACGAAGCCAACAAAAATCGCGCTAGTATAATAGCCGAAAATGAAGAGATTGAAAAAAAGAATAGGATAATAAGGCAAGAGAATAGGGCTAACCGAAATACTGATAAACCACAAAAAGAGCTAATCCCATTAAAAGAGGAACCCGCCCTATTCTACAAAGAGATGGTTGATGCTGGCATCCTAGGTATTATCCAATCGGCACCTAATCCCATTACAGCACTTTACGATCGCAATAATCTTGAAAATCTCACCTTCGATAACCTACCAAAGGTACCCGATATTAAGCTTAATGAGCATCAGTTTGCTGTTATTGAACAAATGGCCAGGGAGCGTGAACGCTTTTATCTTGAGTTCGATATCAGAAACCATTTTAGGCTTGGACCAATTCCTTACCACACGGTGATTGGCGTTATCCCTGGCACCGAATTCCCTGACGAGTACGTAATTATGGGTGGTCATCTCGATGCTTATGACGTAGCAACCGGTGGTGTGGATAACGGTTCGGGGGCTACACCTGCAATGGAAGCCGCACGGCTTATTATGGAAGCGGGCGGTAAACCTAAGCGTACAATTCTCGTTTGCTTATGGGCAGGAGAAGAGTTTGGTTTACTAGGGTCAAAGCATTGGGTTGCAAAAAATTCCGATAAACTTGAAAAAATATCGAACATGTTTAATCGTGATGGCGGTCCAACCGTAGCTAGCAGCATAAGCGTACCTGCCGCAATGATGGATGATATAAAGAAAGTATGCGAACCCCTTAACCGTATTAACCCCGACTTTCCGTTTACCATAACCGAAAGGCAACCTGCAAAAAAACCTGCTGAACCTTGGGGAACCGATAGCGGACCTTTTGCTGTTGCAGGAGTTCCTACGCTAAGCTTTGGAACCTCGGATCCCAAAGGATACGATTTTTCATACAGGGAAATATGGCATACAGACCGAGATTTATATAATATGAGCATACCCGAATATCAGGAGCACACCTCGATAGTAACAGCAATTGTGGTTTACGGAATAGCCAACCTCGATCATCTGCTCTCAAGAGAAGGATACTGGAAAAATGATGAACCCAAACCGAAAGAAAAAAACGTAAGCGCTAAGCACAAATAGTATAGTATCACACTCTTCCCCCCCCCCTCTCTAATAATTAGTTATTTCGGAGGGGCTTTTTTTATCTGTTAAAACTAAAAATTACTGCCGAACGTATTGCCATTGCTGCTACCACAGGAAACATTGCAAAAGGAAGGGTTTGGGGTAAGGCGAACCAAAAAAGCATAAGCAACACCATTAAAATTAGGTTAACTCCAAAGTAAATTCGCTTAAACTTTGTGAAGCCCTTTAGCCATAACACAATGGATGCCATAAGGTGCAATGGGTGCGCCCATATAAGGTTATAATTATTTGACATAACGGCATGATCTGAACCAAACCACTGAAAGGCTAAAACAACACCAAGCAATCCGGCAACACCAAACAAAAACCTATCGAAGAAATAGTTTGGCTTACCCTTTCGATTAACTAATGTGATGTAGCCCGATAAAATCAACAGTAAAATGAAAACCAAAAGCGGGGTCTGCCTAAACCTGTTAACGGGAATAATATCTCCCTCAAGTAGTAAGTTTGGCGGCTGAGCCAATAAAACAGCAGCTGAATCGCTGGCAACGCTTACGTGTTTCAATACTGTCATTAAATGCTCGGGTAAAAACATGTACTCCCAAGGTTGTGCAGTTCCATCGGCACTAGCACCCAGCAGTAAATTTATACCTAGCTCTGCCCATGGTTTACCTACTAAGCTTGGCACAAGCAGCTCTCGATAACTCAAATCCTGGTTCAGCTCGCTGTAATCAAAATTAAGGGCTCTTGGAATGGTTTCAAAAAAGATATCGCGAATGCGAGTGGCACAATTATCAAAGAAAAAATCATACAAATAGTACCTGTTCTCAGGCAAATAGTTTATACTTAGCGAATCAAGAAGCATCTGCTTCTCATTTAAACTCAGGTTTAATACTTGCTCGTAAATAGATCGGTCTTCAAAAATATAGGCTCTTTCAAAATTCTTATACGAAGAAACGGCCAACATATAGTTAAGCTTTCCTCTAACAAAATTCGGGTAAAAATTAGGATCGTTAAAATCAAACACCCCATAATTAAAAACCCAATCGACACCAGACTCTGGGTCGTTAACACGAATTGCGCTATGCCCAAAAATGGAGTACAGCTCCTCCCCTGCTGAACATGTCAATAAGCTTACCTCTGCTCTTTCCGACAAGATTACACCTGGTAACTGAGCGCTAGCTGTTTTAGCCAGCGTTAAAACTATTGTTGCGAGCAGAAAAAACAATCTTTTTGTATGCATACTCCTCATCTTCTCCCATTAAAAACTTTGTGTAAAGTTAGCTGTAATTGTAAATTTTCAAATAGTGATTAGAAATAAAACTCCGAATCAGGACCAAAGCTAATTTTCATAAAAAACTAATGGTTACATTAATCCTGTGGTTTTTATCAATACGGTTTGCTATCTTTATGCGATTTTTTTACCCCCAACGTATGTAATTAGATGCTGTTAACATTGTTTATTAAGGGGATTCTGGTAGGTTTACTTGCCTCAATTCCCTTAGGTCCAATTGGTATTATTTGCATTCAGCGAACTGTAAACAAAGGTAAACTAAGCGGTTTCCTTAGCGGAATTGGTGCAGCAAGTGCTGACACAATATTTGCAACTATAGCAGGGTTCAGCTTAACCTTTATAATTAGCTATATAGAGGAGAAACAAATTGTTTTCCAGGCAATTGGCGGACTAATTATTTTGCTTTTAGGAATCAAGATTTTTTATACAAATCCCATAAAGCAACTTCGACGACATAAACGCAAAAAAAACAACCTACTCGAAGACTACGTCTCTGTACTACTACTAACAATTACCAACCCTTTGGCCATTTTTCTATTTATAGCCCTATTCGCCTCACTTGGTATTGTATCGGATGAAATGGGCATTGCCGCACCGCTTGTAACCGTAAGCGGCGTATTTATTGGTGCCATTATATGGTGGTACACCCTTACCACACTGGTTAGTATCTATAGGTCGAAATTTAGGCTGAAACAACTTTGGTGGATTAATAAAATTTCCGGGGCTTTAATATTCACCTTAGGTTCAGCTGCTTTACTTGGTATTATACGCCTATTCATAAAATAGAAATTTTGCACCACCCCCCTGTTTTATAAAGTTTTTGTGTAATGCGTTAATAATCTTGCATATTCTTATTATTATTGCAGTATAATTATTGTTTTACATACGATACGTAACTGTTACCAATAACCATAATATAAAAACGCTATGAAAACAACAAAAAAACTAGTCGGTATCGCGGCAGTTTTCGCCATGTTTATATTCGGCTCGTGCGAAAATTTTTCACCTACAGTTAATGTGCCCCTTACTAGCAAAGCGGAATTTCCGCTAGAACCCGCTACAGGAAAGAATACAAGATCAGAAACATCGATACTATTAACCTCATGGGATTTTAACCAATCGATCGAAACAATTATTATCGAATACGGTGGTGACCCAGAACAAATCAAAGAGAGCAATATTGTATCCGTTACGCTAACATTTGCTGAGGGGGAACAGGGTGTTGATCTATCCTCTATTTTCAACTCCCTTCAACTTAAAATGGATAAGATACCCGCTACAGAAGAAGAGCTGGTAGCCGAATCGGCCGTAATAGGAGCAAATAGCATTTCTTTTGATCTGGTAAAAACAAACATTTTTGATTATACTTCAAGCGATAACGATTTTACTTTCCTACTCTACGGCGACGTTAACTATGACAAATTATTCAGTGCTATTAACCTTATAGTTACAGTAGAATCTAAAATAGTTGTTTCAGCACTTTAGCCCGCATTATGCGCCAAATTTGTTAAAGATGAATGCAAATGCGGGTTACCCCGACTTAGTCGAGCCCAATTTTGGACAACAAAATTGGTTGTGAGACCTAGTCGCTGCCAGAGGTTCCAATTATTCGAATGAGTAATTGGGGTTAGCATTTCATTTGTACTTCTTCATAAACAAAGGGCTGTTTTTTTTAACAGCCCTTTGTTTATGAAGATTGTGAATAAAATCTAATCTGTCTAAAAGAATTTTGAACGACGATCTACTATTTCAGCTTCCTCTTTAAGTGCCTCATAAGATTCTCTCGTAGCCCTTTGCTGGTAAATATTAAGTATTCGTTGTTCTTCGGCTGCTTTGTCTACTTCTTGCACATTAATTGCATTAACCGTTAAGGCAAATACTCCTGCGTTGCCTTCGATGGGCAAAGCTAATTCCCCCTCAGGAACAGTAGATGCGGCAGCAATTACAGCCGGTTCAAATCCGACTGTGGGTAACGAAAACGATGAAAACGAAATGCCAGGCGCATCGTGTACCTGGAGCGATAATTTGTTGGCAACATCATTTACTGTTGCCCCTTCTTCCATAGCCTCACTAAATTTATCCTTTAGCATTTGGGCTTTTTTCTGCTTTATTACCTGATTTTTGACCTCCTGCTGAACCTGTGCTAGTGGAGCAAAACCCTCTTTGCGAACCTCCTTAAGAGCAGCTACAACAAAATTATCACCGAATTCAAAAACAGGCGAAACGGCATTCACATCCTCTTTGTATGCCCAACGTACCATCTCGCGCGGATTCTCTAATCCAGCGATACGTTTGTCGCTTTCTCTGAGGTTTGAAGCAAGCCGCTTGTTAAGCTTTTTCTCGATAACAGCTGCGTTGAACTTCTCGTACGTATTGTTTAGGCCTGCAAACGCACTAGCCTGTTGGTAAATATTCTGATATGTTTTTGAACTGGGTATCACGTTGCGCACTAGCTGTGCAACCTGCACTTTCTTCGCAAGATTACCTTTCTCTTGAATCTCAATAATATGAAAGCCAAACTGCGACTCAACTAGTACTATATCGCCTTTTTCACCATTAAAGCATGCATCGTTAAAAGGCTGTACCATTGCCCCTTCGGGGAACCATCCCAAATCGCCACCTTGAACAGCCGAACCTGGATCTTCAGAAAAATCGGTAGCTAGCTGGGCAAAGCTGTTCCTGTTTCGCTTAACAATTTTAAGTATGCTATCAGCCTTGGCCTTTACGGCATCATACTCTTCTTGCGACTGAACATTTGAACTCAGCAGAATATGGCGAGCCTTAACCGAATCGGGTAAAAAATCGACATCAACTAAGCGGGCTATAATGTATGAATCGCCATCGAATATTGGCCCAAAACTATCGCCCACTTTTGCATTAAATGCCCAGGTGTTAATCTCCTTATTGGATATCTCTCCTTTTTTAAAAAACTTACCTTCGTAAGGCACATCAGAGTTTAGGTTTGCAAATTGACCCGCATCGGACGCCTCCTCAAAATCTTTCTGAATCTCATTTATCCACTCTTCGGCAAGTTCATAATCGTTGGGTGATGGGTTAATGGGGAAAACAACATACTCAACATCCCTTGAGGCCGATTGCTTATACTTTTCGATGTTCTCTTTGTAGTAACTTTTTATCTCTTTTGAAGAAACAGAAACTAACGAGTCGTTTATGGAAGAGTAGCGTTCAACGATAAAACTAATATCGGCAAGCGAGCTACGTTCGGAGGCCGACTGCTGGGCATGAATATCGGTTACATATAATCCTTTTCTAACCAGATTGCTATACTTGGTGAAAAGCCTGTCCTTAATAATGATATCCTCGAGGTACAACCAAATAGAGCGTTGAAATCCTGATGGGTCAGAGTCCAAATTACGAAGGAACTGATCAACCATTGCAACATCTACCTCTCCGGTTTGAGGGTTACCAAATTCTTGCCTGATGATGGGGTGTAGGTTATTGCCCTGCACCATATCAAAAAGTTCGTCGGGCGAAATTGTAATACCTAGCTCCTTGTACCGAGGGGAAAGCACATACTCCTGTAACAGCTGATTCCAAACCTCTTCGCGAATATTTTCTGTGGTTTGCTCGTCCAGAGCACTAACCCTGCGCGAAGCCTTATTTAGTTCAACTACGTGATCAACACGCTGCTGATAAACTTGATAAGGGATTGATTTTCCTGATATTTCAGCTATTTCAAACTGATTTCTATTAAAAGAACCACCCGATCCCAATAGGTCTCCAAGTATAAATGCTAGTAATGCAAGTCCAATTACAACTGCAACAAGCGTTCCAGCACGATTTCTGAGTTTTTCTAGTGTAGCCATTTAAAATTAATATTAGTTCAAAGATTTGCCTTTTTTAAGGCTACGAATATAGCTATTTTAGTCTATTGCATAAAGAGATAGTTGACTTTTTAAGCCTAAAAGCGAAAAAAAGGTGTACTTATGTCAACACTTACCATAAATCAACATAATTTGGTGCCTATTCGTATGGTATTAGCTAGGTTTATTAATCAGTAAAGATAACTAAGAGCTGTTTGAACACTAGCTATAAACAGGAATCACCCTAATATTACATAAAACCTTTAATTCAACACTCACAAGATATCGAAATGATATGCTACCTTTTTGAATTAATGGTAAAATGAATTTGGTCGATGCGGGTTCCATCCATTTTGACAACTCTTAGCCTAAAGGAATCAATCTCAATTTCCTCCTGGGGTTTAGGAATACTTTGATAATTCGAAATGATAAACCCAGCCAATGTGCCGTACTCTTCGGACTCGGGAATATGAAAATCATACTTGTCGTTCAGGTAGTCGATCTCTAACCTTCCACTTAAAATAAACTCATCATCGGAAAGCTGTTTTTCAACAAATTCGCTAGAATCGTGCTCATCATCAATCTCGCCAAATATTTCCTCTATAATATCCTCAATGGTAACCAAGCCTGCCGTTCCGCCAAATTCGTCAACCACAATTGCTAAGCTCTTTTGCTCTCTTATAAAAGTAGTTAGCAATTCGTGCGCCTGCATTGTTTCGGGAACGAAATCAATTTTAAACATTTTTGATTTTATACTCTGAGGCCTTTTAAACATATCTTTAGAGTTAACATAACCAATAATATTATCTATGCTGCCCGCATAAACTGGTATTCTAGAGTAGTTTGTTTTTATAAACTTTTCGGTGAGCTCAGCTATTGTGCCTTGTGAGTCGATTGCCTCGATATCAGTACGTGGCAACATACAATCGCGAACCTTTACTTCAGAAAAATCTAGTGCATTCTGAAACATTTTAATATCGTGCTCCTGCTCTGACTCTTCCCTCTCAATACTTTGCGCTTCTCCCACAAAATGATTCAAGTCAACTTTTTCAAAAACCTTATTCTCTTCACTCTGACTAACCTCAAACCTAAAAATGCGTCGAATAATACCAAATGACAAGCTTGTTGAGAATCTGCTTATGGGATAAAGTATGATATAAAAAAACAGCATAGGCAAAGCAAAGAAGTTCAAAAATCCGTTGGGATGCATTCTAAAAATTGACTTGGGCAAGAACTCGGCAGTTACCAGGATAATTGCTGTTGAGAGAACGGTTTGAACTAAAAGCATACCCATCTCATTGGAAATGTATGGGTTCAAAAAGTTTTCAAGCAGTACTGCCATGGCCAAGCCATAAATAACTAGGGCTATATTATTACCTACCAGCATGGTAGCAATGTACCGATTCGGATTTTTAGTATATATTTGTACTATGCGCGATGTAAAAGTGCCCTGTTTCCTATCGAGTTCGATGCGTAACTTGTTAGACGAAAGGAAAGCGATCTCCATTCCGGAGAAAATTGCTGAAAAGAGTATTGATAAACCAATTATAACCAGGTTATAATCATCCATTTAGACTAAATCAATTATTTTTATTTGATGAGGATTTTCGCCGAAATCGCCTGAGTAAGAACATACCAAACGCCACAACCGAAAGGATATAGAACATGTAACTATTCTCTATTCCAAATTTAATGGTTGCATTAATGCCCAACGCTAAGCAGGCTAGGCCTAAAATCACCCAAATTATTTCTAGAATTTTTGGTAACGCATTCATAAAAATACAAATTTAATGTTCGATATAAAGATAGTTGAAATTTTACAAAAATCTTAGCTAGTTTCAACTTACTCTTCTTGAAGATATATCTTACCCGATGGTTTTCGTACTACCCAGTCGTTAAAATCTTCATCAGAATCCATTCCCTCCCCAAAAATAACATCATCGCCCGAGGTGAGTTTGACCATATCGTCGGAATAAATCTTTCTGGCTTTTTGATCCCAAAAAAGTTGTTCGGTATTTAGTATTTGCCCCTTGTTGTTTTGGGCTACAACATCATACCGAGCATCCCACAGCTCTTCTTCTTCGTAAAAAATAGCATAGTTCGCCGTAATGGTAGATTCAATATTCAACGAATCATCGTAATTATAAACGGTTATACCCTTTGGAAACTCATGGTATGGCTCCTCGGCATATTGGTAATACATGCTTTCAGGTGCTAATGCACGTACTTTAACTTTCCCGTTTTCGGTATACACAATCTCCATATTTTCGCCTACCAAAGTAGGAACCTGCTCACGCTTAGTAAGAGCGTTTACCATTTCGATATCGGTTTTGCATGAAGAAAGCAAAATAGTCCCTACTAAAGTAGGGACTATCAGCTTTTTTATGCACTCTAAAAACATTGTAGTTCGATGTAAATTACCTATTCTGGGCGGGCTCTTACGGTTGTAACCTCGTTAATCCATCCACCAACGGTATACCTATCATTTATATGCAGATCTTGAAAGAAGATATCATTCTTAGCTGGGAAATACTGCATATAGGTATTAATTAATCTATCACAGTCATCGGCAACAGAGGGGTCAACTCTTTTTGCTTTTATAAACTGGTCAACAGCAGCCCAATAAACGGTTTTCTTTTGAAAATCATCGCTAAAGCAGTTCTTTTCTGCTGCATAAATATGCCCTATTAGGATATAGGCATGTCCGAGGTTTGGATTAATTTTTAACGCCTCGAGCGCCAACAAGCGCCCCTGCTGTGGGTTTCCCATATCGTTAAATACCATATTACCATATTCAACCAAAAATTTCGACTTGGTTACTGAATCTTCCTCATGCTCTACCGCATCTTTATACAGTTCCTCAGCCTTATTATAGTCTTTTGCGTTTACATAAATTCGAGCCAGCTCGTATGCACGAGCTGCAGTAGGCTCAAGTTTATATAACACCTCGGCTGTTTTTTTGTAGAAATCGGAAGTTTGACAACTATTAGCGGTTAACAGAGAGCTAACCATTTTGGCTAAATCTAAGGAGGCCTCCTCGTTGATACGAGGTTCGAAAATATTTTGCAAGCTTTCGCAGTCGGCAACACCAGCATTTGTAAAAATGGCGTCAATGTTTTCTTTCACCTGTAGTAATCTTGAATCATCGGGTTTTGCTGCTAGCTTTGTATCGAGATAGTCGGCTAGCGTAGCATAGGTTTTAATAACCTCCTCACCGCTGAGCTTGTCATTTTCGTACATGGTGTTTGTAACCGCCATAAATGTATAAAGTGCTACCCCTGTTGATTTATCGCCACTAATTTCTACGGATTCTTTAAGAATACCGTATGCCTCCTCGTAACGATTTGGGTCGAGACTCATTAGGTCCATACCTTTTTGCCCAAGCAGCTTTCCTTTTGCATTGAAATGCTCTATGCGCATATCGTAAATCATCATTAACGAATCGATCATTTCTTCCTTGCGCGATGGCGCAACCTCTTCTTCAATCCACTTTTTCATCATCCTAGCACCATGGATATAGGTGTTCTGGCGAGCAGCTGGACATATATTCAGTACCTTTAGCCAATTAGGCTTTGCCTTATCGTAATTGCGTTGCTTATAATCCTCCCCATATAAAGAAAGTGCCACAATACATTGTTGCCTTGCTTCCTCATCAACACCATACTTAGCATCTTTTAAGTAGGCTTGTGCAATACCGTTTACTGCAAATAATAACAGTAGTGATAGGGTAAGTAAGTTTAATGTTAAAATCCTTTTCATTGGTCGGTAATTTTAGTGTTACTATAGAATTTAGTTAAATTTTCGCTTAATAAACCAGAAATCGTAAAATGTAAATCCAATATTAACAACACCGTAGGTTTCCTGGATTAAACCGTTTGATAGGGTGCCCTTTTGGCCCAATTCACACGAAATGTTGAAAGTAGTGTTGCTGCGTTTGAATGGTAAACCTACTCCAAAAGTTATGCCATAATCTTTTATTTGATTATTGCGAAGCTTCAAGCTCGTATTTGAGTAATAAAATCCCGCACGATACGATATTCGCTTAAGATACGAACGTAAATCGGCCGGATTGGGGGTAAGCTGGAGCCCTACACGTAGGGTATTACTTCGAACTAACGAATCGCTGACATTTAAAAACTTAGCATTGGACCAATCTTGCGACGAATAATCAGCACCAATCATAAAGTTCTCTTTATAGGCAAATGTAAAGCCTACCGAAACGTTCCTGGGGAAATCGATAGTACTTTTGGGGTACTCTTCGTATGTTAGAGTATCAACAAAATTGTTGTCTGCATATTTTTTGGGGTAAGAAATAAATAGTACGTTTTGTGCACCAATAGCAGTTTCGTTATCGAGTGTACCTCCCACTACTACTTTGTAATCTTTCTCTTTACCAAAGGCAAATGCATACTGAGCACCAAAGCTAAATGCTACATCCCGAACCACCACGCTATTCTGCCTTTTAAAATTTTTGTATGGGGTTTGTGCAGGAAAAATTGTTTCTGTTGTATGCTCAATTGCACCAAAAAAATAGGACATATTGGCTCCAACCGAAAACCCTTTCAAGGGTTCAAAAGCTAGCCCAAAATACGATTGGGTTATTCCACCACTCCCTTGGTTATAATACTGAATTGGCCCTATTGTGCTCAGCAGGTAGGGGTCCATTTCATAATCCTTAATTCGATAGCCTACATTGCTATAGGGCTGAATACCCGCACTTGCGCCCATCCATTTTGCTATGGGAAACTGAATAGCCAAATGGTGCAGGTTAGCTCCCGAATTGAAGTTAGCCTGATTGCTGGTTTTGTAATTAACGCCTGTACCCTCAACACCAAAATCAAAAATAAACGACATGGTATCCTGGGCGGTATAGGTTGCTGGGTTCAAAAAATTTATACTAGTAGAATTACGAACTCCTTGCGATATACCCCCTAGTGCCTTGGTGTTGGCATAGCCCCTACTGCGTATTTCACCTATACCAAAGCGTGAGTATGGCGAAAAGGTTGAGAAGCTTTGGGAAAGCACTGGGATTGAAACCAGTAATACCAATACCAGAAGCAGTAACTTATTGTAAATTTTCATTGTAATCTAAAATTCGGTTAAGCCCTAAAAGCACTAATTTAGAATGCACAAAGATGCTATTTTTTAAGTTTTTATCAAAGAAAAATGAATTGCCTCCTGTAAAAACGACTGCAAGGGGCGAATATTGTTTCCTAATACTATCGATATAATTATCGACCTCGGCTATTACTCCATTCAAAACCCCTGATTTTATTGACATTTTTGTTGTATTACCAACAAGCGGGTATTTTGTGTTAAAAGATACTAAAGGTAGCTTCGCTGTAAAATGATTTAACGCCTTAAACCGCATATCGATACCAGGGGAGATGGCGCCACCAAGGTATTCGCCACAGGATGTTAGCAGATCGTAAGTAATTGCCGTACCGCTATCAATACATAAAACATTTTGATTTTCATATAGTACGCTAGCCCCAACTACTGCAGCTAATCTGTCGGGGCCAAGGGTTTGCTGTGTTTTATAACAATTTTTTATGGGTAAAGGGGTTTGCGACGAAAACTTTAAGGTTGGCACTTGCTGTGAAAGAAACTCTTCAAAATATCCTTTAATTTCCCCAACACTCGAAATAATAGCTCTCTCAATACCGTACTTACTAATCCAACCCTCAATGGAATTTGGATTAAACTCTTTAGCTCTATCGGAAAAATCAATACGGTTGCCTTTAAATACAGCCACTTTCGTCAATGTATTCCCAATATCAACCACCAAGCTGGATGCCTGTAATACTATGGACTCTTTACTCAAGGCTTATAAGTTTTATACTATACTTTTTCTGTTTCAAAAACAGCTGAATCTAATTGTTTTAAAATTACGAGGGCATCATCAATGCTCTTAACCCCTATAACCTTAAGCGATAGCTTATTGCGTTGCTCTTTAAGCTGAAATATACGTGGATTTGCCTGAATATGAGCAATTATTCCTGCAAAAATTGATGATCGGTAAAAAGGAGAAATTTGATTTGAAATAAAGTAACCAATAAACACCCCATTTTTCAGAAGCACCCTTTCCATTCCTAGCGTTTTGGCCAACCTCCTTAAACGAACTACATTAAGGAGTTCTGCTACTTGGTGGGGCAGCTTACCAAACCTATCTTTAAGCTTGTTTTCGAAAGATAGCAGCTCGTGAGGTTCATCTATTAAGTCGAGCTCTCGATAAAGTTTCATCCGCTCTGAAACACTTGAAACGTACGAATCGGGAATTAGCAGCTCCAAATCTGTTTCTATATGGCAATCGACTTTTTCGTGCGACCACATAGTGGCCGTAGGCTTACTTCCCTTGTTGGCATCATCGAACACATCACCAAACTCCTCCTCTCGAAGTTCTTGCATGGCCTCATCGAGAATGCGGTGATAGGTTTCGAATCCGATATCGGCAATAAATCCGCTTTGCTCGCCCCCAAGCAAGTTGCCGGCACCTCGTATATCTAAATCCTGCATGGCTATACTAAACCCGCTTCCCAGCTCCGAAAACTCTTCAATCGCTTTTAGCCTACGCCTTGCCTCGTTGGTTAACCCCTCGAGTGGCGGAGCCAGTAAATAGCAAAAAGCTTTCTTATTGGAGCGCCCTACTCGTCCACGTAGCTGATGCAAATCGCTAAGCCCAAACATATGGGCATTGTTTATAATAATGGTGTTAGCATTAGCTATATCAAGGCCAGACTCTATTATGGTTGTTGAAATTAGCACATCGTAATCGCCCGAAATAAAGTCGAACATCGCCTTTTCAAGCATCTTTGATTCCATCTGCCCATGGGCAACGACCGAGGTAATGTTAGGACAAATTTTCGAAATCATCTGCTGTACCTCAGCAATATTCTGCACCCGATTATGCACGAAAAACACCTGCCCTCCCCGACTCACCTCATACTCTATAGCCTCTTTTACAATATCAGCATTAAAGCTATGTAACTCGGTAGCTATTGGATGCCTGTTGGGGGGTGGCGTATTTATAATTGATAAATCGCGAGCACCCATCAGAGAGAATTGTAACGTACGTGGTATGGGTGTAGCTGTTAAGGTTAAGGTATCAACATTAATACGAAGTTTTTTTAGCTTCTCTTTAGCTGCAACGCCAAACTTTTGCTCCTCATCGATAATAATAAGGCCTAGGTCTTTAAAATTTACCATCCTATTGAGCAGGGCATGGGTTCCAATAATAATATCGACTTGGCCCTGGGCTAAACGCGAAAAAATATCTTTTTGAGCCCTAGGCGTTTTCATCCGACTAACAAATTCTACATTGCAAGGAAAATTTTTGAGCCGTTGGCTAAAGGTTTGAAAATGCTGTAAAGCAAGAATGGTTGTAGGTACCAGTATGGCAACCTGCTTGCTATCGGCAACAGCCTTAAAAGCCGCCCTTATCGCAATTTCCGTTTTCCCAAAACCCACATCGCCACACACAAGCCTATCCATAGGAACGGCGCTCTCCATATCCTCCTTAACCGCTTGAGTTGCCTTCTCCTGATCGGGGGTATTCTCGTAAATGAATGATGCCTCTAACTCTTCCTGTAAATAAGAATCGGGCGAGTAGGCAAACCCTTTCTCTACCAACCGTTTTGAGTACAATGCAATAAGGTCTTTGGCAATATCCTTAACCTTGCTTTTAGTTTTTTGCTTTAGCTTTTGCCATGCACCCGACCCCAGCTTATGGAGCTTAGGCAATTCGGCATCCTTACCCCTATACTTTGAAATTCGGTGTAGATTATGAATGCCAACCAACAGGGTATCCCCGTCCTTATAGGTAAGCCTAACGGTCTCCTGCATTTTACCGTTAATTGATTGCTTGATAAGCCCACCAAAAACACCGATACCATGATCGACATGCACAACGTAATCACCCTGTTGTAAGCTTAATAGCTCTTTCATTGAAAGGCTATCGCGCTTAGAAAATTCGTTTTTTAGCTTATACTTCTGGTAGCGATCGAATAGCTGATGATCGGTAAAAACACATACCCTTAATGTATGGTCAATAAACCCCTGATGCAACGTTGACGCAATGGGAGTGAATCGAACACCTGAATTTATGCTTAAAAAAATACTCTCAAGACGCTTGTGCTGATTGGGGTTGTCGGCCAGTATATAGGTTTGGTAGCCTTTTTCATCAAAACTAACTAGATGCTGAGTAATTAATTCGAAGTTTTTCTGGAATTTCGGTTGAGGAACGACCTCAAAATCTATTGTAAGGGTTGGTTTCAATATCTGTTTCACCCCAAACTCAACCAAACCAAAGGTTTGCATTAGCTTAAAAAAATCGCCTCCAGCTGTAAAGTGCTCCTTACGCCCAACGCTCTCGAAAGTTTGGTTCATATCACCAAGAACTACCTCAATATCCCTAAACCAAACTACCGTACTATGGGGCAACAATTCGAGTAAGCACTTCCTGTCGTTATCATCTTCCTGCTCTGCCTGCAAATCGGGAATAAACGATACGGTTTGAAGATTCTCTTTTGAGAGCTGATCATCTACACTGAACGAGCGGATAGATTCAACCTCCTCGCCAAAAAAATCGATACGGTAAGGTAGTGGCGATGAGTACGAAAAAACATCAACAATACTACCTCTAATAGAAAACTGCCCGGGCTCGTAAACAAACTCGGTACGCTCGAAGCCCGTGTCGAACAAAAATTCTGCTAAAAAACTCTGAGAAATTGATTCTCCAACCGATAGGTTAATAGAATTTTTGGTGAAATAATCGACAGGGACCACCTTTTCGGCAAGAGCCTCGGGATAGGTAATAATTACAAACCCACCCTGCGAATTGGCATTTATGGCAGGGATTGCTTTTTGTGTGTCGGTGCGCTGGATTAAAGCCGCAGGTAATTTCTGATCGTATTGCACCGAGCGCTTATACGATGATGGAAAAAAGAATAACCTTTCCGATGGCAATATGGATGACAAATCGGTGAAAAAATAGGCAGCCTCCTCCTTATCATTCAAAATTACAAGCTGGGTATTTCCTATAGTGCCATTTACGGCAGCCGCCAATAGCGAAACTGAAGAACCTGCCGTACCCTTAACCCTTACCCTGCTCGATAAACTACCCTTCAACTCATCGGATAGCCTAACCACCGTGGGTTGCCGCTGGTACATCAAAACTAAATCGGAAATTGAAAAATCGCCCTGCATTAAAGATTGAAATATTAAACCTCAAAGTTAGAACGAATCCTTTTCCTATCAAGTGAAAATTTGAAATCTTTTTTTCAATTCAACCAAAAACGGCTAAGTTGCGAACTTTATAAAACCAAGTTTGCTGTTAAGAAAAGTGAAAATTGGAAAATTGATTTTACATTTGTAGCATACAAATGCAATAATTCAACCTCATATTAATATGAATAAACCCACAAAACATATTGACATTGAACAGGTTTTGGCAAGTAAAAGTCCAAGGTTGAAAAAAGCGCTCCCTCGCTTTATGATTCGATATCTAAAAAAAATTGTACATGAGGATGAAATCAACAGGGGGTTGGACGTATTTGGCGACAAGGAAGGGACTGAATTTATTGAAGGTGCCTTAGAATTTTTAGGTATAACCTATACCATTGAGGGGCTTGATAATTTGGATGAAAACGAAAGGTATGCTTTTGTATCGAACCACCCACTGGGGGGGCTTGACGGAATAATACTAATACTTGCCCTAAGTAAAAAATTTGGCCCAATAAAAGTGCCTGTTAACGACCTGTTGATGAACGTTAAACAGCTAAATGTTTTTTTTATTCCTGTAAATAAGCATGGTGCCCAAACAAGAGAAAGCGCGAAGCTGATGGAAAGCACGTACGCTTCGGATAAGCAGCTATTTACTTTCCCGGCAGGTTTATGTTCTCGTAAACAGAGGGGCGGAAAAATTGAAGATTTAGAGTGGAAAAAGAACTTTATTGTTAAGTCGATAAAGCACCAGCGCCAAATTGTACCCATCTTTTTTAGCGGGAAAAACTCTAACTTCTTTTACAATTTAAGCCGAATAAGAAACTTTTTGGGTATAAAAGTCAATATTGAAATGCTATATTTGGTTGATGAGATGTTTAAACAGAAAGGGAATAAACTACACGCTCGCGTGGGTGAACCCATTCCGCCCGAAATGTTTAAATCAACAAGCCGCCCAAAAGAGTGGACCGCATGGGTAAAGGCAAAAACTTATAGCTTAGATAATGCCCAGTAGCGTTACATCAAAACGCAACAACCCTGCAATTAAACAGTTCGATTACTTTAATAAAACTAAAAAGGTTAAATTTGAAGCGGATTTTACATGCTTTTTAAATACAAAACAATGGAACAAATTATTGAACCAGTTAACAAAGAACTACTGATAAAGGAATTAACCGACGATAAGTTTGTTCGTAAAACGAATAACGGCGGGAACCTACTTTACATATTTACAGCCCACGATTCGCCAAACTTAATGCGCGAGGTTGCAAGACTAAGAGAATTAAGTTTTCGAAGTGCTGGCGGAGGAACTGGTAAGGAGATAGATATTGACAAGTACGACCTTTCGGACAATCCATATAAACAGCTTATAGTTTGGGATCCCGAGGACAAGGAAATTCTTGGTGGGTACAGGTATCACCTTGTTAATCCGAACGAAGGCGGAGAATTAAACCTTTCGACCACTGCACTCTTTAATTTTTCTGATAGATTTAAAAAAGAGTACCTCCCATACCTTATTGAATTGGGGCGCTCTTTTGTACAACCAAAGTACCAATCGAAACAACGACGTGTAAAAAGTTTATACGCTCTAGATAACCTTTGGGATGGGCTTGGTGCGCTGGTTGTGCTTAACCCAGGGATTAAGTATTTTTTTGGTAAGGTTACCATGTATCGGCAGTACAACACTAGTGCTCGCAATGCGCTGCTTTATTTTATGGAAAAGCATTTCGCCGATAAAGAACAGCTGGTTACCCCAATTGAACCCATGAAAATTGATCTTGACCACGAAAAAATGGAAAGCATCTTTGTGGGTAAAGACTATAAGGAGGACTACAAAATTTTGTCGCAAAAAATAAGAGGTTTGGGCGAACGCATCCCTCCGCTAATTAACTCGTATATGAATATAAGCCCATCAATGAAAGTATTTGGCACTGTAATTAATCCTTACTTTGGCGATGTTGAAGAATCAGCAATAATGATTACTATTTCTGATATATATCAGAATAAGATTGAGAGACACGTACTCTCGTTTATAAAAAGGAAAATTACTAGAAAATAGATGAACATAAAGCAAAATCGGGTTAGCTAAATGCCTAACCCGATTTTTTATATAGAAAAACCACCTACCTCTCCTCCTCAAAAACCTTTTCAAAAGTATTACTTCGGAACTTATCCATATCTCCACCTACCCGCTCATAGCGCTCGCACTGCTTCGTCTCTTTGTTGGCATACTCTTGTTGCTGCTTTAAGTACTTTAAAAGCGTGGCAGATTTGAGTATTCCAGAGTTCCTTGCAGCGGAAATGGTACTATTATAATCGGCTAAAAACTCGCATGCATTCGTGATATTTACATACCGGTAAAAGTATATGTCAATAAGTTTTATTAAAGCATCGAGCCTAATTTCAAGATGCTTTCGAGATTCAATTCCAGCTGGTATAGTATTTACAGTAATGGTATACTTCTCGGCAGCCTCTTTGTACTCCTCATTATTATAATCCTTTTCAGCTGATTTAAAGCTAAATTCGGCAGCCCTTATAGCTCGCTTATCTTGCGAGAACGAATCGGATGGCAAAAGTAAAGCCAACGACATCAAAAAAATTATTACGTTTTTCATAGCATTTACGGTTAATGGTTTATAAACAAATTTACTAAAAACATTAACAACATCAATGCCAATATTTGCCAATATTGCTCTAACCCCAATTATTCATTCGAATAATTGGGGTCTCCGACAGCGACTAAGTCTCACAACCAATTTTATTGCCCAAAATTGGGCTCAACCATGTCGAGGTAACCCGCATTTGTATTCATCTTTAACAAATTTAATGAGTAATGCGGGCTAAAGCTTATTATTTTGACAACTAGTAGGCTCGTTGATCCTTCCCCTCAATAAAATTGATGAATGAAGTATTTACTACCTTATTGCCACCAGGAGTAGGGTAATTACCTGTAAAATACCAATCTCCCGTATCGTTGGGGCATGCTTTATGTAACGCTTCAATTGTTTGAAAAACAATTTTAACCTTAGCCTTCATCCCATCAGGAGTTAAGAGCTGGGCTATTTTATCTGAAATTTGAGTAGGGGTAAATGGCCTATATATATCTTTCACATAGTTTATCATCTCCTCCTTAGGTAAATTTTGCTGAGCCTTACATTTTTTGTATACGCTACTAATAACACGCCCGTTTCCTGTCTCTTTTAACAGCTCAATAGTTGCCCTAAAAGCAATAAAATCGCCAAGTTTAGCCATGTCTATACCGTAACAATCGGGGTATCGTATTTGTGGAGACGACGACACTACGACTATCATCTTAGGGTTAAGCCTGCCCAAAATCTTGAGTATGCTTTCGCGAAGAGTAGTTCCTCTAACTATTGAATCATCAATAATAACTAAATTATCCTTGCCCTCGCTAAGTACTCCATAGGTTACATCGTACACGTGCCCCACTAAATCGTTACGCCCACTATCCTGTGAAATAAAGGTGCGAAGCTTAATATCCTTAACAGCTATTTTTTCGACCCTGGGACGTGGGCTTATTATGCTCTCGATATCCTTCTCGGTAAGCTTGCCGTTAAGCTCATTTATTAACCTAACCTTTTCGCTGTTCATATACTCCTCAACACCTTTAACCATTCCATAAAAAGCTGTTTCGGCAGTATTGGGAATAAACGAAAAAACGGTATTCGTTACATCATAATCAATGGTTTCGAGAATAATTGGGGTTAGTACCTCGCCAAGTTTTTTCCTCTCCCTATAAATATCGGTATCGGTGCCGCGCGAAAAATAGATGCGTTCAAATGAGCAGGAGCTCCGAGCTTGTGGTACCCGAATTTCGTGTGTGCCAATTTCACCCGATTTTTTGATGATAAGGGCAAACCCAGGGTCAATCTGTTTTACCTTATCGGCAGATACATTCATAACGGTTTGTAGCGCTGGTCGCTCAGATGCCGCTACTACAACCTCATCATCTATATAATAAAATGCGGGCCTTATTCCCCACGGATCGCGACAAACAAAAGCATCGCCATGACCTATCATTCCAACTAAAGCATAACCACCATCAAAATCGCGGGTTGCCTCCTGCAATATTTGCTTAATATTTAGCCCATCAGCAATTAGCTTACTAATCTGTATATTGGCATTCCCCTCATTTTTATACTGCCGAAACAACCTCTGATTTTCGTCATCTATAAAATGCCCTAGCTTCTCTAGAACGGTTACCGTATCGGAATAATCTTTAGGATGCTGGCCAAGGTCGATAAGCGTTTGAAAAAGTTCATCAACATTAGTCATATTAAAATTGCCAGCCAAGGCCAATGTTCTTGATTTCCAGTTATTCTCTCGTAGAACAGGATGAACATAATCAATACAGTTATTCCCGAAAGTTCCGTAGCGCAAATGTCCAAGGTAAAGTTCCGCTGCATAGGGTACATTTTGTTTTGCCCATACCGCATCGGCAATTAAATTAGGGGTTGATGCTATACTCGAAATGCTGCTGTGAATAGAATTGAACACATCATAAATTGGGGATGATGAGTTACTTCTAACCCTGTCTATATATCGATGTCCTGGCTTTAAATCAAACTTAATTGATGCCACCCCTGCACCATCCTGCCCCCTATTGTGCTGCTTTTCCATTAGCAGGTATAGCTTATTAAGGGCATACATCCACGTTCCGTACTTTGCATGGTAGTACTCGAGTGGTTTCAGCAGCCTTATTAAAGCAATACCACACTCATGTTTTATTTGATCTGACATGGCTTTTTAACTTTTTTTGATTTGATAAAGGACAAGTACCAATACAAGAATTCGAGTACACTCTGCTCTTGTGAATAACGTTTTTTTTCAAAAGAGAGGTACTGCATACTCATTATGATTTATGATTCAATCTAACCGTGGGAAATTTATCCGCTCGGGCACAATAAACGCCTTAGGGTAGTCTTTTGCCAACTGTTTTAACCTCTTAAACGCTTCGTCGCGGGTGCGAAAATCGCCAACAGATACCTTGTAGTATGGGCTATCGAAAGTTCGGTAAATTGCCATGCCAGGATAAATCTCCATAAATTCATTCATAACCTCTTCGGATTGCTGGCGCGATTGCTGACCTAAATCAAAGTATATACGTATGCGAAACCCTTGCATACCTGGTGTGGATGCGTTTTGCAAATAGTAACGATTCAATAAATCGTTAATCGTGGCGTCGTGAGTAATGGTAATATTTCCCTTTTCGGGGTTCGATTTCTCGATCTCATTAATAATACCAAACGATTGCTGCCCGTAGCTATTACTAAACATTACAACACTAGTTACCAGCAGCAAAAGGCGCATTACACTTTTTAATATGGTCATATTCTAAATTCTGATGAATTTACAGAGTACAAATGTAAAAATTATAAATAGCATACAAACTATACCTTACAATGACGATGACATTTCGATAATTGCCTGCCGAGGTATTTTAATGGTTTTTCGAATTGGAAACGAACGTCCCTTAACCTTTCCTTCAACCTCAATACTTTCCATCAACCCCTCTAACGACCCCGATGAAACTATACGAAAAGCATCGGCAATTGTTCGAAGTTCAATTTCAGCAGGTACGGAATAGGTTTGCTTTGAACAGGGTACCAACCTGATTGGTTCAACTACCTTAAAGGTGCCTAGCTCTCTGCCGTTAAGCCAAGCCTTAAAATCTATTTCAACAACCGAAATTTTTCGAGTATTCGGGTTATCGATTTCAACATCGAAGCTAAGCATTATCACCTTTTTGTTGAGCCCCTTAAATTCAACATCCTTAATACCCTTAATGCTTATTTCGTTGAATTGTGCACAGCCTAACAACAGTATAGGAGTAACCAGTATTAATAGCCACTTCCTCCTCAATATTTTATCTTTCATATGGTTCTGTAAAACTAGTCCTCCTCTTCAAGAGCCTTCAATAGCTCGTCTGTCATCTCAATATTATGGTACACGTTCTGAACATCCTCGTTATCTTCAAAAGCATCAATAACTTTCAAAACCCTTAATGCAGCCTCTGTGTCGAGCGTTTTATAGTCGTTAGGTATTCGCTGTAAACTTGCATTTTCGGCTTCTATTCCCAACTCTTCGAGCTTCTTTTGCATCTTACCAAAATCGGCCATTTGGGTATACACCTCAAAGTAATCATCACTTATATCAATCTCTTCGGCACCAGCATCAATAAGTTCCAGTTCAAGCTCATCCTGATCATGGTCGCCTTTTGGGATTACGAAAACGCCTTTTCTTTCGAACAAGAAACTGAGTGAGCCGTTGGTTCCAAGGCTTCCGCCCCTTTTGGTAAAGATTGACCTTATAGAACTAACTGTTCTATTGTTGTTATCGGTAAGACACTCAATAAAAATAGGCACGCCCTCAGGGCCATAGCCCTCAAAGGTTAACTCTTGTAGTGCATCACCCTCGCTATCGGCTTTGCTAATTGCCCTCGAGATATTATCTTTAGGCATATTAACGCCCTTAGCGTTATTTATGGCTGCACGCAGCCTAGGGTTTGTTTCTGGATCGGATCCTCCCTCGCGAACGGCAACGGAAACCTCCTTTACAATTCGACTAAACATTTTTGAGCGTTTAGCATCAGCTGCTCCCTTTTTACGCTTAATTGTTGACCATTTACTATGTCCTGCCATAATATTAACTATTAAATATCCTACTTGCAAATACTGTTTTATAACGCTTTACATCAAAAGCATTTGAGTTACAAATTTAGACAAAAAATCGGGTAGAGCAATAGTATTTTTTATAACTATTGATAATATGGCACTTACAAACATCAAAAGCATTCTATTAAAGCAATCTACCAACGAGTAGCTAAATAACTTCCCTAAATATTTAGGATAACAGAACGGTATTCAACAACAAGAACTATTTTTCCATTAACTTTGTCGCCAGAAAAAATAGTTGCTAATACATAAAGCTTTCACGTTGACTGATATTAATAATACGGCAGGCAAGTTTTATATTGAAACCTATGGTTGCCAAATGAACTTTAGCGACAGTGAGGTGGTTGCCTCAATTCTGTCGGATAACGGGTATACTTTAACCCGCAGTATTGATGAAGCGGATATTATTCTTGTAAATACCTGCTCTATTCGTGAAAATGCTGAGACGAGGGTTTGGGGCAGGCTTGATGTTTATAGACTTCAAAAAAAGGAAAAACCCTCGGTACTAATTGGCGTACTAGGCTGCATGGCCGAGAGGCTAAAAGAAAAATTACTAAGTAAAGAAAAACTGGTTGATATTGTGGTTGGCCCTGATGCTTACCGCGATTTACCCACGCTGCTACAATCGGCAAAAGAGGGGCAAGAAGGAATAAACGTGTTGCTTTCGCGCGAGGAAACGTACGCCGACATTAATCCTGTTCGATTAGATAAAAATGGGGTTTCTGCATTCGTTTCAATAATGCGAGGTTGTAACAATATGTGTACATACTGCGTTGTACCCTACGTTAGGGGTGCAGAGAGGAGTAGAGATCCAGAAACTATAATTCGCGAAGTAAAAGAACTTATTAATAACGGATACAAAGAGGTTACCCTTTTGGGGCAAAACGTTGATAGCTACAATTGGGTTAACGGTGAAAACAAAAAAGTTGGCTTTGCCGAACTTCTTGAAATGGTTGCAAAGGTAGATCATAACATCAGAGTACGTTTCTCAACATCGCACCCAAAGGACCTGTCGGATGACGTACTTTACACCATGGCCATGTACGAAAACATTTGCGACCATATACATCTACCCGTTCAGTCGGGCTCTTCGCGTGTTCTTGATCTAATGAACCGAGGATACTCGCGCGAGTACTACATGGGTCGCATTGAAGCCATTCGCAGAATTTTGCCCAGCAGCACAATATCGACCGATATGATAACGGGTTTTTGTGCTGAAACTGAGGAAGATCACGAGCAAACCCTATCGTTAATGGAATGGGTTGGTTACGATTTTGCCTACATGTTTAAATACTCTGAGCGCCCAAATACAAAGGCTGCACGAAGAATGCAAGACGATGTGCCTGAAGATGTTAAAGCTCGTAGGCTAACCGAAATAATTGAGTTACAAAACAAATTATCGGAGGAGAGTAAGAAAAAAGATATTGGTAAAAGATTTAAGGTTCTAGTAGAGGGCGTATCAAAAAAATCTGACGAGCAGTTTTACGGCCGAACCTCTCAAAATAAGGTGGTTGTATTCCCAAAAGAAGACTCAAAAATTGGCGATTACGTTTTTGTAAAAGTTCACGAATCGACCCAAGCAACACTAATTGGAACTATCTCTAAGTCCTAACTTCATTAAAAACCACTGCTTTGTAATCTAGAAACAACTTCCCTATTACATCAAGGCAATCAAGCATGGAAACTGCAAACCAATTGGTTGGATAATTTCTACTCTACCAGCTTTATTTTAAGTTCGGCCAGCTGTTCGACCGAAATACTCGAAGGCGAGTTAATCATTACGTCCCTACCCGCATTGTTTTTAGGGAACGCAATATAATCACGAATCGATTCAACGCCATCCATTACAGAGCACAGCCTATCGAACCCAAATGCAATGCCACCATGAGGTGGTGCTCCGTACTTAAAAGCATTTAGAAGAAAACCAAACTGGTCTTCGGCTTGCGCCTCGGTAAACCCTAACACCTTAAACATTTTGTACTGCAGTTCCCTATCGAAAATTCGTATCGATCCTCCTCCAATTTCAGCTCCATTAATAACCAAATCGTACGCATTAGCCCTAATAGCAGCAGGATCGGATTCGAACAGATGAATATCGGACTGAACTGGCGAGGTAAACGGGTGATGCTTTGCATAAAAACGATTCGTTTCCTCGTCCCATTCGAGCAGCGGAAAGTCAACAACCCAAAGGGGTGCAAAACTATCGGCAGGTCGTAAACCTAACCTTTCGCCCATTTCAAGCCTAAGCTGACCCAGTGCCTCGAGAGTTTGGATTCTATCTCCAGCCATAATCAGCAACAAATCGCCATCTTCGGCTCCCATATGGCTAGCCCATTGCTTTAGATCATCGGGAGTAAAAAATTTATCAACCGACGACTTAATATCGCCATTTTCTCCAAGCTTAACGTAAACCAAACCTTTTGCACCAATCTGCGGACGCTGTACAAACTTTGTTAGCCCATCGAGCTGCTTACGCGAGTAATTGGCACAACTAGGTACCGAAATACCCCCAATAAATTCGGTTTTATCAAAAACAACAAATCCTTTCCCCTTAGCGAGATCGGTTAAATCACGAATTTCCATTCCGAAACGTAGGTCGGGCTTATCGGAACCATATAACGACATGGCATCGTTATAAGACATGCGCTGAAAAGGAGCCGCAAAATCAACATTAAGAATATCTTTAAACACAGATGCAACCATACCCTCAAAGGTGCTAATCACGTCATCCTGCTCAACGAATGCCATCTCGCAGTCAATCTGAGTAAACTCTGGCTGCCTATCGGCCCTTAAATCCTCGTCGCGAAAACACTTTACAATCTGAAAGTACTTATCCATACCAGCTACCATAAGTAGCTGCTTAAAGGTTTGGGGCGATTGGGGTAAAGCATAAAACTCGCCAGGATTCATTCGCGAAGGGACTACAAAATCGCGAGCACCCTCGGGTGTAGATTTGATAAGAGATGGGGTTTCAATCTCAATAAAATCTTGTGCATCGAGGTATCGCCGTACAGCTTGCCCCACTTTATGCCTATGCATTAGCGCATTCTTAACGGGTTTACGGCGTATATCGAGGTATCGGTACTTCATCCTAAGTTCTTCACCTCCATCGGTTTCATCCTCGATGGTAAAAGGGGGAACCTCGGAAGTGTTAAGAATTGTTAAACACTTTATGTCGATTTCTACCTCACCGGTAGGAATTTTTTTATTCTTGTTGGTTCGCTCTAGAACCTCACCCTCAACCTTAATAACATACTCTCTTCCAAGGGTTTCTACCACCTCAGTTAAATCGTTGCTGGTGTTCTCATTGGCAACAAGTTGGGTAACTCCGTACCTATCTCGCAAATCGATAAAGATCATTCCCCCAAGATTTCTGACACGTTGTACCCAACCGCTAAGGGTTACCGTTTGTCCAATATGTGTAGCACAAAGTTCGCCACAGGTATGAGTTCTATACATTTCTTCATGTTTTTATTAAGGTTGCGAAGGTATAAATAATTACCTTTGCTTACAATTTATGGCACCCATTTTGCAAACAGTTCATCGTAGCAACAAATATTAAGAATGAATCACAATAAAAAGTTTATGCTCGAAGCCCTAAAGGAGGCAAAAAAAGCACAAGCTAAAGATGAGGTTCCAATAGGTGCAATTGTAGCTTGCGGCAATCAAATAGTAGCAAGGGCTCACAATTTAACAGAAACCCTTAACGACCCTACCGCACATGCTGAGATGCAGGCAATTACAGCTGCAAGTGCTTACCTTAATGGGAAATACCTAAACGACTGCACGCTATACGTTACGCTTGAACCCTGCCCCATGTGTGCAGGGGCACTATACTGGAGTCAAATAGGTAAATTGATTTACGGAGCAAAAGACCCTAAAAGAGGGTACTCACTGCTATCAAATACGTTGCTTCATCCAAAAACAGAAGTAACCAGTGGTATAATGGCCAATGAAGCGGCCGTACTAATAAAATCGTTTTTTAAAACCAAACGATAAAGCACTATATTATATGATTTGGACACGCTCTTATTTATAATAACTCTAAATTACATATCTTTGTAGTAAAACTTTATGAACTTAGTATTTTTATGCCCTTAATAAAAGTAAAGTAACCAAAATAAACGATTAATAATATGAAAACGATTAAACTGTTAGCTGTATTAGCAATATTTTTTGCACCATTTTTAACAAATGCACAAACTTTAAAAGAAGCCACAGAAGAATATAACGCTGGGGCAACTATGTATCAGGAAAAGAAACCCGAAAAAGCGCTAGAGCATTTGTACAATGCAATTGAACTTTGCGAAGATCTGGACGTAGAGGGTGAAGAAACAAAGATATTGGCTGAAGATCTTGTGGCTAAAGCCCATCTACAGTACGCTATGAACCTGTACAGAGCCAAAGACATGTCGAAAGCACTAGAGCAACTCGAAAAAGCAAAAGAAACCGCAATCAAGTACTTTGATAAGAACACAGAGGGTAGGGTTGATAGGATTATCCCTCAACTTTACAATCAAATGGGTAACACCGAGTACAGGAATGAAGATTACGAAAAGGCAATCGGTTACTACAACAAGGCCATTGAGGTTAAGGCGGACTATCCTGACCCTTACTTAGGAATAGCCTTATCACACGAAAAGCAAGAAAACTTTGATGATATGCTCGGCTACCTAAAAGAAACAATTGAAGTATCGGAAAAGGTAAATGATAGAAAAAAAGCCGAAAGCGCAGCAAATAAAGCGAAAGGTTACTTGCTTCGTAAAGGCGATGAAGCCCAAAAGGCTAAAAACTTTGATGAATCGATTACTTTTTTCGAAAAAACGTTAGAGTTTGACAAAACTGATGGATTTATATACTACGTATTAGCAAACAACTATGTTGAACTAAAACAATGGGAAAAAGTTATTGAGTACGGTAATCTTGCGCTAGAAAATAAAACTGAAGCCGTTGACGAAGCTGGTGTATACTACCAAATGGGAACAGCATATCAAAACCAAGGAGATAGTGCTAAGGCTTGTGCTGCATTTAACAATGCTCTTTCGGGTACCTACCGTGCTGCCGCTGAATATCAAATAAATGAAGTTTTAAAATGCAACTAAAAGGTTGCTTATTAAACAATAAAAAAGGGAGCTGAACAGCTCCCTTTTTTATTACCTAATTCCTGAATAATATCATCAGTCTCATGCTTAGCCTACTTTAGCCCTTCCGTTGCTCTTTGTGGAATAAAGCCTGTAAATAAAGATACCCGCTTCTGGTGATCATTACAATACTCTCGATTTATACGGAAAACCTATTTTACCAACTAAAAAACCAAGACGAACAGTGTTACGTAATTACAAATATTGATATTACTTTTGACAGCAAAGTTAAGAATTACTATCATTGTATTTGCAGTAAATTGCGAGCAAAATATTCCCCTTAACTACCGTATTAATCTCAAAAAAGAACCATGCAACGCGCCATCGAACTTCTGTGTCCCGCCAAAGATGTTGAAACGGGTATTGCTGCCATTAACCACGGTGCCGATGCTGTTTATATTGGCTACAAAAAATTTGGTGCCCGCAACGCAGCAGGAAACTCGCTAGCCGATATCGAAAGGCTAACACAATACGCCCACCTATTTTTTGCAAAGGTGTTTGTTACCATAAACACTATTCTTTACGAGTCGGAATTAGAAAACGTTCAAAAGCTAATTCACCAACTCTACAATATTGGGGTTGATGCCATAATTATACAGGATATGGGAATTTTAGAAATGGATTTACCCCCCATACCACTCCATGCCAGCACACAAACCCACAACATTACTGCCGAAAAGCTGAAATTCTTGCAAAGTGTGGGTATCCAGCGGGTAATTTTAGCCCGTGAACTCTCATTGCGTGAAATAAGTACGATAAGGAGCACTTCTGACGTAGAAATAGAAGCATTTATTCATGGTGCGCTATGTGTTTGCTATAGCGGGCAATGCTACTTAAGCCATTTTTTAACAGGGCGAAGCGCCAACAGGGGCGAATGCGCTCAACCCTGCCGCTCAAAATATGACCTAATTGACGAGAACGGGAAAATCCTTGCCAAGGATAAGCACCTACTATCGCTTAAAGACTTTAACCAATCACAAAACATTGAGCAGCTTATAGAGGCTGGGGTTAGCTCGTTTAAGATTGAGGGGCGACTTAAAGATATTTCGTACGTAAAAAACAACACCGCGCACTACAGGCAAATACTCGATAATATTATTAAAAATAGTAAAAGCCTTACAAAACCCTCGTCGGGTAGCTGTAGCTACAACTTTACACCCAATCCCGAAAAAACGTTCAACAGAGGTTACACCCAATATTTTGCTAAAGGGCGTAGCAAAAACATGGCATCGTTTAACACACCAAAATCAACTGGTCAACCGCTGGGAAAAATAATTGAGTGTAATGGTTCCTTTATCGTTATTAATACCGCCGAGGAGGTAAATAATAATGATGGGTTATGCTTTTTCGACCAAAACAACAAGCTCGTTGGGATAAAAGTTAATAAAGTTGTTGGAAGTAAAATTTACCCTAACCACCCGCTTTCCGTTAAGTTGGGAACATCAATGTTTAGGAATTTCGACCACAAATTTGAACAACAGCTACTATCGAATAAATCGGGCACCAGAACCATCGACTGTAAAATTGAGATTAAAATTACCGATTCTTCAATTGAGCTCTTACTTACCGATGAGGACAATGTTGCAACCCATAGTTCCTTTAATTTTGAACCAGAATTGGCTAAAAACCCCAAGGGGATGCTTTTAACACTCAAAAGTCAGGTTGAGAAAACGGGTAACACCGTATATAAAATTTCGAACATAAAAATGCAAACGAATACCCATGTTCCCTTTTTTAAACTAAAGCATATTAACGCATGGCGACGAGAGCTATTGGAAGCACACAATCGAAACAGGCTTAATGCCTACACAAGGGAAGCAAGGGCAACCCCGACCAAAGCAGAAAATTATCCGGACACAGTACTTGACCACACTGCAAATATATCGAACACACAGGCCGAAAATTTTTACCAAAAGCATGGAGCAACCAAGACTGCCCCATGCTTTGAGCTAACCAGTAACAACCAAAACAAAACCTTAATGACAACCCGCTATTGCATGCTATTTGAAATGGGGGTTTGTAACGGAAAGGGGGAAACCATAAAAGAAAAACTTTTCTTAATGGATAATCTCCATAAGTATGAACTAGTATTTGATTGCAAAAAATGTGAGATGAAAATTAAAGGAGGCAAAAAGCAATTCAAAATCACTATTGTCCGGTAAAAACAAAGTTAAACATTATAGATTCTTCGCTTCACTGCGTTTCGCTCTGAAACGCATGTTCGACAAAACCGTTGAAAATAGAAGTGCCTTTGCCAATGACAAATGTTTAGTTTTAAGGGGAGGGCTTGGCTAGCGGCTTCGCCGCTAGCCAAACCCTCCCCTCCCAAATACAACTCAACGCCCTGTCATTCCGACCGTAGGGAGGAATCTATAAATATTAATCGGACGCCAATGATTCAAAATATAAATTTTTACCTCAATAAATTATGCTGGTATAGATGTATATTTGTAACTTTGTAATGAATGGTAATTTCTAACATAGCTAATTATGGATATTTTAAAGATTAAAGGCACGAGCCATTATCCTGAAATTTCTCTAAATGCAGAAACGGGCAAGATTGAATTCTCTGGTAATTCTTTACCTGAAAATGCAAAAGATTTTTACGAGCCCATAAACAGCTGGGTTAGTAGTTATATTGAAGCACCTTGCGAAGAAACTGTTGTAGAGTTCAGAATGACTTACTACAACACTCCCAGCTCTAAAACTATTTTCGTAATCCTAAAAAAGTTAGAGCTAATTCATGGGAAAACGAGCAACGTAAAGATTTTATGGTACTACCCCGACGATGATATTGACATGAAGTACGCTGGTAAAGATTACTCCGAAAGCATCGAAATTCCCTTCGAACTTATTCCCTATCAAGGATAAGAAATCTTAAGTATAAAATCTACAATAAACAGAAGCCCAGCCAAATTGTTGGCTGGGCTTCTGTTTGTGACCCCGACAGGATTCAAACCTGTGACCTTCAGAACCGGAATCTGACATTCTATTCAGCTGAACTACGGGGCCAATTGCCTTGCAAAAATAGCTAAAAAAACAGATTTGACAACTATATACCCAGACCAAAACAATACTAACCTTATGGGGTAAGTTGTATTAATTTATTCATTCGAATAATTGGGGTCTCCGACAGCAACTCCGTCTCACAACCAATTTTGTTACCCAAAATTGGGCTCGCCTTTGCCGGGGTAACCTGCATTTGCATTCATATTTACTATATTTGATGAATAATGTGGGCTAACATCGAAAAAAGATAGTTATATATACCCTTCCCAAACACCAACTGTAGTTAGGCTTCCAGATGAATAACCTGCTGGCACAGAAAAATCAGACGCTGTTATAGCTACCCGTTTTGCGCTGGTTACCTCCGAAACCTGAATGCTACCATCGCCCCTTCGGATTTCAACCTTAACAGGATAACCCCTATCTAGCAGCTCAAAATATTCGGGCGAGCTTTCAAAACTATCAGCGTAAGCCCCCTGAGCTAACTGATTAAGAAAATGACTAAGGCTAATAAAATCAAAATCATTGGCAATGGGCAAATCTTTGGCTATCCATATATTTTCGAGTAAAAACCCTTCCTCGAAAACCTGATATTTTGTTGCTAAAAAGTTCCCAACAACCTGCTGTTCTCCCATCTCTTGTACCAAAAAATTTTTAGTGGGCACAACGCTTCTGTCAGAAAAGGAAGCATCAATCATTTCCATATACATCGCTCGCAACTCATCTTGCTTATCGGCATCAACACCTTCTAACTTTTGATCGATTGAAGCAATTAGCTCCGCCTTTACCTCGGTAACAAACCGTTGTGGATTCCCTCTCCAATATGTTTTATTGCTATGGTTTATATAAAGAAGCTGATTCTTATCCAAAGAGAAAACTGTGCTCAAATCACCAGACACCATTTTCATATTGTAACCATAAAGATATACATGCTCGACCCTTTGCTGTAAACTATCGGCAGGAGAATTGTAATACCGTGTGGTTATATGCCAACCATTAGCCAAAGTACTAAGCGATATAAGCACCAATACAAAAAATGAAATAAATCCCTTGTCCATCTTACCTTTTTTATTCAACAAAAAATGTCAATACATACCCCATAATTTATACGTGGTAAAGATAAAAAATTATCGTTACGTACACTCAAAAATTACAGTATTAGCATGCTTAAAGCATGCTATACTTTCGATTTGTTGTGCTACCAATAAGAATTATAAAAGCAAAACGCTACAAAAATTTAATGCTAAATGTTATATTTGTGCAAACTGTTTAACACCATGAATAAACGAAAAATTTCAAAAATTATTAAGCGCCTAAGATACCTTCCTACCAATAAAAAGTTACATCTCTACATTGCCAATAAATTTAAAGCTATTTTCCTGAGGATAAGCAAGTCAACCAAGGTAGCCTACCCTTCAACGGTGATGATTGAGTTAACAAATCACTGTAATTTACATTGCACCATTTGCCCCCGCGAATATAGATATGGACAGGAAATGGATAAAGGTAAAATGTCTGTACGGCAAGCAAAAGATATTATTGATGAACTTTGGCCCTATCTAGACTCAATAGGACTTACTGGAATGGGTGAAACATTTATGTATGAAAACCTTGAAGAAATTGTAGATTACATAAAAGCTAAAAACAAGGGCATCATTATCTCTATATCAACGAATGCTGTTTTACCCCATTTTATAGAGAAAGCAAAACGAGTAATTGGTAAAATTGATACGATACAAGTGTCAATTGATGGAACGAATTCAGTTTACAATGCAATACGCAAAGGCTCTTCATTTTCAACCCTAACCAGCAATTTAACCGAACTTACTAAGCTGTGCAAAGGAACAACTACCTCCATTATGTTAAATATGGTGGTAACAAAAGAAAACTACACACATATGCCACGACTAGTTGAGTACGCATCGGAAATTGGCGTGAAATACGTTGACTTTACCTTGCTAAACCTTGCCGCTGTTACTGATATAGATGCCAGTTACTACAACTTTTATAAATCGGATAGCTTTCTATCTGTCTGTTCGGCTCTTGAAAAAACCCTCAAGAAGTACCCTAAGGTTACCATCACAAGCAAAAACTTTAAAACGCAGAATAGTTTTCAAAAATGCCCTTTCCCTTGGACACATTTCTACTTTACATGGGATGGATTTTCAGTACCGTGCTGTGCAAAACCATTCCCAAAAGAACTTACCTTTGGAAATGTAATAAATAATAGGGTATTAAACATACTAAACTCAAAGGGATATAGGGAATTTCGGGAAATGTGGTTTAAAAATCAACCCCCGTTATTCTGCAAAAAATGCCATTTTATAAACATTCCTCCTATTACAAGCAAATCTTCCTCGTAAAACACCGCCTCCCTGTAATATCCTAATATCAGGATATTTAGCGTGTGCTATAAAGGAAGTACAACGTAATAATTTTATATTCAGGCAATGGTAATCTGTTTTCAGCTGTACCTCCCATAACTCTATCCATAAATAAAAAAGGGGATGAGCTATAGCCCACCCCCTTTTGAGTATATATTGATGTTTGAAGATTCTTACATCATTCCACCCATACCGCCCATTCCGGGGCTACCTCCCATTGGTGGCATTGGCTCATCCTCTTTCTCGTCAACCATTACACATTCGGTTGTAAGGAACATACTAGCAATTGATGCTGCATTTTCAAGGGCGATGCGAGCCACCTTAGTGGGATCAATAACGCCGCTCTTATGCAAGTTCTCATACTTATCGTTGTATGCATTATAGCCAAAGTCTCCTTTGCCTTCTTTAACCTTCTGCGCAACAACAGAACCATCCTGCCCGGCGTTAGAAACAATCTGACGAAGAGGAGCCTCAATGGCTTGACGGATAATCTTAATGCCTGTATTTTGATCCTCGTTTTCACCAGTTAGTTCGTCTAGCGAATCGATACTACGAATATAAGCTACACCACCACCAGGGATAATACCCTCTTCGACCGCTGCACGAGTTGCACTTAACGCATCGTCAACCCTGTCTTTCTTCTCTTTCATCTCGGTTTCGGTTGCTGCACCTACGTAAAGTACTGCTACACCACCAGCAAGTTTGGCAAGGCGTTCCTGTAACTTCTCACGATCGTAATCGGATGTAGTGTTCTCGATTTGTACCTTAATTTGAGCAACACGCTTTTTAATAGCCTCTTTATCTCCAGCACCGTTTACAATAGTTGTGTTTTCCTTATCAAGAGAAACCTTCTCAGCAGAGCCTAACATTTCGAGTGTGGCCGCATCTAAACGAAGACCTTTTTCTTCGGAAATAACAACACCACCAGTTAGAATAGCAATATCCTCGAGCATCTCTTTACGACGATCGCCAAAACCTGGTGCTTTAACAGCAGCAATTTTTAGAGACCCGCGTAATTTATTTACAACCATGGTAGCTAGCGCTTCGCCATCAATATCTTCAGCAATAATAAGAAGTGAACGTCCATTTTGAGCAACAGGTTCGAGAACAGGAAGAAGATCCTTCATGGTTGAAATCTTCTTATCGGTTATAAGAATGTATGGGTTCTCGAGCACGGTCTGCATTTTGTCGGGATCAGTAACAAAATACGGAGAAATATAGCCCCTATCGAATTGCATACCTTCAACTATTTCAACAGTAGTTTCAATCCCTTTTGCTTCCTCAACCGTAATAACGCCCTCTTTCTTCACTTTCTGCATGGCCTCAGCAATTAGCTTACCAATCTCGTGGTCGTTATTTGCTGAAACTGATGCAACCTGCTCAATTTTTGTATAGTCGTCGCCAATCTCAATACTTTGCTTTTTAAGGCTTTCAACCACCCTAATAACAGCTTTATCGATACCGCGTTTAAGGTCCATTGGGTTGGCACCAGCAGTTACGTTTTTAATACCCACACCAATAATTGATTGGGCCAAAACTGTTGCGGTAGTTGTTCCATCCCCAGCATCATCTCCTGTTTTCGAAGCAACCTCCTTAACCATTTGTGCTCCTACATTCTCTGTCGCATCAACTAGGTCAATTTCTTTAGCTACGGTAACACCATCTTTAGTAATTTGAGGAGATCCAAATTTTCTCTCAATAACTACATTTCGTCCTTTAGGACCAAGAGTTACTCTAACCGCATTTGCAAGCTGATCTACTCCCTTTTTCAGCTGGTCGCGGGCTTCAATATCGAAACTAATAATTTTTCCTGCCATAATATTTATTTTTCATTAAGTTTTATAAATAGATTAAACAAACAGCCTTCCAAATACGATAGGCTATACAACGGCCAAAATATCCGACTGCTTCATCATAAGATATTCCTTACCATCAAGGCTAATTTCTGTGCCAGAGTACTTTCCGTAAAGTACCTTATCTCCCTTTTTTACCTCCATGGTAACATCTTTTGTACCAGGTCCAAGAGCAACTACAGTCCCTTTTTGGGGCTTTTCTTTTGCAGTATCGGGAATGTAAATACCGCTTGCCGTTTTGTCTTCTGCTTCTAAGGGCTCAACAAGAACCCTATCTGCTAATGGTTTAATTTTTAGTTCTGACATTTCTAAAATGATTTATTTGTTAATAAATGTATTCGAATTCACAATTCTGGGTATATCGAAATTTGTGCCAAACGTACAAACCTGACTTTTTGCCCTGTTTTTGGTTGTTAAAAACCCCTTTTTATGTTTTTTTTAATAAAAACGGACAAAAAAAGGATAGGGTAAATTGAGTAAATATTATTGTGTGTTAAAAATAGTACAATACCGCACAAGGAGCATAATTGTAACCATCATACTACCAACTAAAAGCAAGCAAAGAAACTGCACTGCATGAAACGACACAAAACATTTTCGATTTATATAAAAAAAGCGGGTGTCAGTATGTGACATACTGACACCCGCTTATACGAAAAGTTTCTAAGCTTTTACTCTTCATCTGGCTCACCTACATCACCTGCATCGTCGGTAGTAGCAGGCGGGAAAGTTGGTAAGGCCGAGGGGCTGGGTACACGCTCCAGTTTTTCTTCAATTGCCGAACGGCTAACCTCACCCTTATCGCGAGGTATTGCAAAACCAGCCAATATGGTTAAAACTAGAAGGCTAACTGCCAATGTCCATGTAGCCTTCTCTAAAAAGTCGGCCGTTTTACGAACACCCATAACCTGGTTCGAGGAAGCGAAATTAGAAGCCAATCCACCCCCTTTTGAATTCTGAACCAAAACGATTAGAATAAGCAGGATGCTGGCAATAATTATTAATACTGATATAAGCAAATACATTGCAAAAGGTTTTAACGTTTATTTTATTTACTATCTGAGTTCTTAATCTCTATAATTTGAGCGGCAAAGTAAGCTTTTTTTTCTGGATATTTCAAACTTAATCTCTCGTAAATTCTAATAGCCTTATCATTATAGCCTTGTGCCAAGTAGATTTTGGCTAACGATTCGCTCGCAACATCTTCTGGTTCCTTGAGCGACCCCTGTGATATGTCGGGCTGATTAATAGTTTCTGCAGAGGGTGGCTGGTTAGGAGTAATGCGTGGCTGGGTCTCAATAAAAGTGTCAATTAATGAAAAAGGGTCATCCGCTGCGGCCTTATCAGCATCGGTGAAAATACTGCTGTCCCCTTTTTGTATAAGTTCTAATAAGGAGGAAATATCAGCTTCAGATTCGCTAGCATCATCGGGGTTACTTTCCTCTGATTTTTTAAAATCGCCTGACAATGAGCCGTATCCTTCCTCATTAAGATCCCTTTCAGGAATTTCTAGAGTATAAAGTTGAGGGTCCATAAATACTTCATCGTCGGTTTTATGCTGTATATCAACTGGTGAATCGGAAAGCTCAAGGAGCTTATTATCGGTATCCGGCATAAACTCAGCCGCTTTTACATCATCGCTATCAACATCAAGCTTTTTCGGCTTTACCGAATTGCAGTCGTTTGCTACCGAATGAAGGGCAAAAAACAGCTCATTTCTATCCGAAGCCAGTGCCGAAAGTTTTGTAAACTCAGATTCCAAGTCGCCCGAGTTTATATTCTTATCACCAATAACCTTAAGCACTCTTGCTGCAAAAAAATAGGGGAAGTCGTTAGTCAAGCTGTCAAGTTGTGCTAGCTCCTCATTACCGATGCTCTGAGGATGCGCTATAATACTATAAAACTGCTCCTTATCCATGGCTACCAATTTGCTACCGCGCTATTAAATATATCCTCAATCAGCTTATCTACGATAATTGTAACGAGGCTTTGCTCAACCTGCGTTAGCTGTTGCCTGCTATCGAAGTCCTCAAAATGCGAAAAAGTCTTATCGTAGTTCTGGGTTGGATCGATAGCGTTCTCGAATTTAACACGTACCGAAATGGTTAACCTATTCATAGCAGCCACCTCATCGCCCTGAATTGCTACGGGTTGCACACGATAATCGCGAATTTCTCCAGAAAAACTTAAATCGCCATATGCCGTTACCAGGTTTAATCGCGTTTGAGAAGTAAACCTGTTGCGTAGCGATTCTCCAATGGTATTACTTAGCATAGGATTTACCAACGGCGCCAAGTTCTGGAAATGGCCTACGCTCACTGTTTTTACCTCGGGTGAAATAGATGCCCCAGAAAACGAGTAACTTACTGAACACGACACTATGGCCGCTCCGCAAACTACGGCTAGTACTATATTTACCAACTTTTTACAAATCATCTTTCTGCCTATTCATGGCTATATAACCAAAATAATTAGTCTAAGCTATACTCCTTAATTTTCCGATACAACGTTCTTTCAGAAATACCCAATTCCTCTGCAGCCTGCCTTCGCTTTCCGTTATACTTTTTCAAGGCTTTCTTAATCATCTCTATCTCCTTATCGACTAGGGACAAAGATTCCTCAATAATTTCCTCGGTATCCTGTATGTGAGGATTATTTTCGGCAAAAGACTTGGTTTCAAAATCATCTTTTGGGGGTGGTTTTATATGGGGTGTATCGTCTTTATATAAATTCTTCAGTATTCCGGCACTCTCACGAGTTACCTCAACATTATGGCTTTCGCTTTGCATCAAATCGAGCACAAGTTTCTTTAAATCGTTTACATCGTTACGCATATCAAACAGAATCTTATATAAGATTTCTCTTTCGTTGGCAAACGATGGTTCTGATGCTCCCGCTTTGTTGATTATTGCGGGCAGCTTTGTTGCGCTGTAATCGGGCAAATAATGCAAAAGCTTGTCGGCATTAACCAACCGCGACTCCTCTATTACCGATATCTGCTCGGTTACATTTTTTAGCTGCCGTACATTCCCTGGCCATTTGTAGCTAACCAGTACCCGTCGGGCATCATCATCGAGCGAAATGATGGGCATACGATACTTCTCCGCAAAATCGGACGCAAACTTCCTGAAAAGCAGAGGAATATCCTCAGTCCGCTGACGTAATGGAAGAATATTTATGGGCACAGTATTTAACCTATAGTATAAATCTTCGCGAAAATCCCCGCTACGAATCGCTTCGATTATATTCACATTGGTTGCAGCAATAACCCTAACATCGGTTTTTTGTACTTTTGAAGAGCCAACCCTTAAAAACTCGCCGCTTTCGAGAACACGCAACAACCGCACTTGGGTTGAAACAGGGAGTTCGGCAACCTCATCCAAAAAAATCGTTCCCCCATCGGCCTCCTCAAAATATCCTTTCCTGCTGTCCATTGCCCCAGTGAACGCTCCCTTTTCATGACCAAAAAGTTCCGAATCGATTGTCCCTTCGGGAATTGCACCGCAGTTAACCGCTATGTACGATCCATGCTTTCGAGTGCTATACAGGTGAATGATTTGGGGAAAAACTTCTTTTCCTGTACCACTTTCGCCCGTAATAAGCACAGATAAATCGGTAGGCGCAACCTGCAAACCAATATCGATAGCACGATTTAACGCTGGAGAATTACCAATTATCTCGAAACGTTGCTTTATGCGCTGTATTTCACTATTCATTTTCATATTTAAAAGATACTGACAAAATTACATATTTTATAGTAAGCTACAATATTTTTCAGGGATTTATAAGCTTGAATACATCATAATTATACATTACAGCTGGCTATTTTAGGTTTTTTAGCTTGGTGAAAATGAGTTTTGATGCCCTTAAAGTGTTGCTTTAACAAAAGGTGCGAAGGAAAAATAAATTGAGATGATTTAGCCCGCATTATTCGTCAAATTTGTAAAAAATGAATGCAAATGCGGGTTACCCCGACATGGTTGAGCTCAATTTTTGGCAACTAGATTGGTTGTGGAACCTAGTCGCTGTCGAATATAGCAATTATTCGAATGAATAGTTAGGGCTAGGCCCAATATAACTTGAATATAACTTGAACCTTAGATTACTGGACAAAGGGAATACTCACATCCATTAACAAGCATCAACAAAAAGCGGCTAAATACTAGCCGCCCCTTGTTGTAGTATGAGTATGATGGAAAAATTTACCAGTCGGTTGTGTAGGTGTGGTTGTATATTCTGTAGGTTTTCTTATCGCCGGTTTTGTCGGAAGTAAAGTGGATATAACCTGAGAGCATCGAAATGCGCTTACCAGATGTTGAGGTTTCGTCTGCCTTTAAATCTTTATCAACATTCAGTTTGAGAGTGTGATTACCCTTTCCAGAAAATTTCTGCCCTATATTTTCGACAGTAACAGGAGCTTGGCCCTGTATTTCAACCTCTACCTTATCAATTGTAAAAGGTGCGCTATACTTCGAAACAAGGGTAATATCCATGGTAGAATTTAATACAACATCGTCCTCCTTATTTAGAGCCGACAAACGTATGGGCTCATTAACAAAAATCGAGGCTTTGTCGGCAGTTATATCGAAAAAGAATTTCTTTTGAATATTGTTATTTCCAAAACGGTAGGTAACAAGTATATGATTTTCGGGATCATCGTAGCAGTTATAGTAGTCGTACTTAATTATTGTATGATCCTTGTTGTTTACAGTGCTGGTTATACGAGCACACTCGGCGCTAGTATTCGGTTTTCGTGATGTATGAACATACCTATCGCCAAGCCTAAGTGCGTATTTTAACTCACCCAAACCGCTTTCAATCTCAACTAATTCGAGGCTATTGTAAAGACCTCTGTAACGGGTTATGCCAAGGTTTGCAGTATTTCTTCGCCCGTCCATAAAGTAATCGGCTAAAATTTTGAGTTCACCAATGTTTTTATGAATATCATCAATGTTTTCAACGTTATCAGCGGCAGCAATCAGCTCATCGAGCTGACGGGTCATTTCTTTATCGCGCTTTTTAAACTCCTCAACAAGTTTCCATATCTCTATTTTAGGGAAAGGATACTTTAGATGATAGTTAAACCGAACGACACGAGTCTTTTTGTCTTCCAATTTTTCCCAATAAAACTCTTCGACCTTAGAAAGGGATATTCCCTGTAAAAAGGGCACTGGTCCAGATGTGGTTGTTGTGGTAGTTGCAAAATTTTCGAGATACGTAGATACCTTATTCACCGTATTCTCTTCGATACGCATTTCCGAGGTAGTTTGCACATTCTCGGCAACAGCACTAACTATCTGTTCCTTAACCATATTAAGGGCGTTCTGTTGGGCTTCCTGAACAGTTGAGCCGCTACCCACTGTAATAATGTAGTCCTTTTCGAGACCATTAACCCATCCGGGTTGTTTTCTGCTACTCTTTTCAACTACTTTTGGTTGAGCCACACAGGTAAAAAAAATTGGGAGAAGTAAGGATATTAGGAGAATTCGTTTCATTATATTAAGATGTATTTAGGTTTAGTTGCTCCAAATTAAGAACTATTTAAGGTAGCTATAACTAGCCATTTGTAGGGCATTAGAACAATGGAATTATAATAAAACACCCAGCAACCCAAAGAAGAGCTGCTGGGTGTGCAGTAAAATTAAGGGCGTTCGTTCGCTAATTTATCCATCTCCTCGTTGAAGATATTCTCAAATTTCATCTTGTCGTAGTCAAGACGTAACTTATCATCCTTGCTTATTGTTTGGCTTACCCTGTTAAGCAGTTCATCCTTAGCAATCTCAACAGCCATATAAACAACATACTTACCCTCAAGTTGACGGGTCTCATCGCAAACAATAGCCATATTGTTAAGCTCTTGGTTAACAACAGAACGTGTCATGTCTTCAAATTTCTCGGCAAATTCGCTCGCTTCACCAACAGTAATATCCTGAGTATAGCGATCGGTTACAGTTTTAATAGTACTGTTAATACCTGTAGCTAGAGTTGCACGAGCATCGGTATTAGCCTTCCGCTTCGCTGTGCTTAAGTTAGTGCTCTCGCCTATACCCGTACCACGAAAGTGAGTTTTACTTGAAGCGTACTCGGGCCCACTACATGGAATTACGATTTTCTTTCCTAGTCCGTCCGATACTTTTTTGCTTCCCCCACAACTACCTAGGGTAAATGCTCCTGCAATAACAACTACTGCAAAAAGGGCTTTAGTCAATCCAAGTTTTTTCATAATCTTAAAAAATTTAGGTTAATAGAAATTGTTAGTAAAAAAAATGATACTTAAAAAATTAGTTTTTATACAACCAGCCCCAATCGAAATTTTTTGAAGCCCCATGGTAAGCCCACGATCTCGCCACATCGCGTCCTGCCTGAATCTTCATCTTCTGAATATCGATGGAGTCGTCATATTTTTTCATCTTAAAGTTCCACGCGGCCCCACCTTCAGCCTCAACCGCTGCCGTAACCGTGGCAACAAGCTGCTGGGCCTCGTCGTAGCACCCCATATCTGGGGTGATTTTTGCAAGATGCTTCTCAACCCCCGAAAGTTCCTTGCCTGCCCATGCAGATTTAGCCGCTGCTAGCGACTCGTTACACTGCTGGTCGGCAAACTCTTGGTAAATATCCATTGATATTTGCATGCACTTGTCATAACATTCGCGACTCACATCGGGAACTGACATTAGGGTGTGTAGGGCTTCTTCGTATTTCTTTTGCCCAGCAAGAGCCTGTGCCGAAGAGATAATCACATCGCATTTTGAATTATAATACTCGATAATTTTCTCTTTACCCTTTTCAATAAATCCTCTAAACTGCCCATGTCGAGGGTTAATTCCATTTAAAGCCTGTGTGTAGGCACGCTCCTCGGTATTACCTATACCTCTAACCTCAATGCTAGTTTGACTGTATATATTCTGGGTAAGCATATCAACTATATATAAGGTAACATCCATCCTAATTGACACCTTGGGTGGTGCAGTAGGCGTAATATCCTTACTAATAATCGATACCATTGGCACCATAACGAACTGTGCAGCGTTCTCGGTTGCCCCCAGCCCATTAAGGCTAGCAACTTGCATAAGCCTATTCTGGAGATTTCGTTGAGCTCCACCTGGAACACCAGCCTCATCGGGAACAATTGCAGCAATGGCAATTCGACCAAGGTCATCGGTTTTACCTAAACTGCTTTGCGATTGTGCAGCAAGGGATAATAAAAGGCTAGCGATTAAAATATAAAATTTCTTCATTGTTTTATCTGGTTATTTTAAACTTAGTTAAAACTGTTTTAACAAACCTCGTGCCGATTTTTTGATTAATGAAATAAACCTCAAAAAATAGTTGTTGGCAATTGCTATTTTCTAGTGTGCAACTTCTACAGTTACAAGGTCGCAGGTTGTAGTTGCTTTAGCCCGTCCGGCACCAACAATAACGTATATATCAGACTTGTCTGTATAAATTACTCCAACAGAGTACTCGCTTGTTTTAGTGGCCATATAGTTATAATTACTCATATGATTAATACGGTGCGTGTGCAGATACGAGTTAACCGTTTTACCATTTATTTTAACTGAGTGTGGCTCACGTGTTTGGTAGAGAATTTTCCCTTTGTACCCTTCAACAAAGTTCTTATAGAACATAACTAACTCCAGAGGCGAGTGGCCATCGGGAGCAGTAAAGAACTGCCGACGGATAACGCCCATTACCGTTTTAACAGAATTACTACCTGTAACTATTGGGTACTCTTCAAGACCAATACCATCGTTATGGATAACCTTGCGATCCTTGAAAATAGGAACATTAATGTTAGATGCTTTGGGCCTTTCTCCAATGGGAGGCCTTGTTTCTTCAACTGGTTCCTGAGCCTTGGCTTCCACTTTTGTTGCTTCGGCTACAGCTTCGGGTTTTGGCTGTACTGGTGTTTTTGGTTTGAACCCTGGGTATAGCCAAGCCCAGTCAAAATGCTGTGCAGCACCACGGTAAGCCCAGCTCTGGGCAATCTCCTTGCCAGCCTGAATCTTCATCTTCTGAATATCGATGGAGTCGTCATACTTTTTCATTTTAAAACTCCATGCCGATCCACCCTCAGCCTCAACCGCTGCCGTAACCGTGGCAACAAGCTGCTGAGCCTCATCGTAGCATCCCATGTCAGGGGTAATTTTTGCAAGATGCCTCTCAACCCCCGAAAGGTCCTTGCCTGCCCATGCAGATTTAGCTGCGGAGAGCGACTCGTTACACTGCTGATCGGCATACTCCTGATAAATATCCATTGATATTTGCATGCACTTGTCGTAACATTCGCGGCTTACATCGGGAACCGACATTAGGGTATGAAGAGCTTCATCATACTTCTTTTGCCCTGCAAATGCCTGTGCCGAAGAGATAATCACATCACATTTTGAGTTATAATACTCGATAATTTTCTCTTTACCCTTTTCAATAAACCCACGAAACTGACCGTGCCTAGGATTGATATTATTAATTGCCTGAGTATAGGCCCTATCCTCAGTCCGTCCAATACCTTTAAGCGAAATTGTGGTCTGGCTAAAAATAGTTTGACTCTTAGCATCTACCATATATAGCGTAACATCAATATTAAGGGAAACCATGGGCGGTGCCGTAGGAGTAACATCCTGACTAATAATTGATACCATGGGAAGTATGGCAAACTGTGAACTTGCAGTTGCCCCTAGCCCATTAAGAGTTGCAACCTGCGTAAGCCTATTCTGAAGATTTCGTTGAGCACCACCAGGAATACCAGCTTCATCGGGAACAACGGCGGCAATGGCAATTCGTCCCAAATCATCTGTTTTCCCAAGGCTACTTTGAGCTATACCTGCTGACGCAGAAAACCACAAAGCAATGAGTATTACTACAAATCCTTTCATTTATTATTGTTTAATTTTATTGAGAATAGCTATTAGTAAGATGGAATTAATCCCTTTAATTAAATCGAGAAATGAATTTCACGAAAAACACTTTGCTAATTAGCTAAATACTATTGGGGAACCATTATTAAAACAGATAAATACTAGTTCGGCCTGTTTTACTTAACCCCAATTATTCATTCGAATAATTGCTGTCTCCGGAGCGACTAAGCCTCACAACCAATTTTGTTCCCAAAGTTGGGCTCGACTATGTCGATGAATAATACGGGTTAAAATCTACTTCTCCCCAACAATTAACCACGCCTCGCCAAGACCCCTTACGTAAATTTTGGAGTCGATGCCAAAAGTAGTACGCAAATACCTACTTAGGCCACTTAGGAAGCGGCGAGTATCAACTGCACGCTCGCGCCCGCGGCTATCAGTTTCCATCATAGGTATCCTTACCTGCTCTAACCTCATTTGGTTTTCGCTAGCATCGCTTAGGCTAAAACGCCCCTCGACCGTGTTGTCGAAGAACCAGTTCTCGATATGCTCCAGTAGCTCGAGCTCCTCACCGGTACTTTCATCGGTATAGTACGATTCTAGGTTATCGTAAAAACTAGCAAAACGGCGAATATTTATTTTAACCTCACGCCCCTTGGCAAACATATCGTCGAAATGCGATTGAAGGCCGGCGTTAAACCCATCCATATGGCTAAGCACTGCCTCCTCGAGAAGTAGTTCGGGCGATGCAGCTGATGATGGTTTTCCTGCACCTGCTGCTCCCGACACCTGCTTTGAGGTATACGAGTCGAGCCCACGAAGGTTAAACGAGATGTAGCGCTCGGGGCCCATCCTTTTAATGTCGAAACTTAAATCCATTATAATATCGGCTTTAGCGGTTCTTTTTAGTGCATCAACCGGACTCTCGGCCATTTCTGAACCAGAAGTAGACGACATGAGCATGGCAGACTCTGCAGCCTCGCGCTCAAGGTTACGCAGCTCCATCTCGAGATCCTTTAGGGGGAATCCTCTATCGGCCATTATTTGCCCCATTTTAGTAATCACGAGCCTTAAATCGGCATCGTTTTGCATTGCCGCTTTGTAGTCGGGTAGGGTTTGGGTTGCTCCCATGCTCTCGAACTCCATCTTATAGCCCCGGCTAATACAGTACTGATCGCTGGGCACAACCATAATTGTGGGTTTTTTAGCCTGCGCAAAAAGCGAAAGGGTTAGCGTAGTAAATATGAATATGCTGAATAATCTTTTCATAACTATTGGTTTAGAGTGATTTTAAATTTTTCATTTTATACATTTTATAAAAAAACAAGATGCCTAAAAACCCGAGTCGAGGCTACGTGCAATGCCATCATTCTCGAGCTGCTTGCGTAACGCATCGTACATTACCTGAGCATAAATAAAGACCTTATAGCCTTTTTTCATCTTCAACCGATCTTGCCCGCTGGGCATGCCATCGGTTGTCATTGTTATAAACTGCAAATACTTGCCGCCGGGCGAAAAGAACGTTTCAAAATACTCGGCATGCTTATCGCCTGCATTGGAATCCTTTAGAATTGGGGGGGTAGTTGCAGCACCGTGCCCACCAGGAATTCCCTTAAAAATTACGGAAGCAACCGCATTCATTTTAGCCTCAATTACGGCATCCTCAACCCTTTTACCATGCCCAGAAACCTTCATAACCTTGGTTCCATCCTGGCCAACGCCCATAATTTGTACGTCGTAGTTGTAATCGCTGCTATAATGCGCCTTTCTCTCTCTTCGAGAGAAGCGATTCTGGGCATTTGTGGCTTCGCCCATTGCAAAAAGAAAAACTAAAACTAAAGAAAAATAACTAAGTGTTTTCATAGTATTATAATGATTTTTCGGGTTAATAAACATTGCATAAATAAAATATTAGTTACTAAAATTGCTAACTAAAAACCTAGCTTAACACCAATAAATATTGATGCCCCGCTACGATCTGTAAACAGGGTATTCCACATGCCGTGCAAATTATCATACCCATCTTGAGCCTCCGAAACAAAAGCATACGCGCCAACTCCACCAACAACCTGAAAGTTATGTGTCAAATTTAGTGCCAAATTTGCGCCTGGTTTTACAAAAACAGCACTAACAGCCTCATCCTCTGTTAAGTCTGCATTCGAAGCCTGTTCTGCCCCAGCAGAAAGATAGGCCCTGAGCTCCAAATTACGCATTAGCTGAAAACCTTTAGCCAGGCCTATACCAAATCTAAGGAATGAAAAATCGGGATTCCCAGGCGATAGGTACTGTGCGGAAGTGTATGTTCCTGTATCGAAACCTGCCTCAACAAGAACAAAGGTGGATCTTATTCCTATAAAACGTCCCACCCTAAGGTCGCCTCTAACATAAAACCCACCTATCTCACCCACTTCGGTACCAATACCTACCTCGATTCCGAAATCGTTTTTTTGCTGTAGCGTGTACCCCTCTTCAAGTTTTCGTCCGGCTACCTGATAAAATCTTGAGGGCTCCATATCTCCTGTGGCGACCTTGCGATTATCAACAATTTTCGATTTAGAGTGAGCCCTAATAACACCCCTGCGCTTGGGCTCGACCTTGTCTGTTCTCTCATTATAAACATACTCGTAAACAAAGAATCGATAGTCGGTTTTTAACCCTTCCTTTAGGCCAATTTTGGCACTAAGGGGCCGAGTTGAAGCGAGCGAAGTCTTCACCTTAAAATCCTCTACGTCCATCTCAATACGGTAAATTAAATCATCAAAAGATTTTTGTATAAGTTCCTGCATTAACTGATCGGTTGACTTAGGCTTAAAGAAAAGGCCCAAACCAGTATCACCCTCGGGTTGCGAAGCCGTTATGTTAATTGATTTGTTTACTATGGGTACAATGGGGATTTGAATTTGATTAAAGGCATTTCTTTTCTGGATTTTAACCGCTTCGGTATCATCCTCATAAATCCATGTGTCATAAAAGGCTGAACGAGTCTCCTCGGTAAAATCAATCTTATAGAGATAGCCTGCTGCACTTGCCTGGAACCCCTTTTGCCCTTTAATTTCTGCTTCGGCCATTGTTTTAATGTCTGAAACATTAATAACTAATACATAGCTTAGGTTAATAAGCCTATTGCCAAACTCCTCGAGAGCAGCATTACCCCTTTTACTGGTTTGGGCTCTTAAAAAATCGGCATCGGTTGCAGTAAAGCGTCCCCGTTGGTGCACTAGCTCCATATCCATAGTACCATCGGACTTGCGATTGTACCATTTGGCTACAATCTCTCGGCCAATATCCTGATTATTCAGCTCTTGCAGAATAGCGTCCCTACCCACTGTGCTGAACGAGGGTTTAATAAATAGTGAGTTTAAGTTATTATTATCGTACTTATCGGAAAAAACTATGGAGTCGATTTTTGATTTAGCTAGATTCCAATGGTTTCCTGATTCAAAATCGAGGTAAAGAACAGTAAGCGAACTTCTGTTGTAAGTAGAGGGCACCTTATCGGTAAAATCTTGACCGAAAACACCTACCGTAAAAAAAGTAAGCACCATATAAAACAATGTTTTCTTCATAATAATTTAGATTTTTAGGGTTTATTAATCGAATTTCATAGATACTAGTAAAAATATGAAAAATATGAACACCTATCATACAAATCCTCCTTTTATTTTACCTAAAAAAAAACAAACATGCCATAAAAATAAAAGCCATACAGAAGTTTTTATTCTATATGGCTATAAATCAGAAACATGAAGATCTTCAGTGAAAGCTACCGAAAGGGGGTTGCTTTTATAACTTAAATCCTGCTAATAATTAAAAAAATCCTATTTAAAATCAACTTGCAACCCCATAGCAGTAGCAATACGCCGGGGAATATCAGTATTGTTAAGCTGACCCGAAAACAGATAATCACCTGCCCCAATGGCATAAACTGGCACGTGCGATGCGGTATGCGACCCAGTTGTCCACCCTATCCCTGCCATTTCGTTTAGCAACTGAACGGCAGTTATGGCGATGGGGTTATAGGATTTATATAATTTTGAATTTGCCTCAGCCTGCTTTGCTGTTTGTGGCAATACAGCGACCGAATATGCATCTGACATTCTTTTTAATTGAGCCTTAGTTAAACGTTTCGAGTCCATTCCAAGCACTTGAGGGTTAGACAAAAACTGTATCGTCTCGTTAAGTGTAGGTTTCGTTTTTTTTCTTGAGATAAAGTTACCAACCTCCACGTTAAGCTGGTCAAGCGAAAGTTTTTGCTTGGCGAGCAAGGGCACATTGGATTGGTATCGACTTCCTCTTCTTCCTACACTCATTCCACCTGTTTCGTGATCGGATGTAACCACAATAAGCGTTTGCTCAGGGTACTGCGTATAAAACTGTAGGGCAATATCAACGGCATCGGACAGGGCAACAACATCATGTATAACCGTAGCTGCATCGTTATCGTGAGCAGCCCAATCAATTTTACCACCTTCAACCATAAATAGAAAGCCGTTTGGTGAATCAAGAATATCAATCCCCATGCTAGTTACCTGAGAAAGAGTTACATCATCATCGTTACTGTCGATTTGATATTTTAATGCTGCACCAGAAGCGGGTTTATCCAGGGTATAAACTATAGATTTATAGCTATTGATAACCGAGTCGGTAACCGACAAACTATTTGTAAAATAAAAACCTGACTGTTGACCTTTCTCAAAAATATTACCCTGTGGGTTATCCGTTTTTTTTCCAAAGGGGTCCTTAAAACCACCACCAGCAAAAAACTTATACCCTGCACGTATCATGTCGTGACTAATGGCATGGTAATTACTACGAAGGGGTTGATGGGCATAGAAGGCTGCTGGGGTGGCATGATCGACACTTACGCTAGTTGCGACGCCTACGTTAAAACCAGCATTATGGGCATAGTAAGCAATGCTATGTAAGGTATCGATACGATTAGGTGCTAATCCTATGGTATTTACCGAAGTTTTATAACCTGCAGCTAAAGCTGTGCCTGCAGCTGCCGAACCGGTTATATAGCGATTATCTGAATATGTTTGAACAAATCCAGTAACGGGGAAAGTCGTAAAGCTTAACTGTTTGTTAGCCATCGGAGTCCCCTCGACCCCTGCAAGATAATTCTGGGTAGCTGTAATATGCTGTATACCCATACCATCGCCAATAAAGTAAAAAACATATTTAGCCTTTGGTTCGCTTTTAGCGCACGCTAATAATGGTAAGGCAAGAAATACTGCAGCAGCAAAATGAAATATAATCCTGTTTTTTTTCATAAAAAAATATATAATGTTGAACGCTGTGAGAATCTAAACTAGTAAAAATCATCAATTCTCTAACCTGTTAACCCCAATTATTAATCCGAAAAATTGCTGTTTCCAACAGCGACTAAGTCTCACACCCAATTTTTGTTGCCCAAAATTGGGCTCGACTATGTCGGGGTAACCCGCATTTACATTCATCTTTTCTTTACCGAAGATGATGAATAATGCGGATTAATATACAAAAAAGGCACCTGCTTCAAAAAAACTAATCTAAAGATAAAACACAAACGGCTGCACACTATTGTACAGCCGTCTGGTTTTATATCAAAATATTAAAATTAGAAATTTTCAACTCTGCGAGCTGCATAGCTAATTTTAAGAGCACTAGCCTTTCGTAGTTCCTGCTTAACATCGTCAACAATACCCATGCGGGTATCCTCATCTATTTTTAGCGACGTGGTAAGCTTAGCCTTATCGGCTTCACCTAGGGCATCCCTTTCGGACGAAATAAAGTCACGGATATCAACCAATGTTTTAAAAGAGTCGTTTAGCTGAATACGCGAATCGGTTCCTAAAAGAGCTTGATACTGACGCGAAGGGGCTCCGATAAATATATGCGAAACCAAAGATTTCTTTTCAAGTTTTGCCACCTGAGTTGCCTCTGGCAACCTAACCTGAACCATCATCTCTGTATCTCTCATGGTTGTACTAACCATAAAGAAGAAGAGAAGCATAAAAACAATATCGGGTAAGGATGCGGTAGAAATGGAGGGTGTACCTTTATCGGTTTTTTTCTTAAATTTTGACATTACTTACGCCCTCCTATACTTTTGGGTTCAGCCTCAGAAATACGCAGAGGGTAAACTTTTTGAACAGCTTTCTGCTCATCCTCGTTAAGGTCTCCATATTTCTTTCCGAACCTTGTGGTTGACAACTCGTTTCTCAACTCGTCGTAAGTTGCAATAAGTTCGTTCTGAACAATCATATACATTTTATAGGATGTTCCCCTGTCATTTTGCAAAGAAATAACGCCTCTACTTACCTCCATAGGGCCAAAATACTCAATATTTTCAACTTGTTTTTCGGGTAAATCTAAGTCGTTATTTGGATTTGTTATAAATTCACGAGTTTTCTCTCTAAGCATAGTTACATCCATTGGCTCTCCTCCTACTAATAATCGGTCACTCTTGTTAACCAAAACTGTAAGGATATTTCGCTGCTTTACATCCTGCTCAACCTGAGTATCATCTTCGGGCATAGGGGGCAATAAACGTTGTAACCCTGTATCAACATTCATGGTTGTAGTAACCAAGAAGAAGATAAGTAGCAAGAAAGCAATGTCAGCCAATGAACTTCCATTAATTTCTGGTGTTGATCTTGCCATATGAATAAAATTTTAGTAGGTGGAGCACTGCGCTCCACCATATTTACTTATCGATTAAAAACTCCTCTCAATCCAGTAAATAGGAGTAGGAAAAGAGCTATACCCAACAAAATGTAAGTTGCAAAAATGCCTGTATCGGCAAATGCAAGTACAGATGGGTTAGAAAAGTTTGGCTCAGTTGCAGAAGTTGCTGTAATAATAGGTGTAGTATCGGCCAATAGGTATGCCACTACAAAAACAACAACCAAAGCACCTAAAGCGAGCAAAACTTTTAGAACATTCTTGGGGTTAAACAAGAAATATATCAGGGGGAAAATTACTGCCAAGAAAGCTGCTATACCAAGCAAAATAATTGCCCAATTGATGTAACTTGCAGCTATAATGGTTTCATCCTCAGGAGCCGCACCCGATATTCTTATAAAGAATATAAGAGCTATTAGTACAGAAACTCCCATTACTCCCCAAGAAAAAATCTTAATTAATGTGCTTAATGATTTATTAGACATGGGGTTTATTTTTTAATGTTATACTTCATTAGGATGTCGATAAGTGAAATAGATGAATCTTCCATTGTATTAACAATCTTATCGATTTTTGAAACAAGGTAGTTATAGAATACTTGAAGAATAACTGCCACAATTAGACCGAACACGGTTGTAATAAGAGCAATTTTAATACCACCAGCAACAAGCGATGGCTGAATATCACCAGCAACCTCAATGGCATCAAAAGCGTCAATCATACCGATTACTGTCCCCATAAAGCCGAACATGGGGGCAACACCAATAAAAAGTGCAATCCAAGTAAGGCCGCTCTCCAGATGTCCCACCTGAACAGAGCCGTAGGATACAACTGATTTTTCTACCACGTCAATACCAGCATCGGCACGGTCAAGGCCTTGGTAAAAAATACTTGCTACAGGCCCACGGGTATTGCGGCAAACCTCTTTCGCAGCTTCAACACCTCCATTTTTCATGGCTTCCTCAACTTTTTTCAGAAGTTTTTCGGTGTTGGTTGTTGCCAGGTTAAGGTAGATAATTCTTTCGATAGATAGTGCCAAGCCAAGAATTAACACTAAAAGTACAACACCCATAAACATTGGGCCACCTTCAATAAACTTGATCTTTAGCTGTTTGTGAAGAGTTGTTTCCTCTTCAACTGCGTCGATAGGAGCAGTAACTGCATCGTCCATAGCTAATGTGTCAGCGTCAACCATAGCTGTATCAACAACTTCTGCGGTTTCATCCTGTGCAAAGGTATAAGATGATGCGCCTAACATCAGCAATCCTGCAGCTGCAAATAATGTGAATAGTTTTTTCATGGTTAGAGTTCGTTAAATTATTACAATTGGTTTTATTTAAACAAATTTACATTAGTTTTTTTAATATCCAAGCGGAGAGAGTGGGATTCGAACCCACGATACCCTTGTGAGGTATACACACTTTCCAGGCGTGCGCCTTCGACCAACTCGGCCATCTCTCCAATTTCAGCAAAGTTTGCAACGCCAAAATCGGGGCGCAAAATACAAAAAATAAATTAACACTCCACATACTAATTAGAAATTTCACCACTAATTGACTCCTGTACCTGTTTTTTTAACTCTACAAATGTAAGGTTTTTTCCTACCAAAAACATTAACTTTACCACTGCAGCTTCAAAAGTAATATCTTTTCCACCAATAACCCCTACTTTTTTCAAAAGCAAACCATTGTCGTACTTGCTCATATTAACCCCACCCGCTTTACACTGGGTAACATTAAAAATAAGGATGCCCTTATCCACAGCATTTTTAATACGCTCTATAAACCACTCGGAGCTAGGCCCATTACCAGATCCATAAGAGTGAAGTATTACAGCCTTTACGTCAGGGGTTGAAAGAACCGAATCGACAATAGCAGGGGTAATACCAGGAAAAAGGGTTAGCACTGCAACATTATTGCTAAAATGTGTTGATATGGTAAAGTCATGGTGCTGCGTGGGATAACCAATATGGGTGTAATTATATTTAATGCTAATACCAGCCTGAGCAAGCGCTGGGTAACTATTGGAACGGAATGCGTTAAAATGTTCCGAATTATATTTTGTGGTTCGATTTCCTCTAAAGAGCTGGTTTTCGAAAAAAACGGTAACCTCAGGAACTAGTGATTGGCCATTGCTTGTTGCGGCTGCAATTTCTATTGCGCTAATGAGGTTATCCTTACCATCGGTGCGTAGCTTCCCGATTGGAAGCTGCGAGCCTGTAAATACAACGGGCTTATGTAAGTTTTTAAGCATAAAGCTAAGTGCCGATGCTGAATACGACATGGTATCGGTACCGTGAAGAATAACAAATCCATTGTACTTATAATAACCCTCCTGAATTATTTTAGCCAGTTCAATCCAGAACTCTGGGGTGATATCAGAGGAATCGACTAAAGGGTTAAACGAAATGGTATCGATATTAAACCCGAATTTCCGTAACTCGGGAACCTCATTGAGAATTTGGTCGAAATTAAACGGCGCCAAAGCCCCTGTTTCAGGGTTCTCTTTCATGCCAATGGTTCCGCCAGTATAAATGATAAGTATTGATGTTGAGCTGTTCGGCATGGTTTAGAGATTACTAAGTGAAAAAAGTTTTGTCGCATTGGCAGTAGTTACCGAGGCTACCTCTTGAACCGAAATTCCCTTTATTTCTGCTATCCTGCTTGCAATATAAACTAGGTTTGCGCTCTCGTTACGCTTACCCCTTTGGGGAACTGGTGAAAGGTACGGCGAATCGGTTTCGAGTATCACATTGGCTAAATTTATATGCTGTACAACCTTATCAACCCCTCCGTTTTTGTAGGTAACAACTCCACCAATGCCCACTAGGAATTTTCCATAGCTTGCAATATGCTCATAATCGGTAAGTGAACCAGAGAAACTATGAAATACACCACCTAAATCTTCATCGTTCTCCTGGTCAACTATTTTAAATATTTCGTGAAAAGAGTTACGGGCATGAATTATTACGGGTAAACGAAACTTTTTTGCCATTTTTAGCTGCTGCCGGAAAACCTCCTTTTGTTGCTCTACGAAGGTTTTATCCCAGTACAAGTCGATACCAATTTCGCCTACAGCGTAAAATTTCGCCTTTGCGAACCAGCTCTGAACTGAGGCAAGCTCGTCATCGAAATTATTCTTAACCGAAGTTGGATGCACCCCCATACAAGGGAAGCAATAATCTGGATATTGCTGCGCTACGCTCAAAAGGCTATCAACAGATTGGCTGTTGATATTAGGCATAACCATAGCAACTACTCCAGCATCTTTGGCACGTTGTATGGCCTCGGATCTATCGTAGTCAAACTCCTCTGCAAAAATATGTGTATGTGAGTCTATTAACCTCATTTTTCGTAGCAAAACTAGACGCAAACATAGTAATTATTTTTCTACCTCCCGAAAATAACATAGAACTATTCTGGCTAAGCTTAACCCTAATTATCCGGAGGAGTAATGCGGGTTAAATAAAACCTAGCCTAGCTAACGGCCTCTAGCAAGGGTAAAAACTTTGCCTGGCCGGCAGTTTACCAAACCTGCAAATTCGAGGTTTAAAAGGATTGAGGACACCTTTGCTACGGGCATATTCGTTTTAAAACAAATAACATCAATAACCTCCTGCCCAAACTCTTTTATAACATTGTATACCTTCTGCTCATCGGGAGTTAAATCGGGAACAAAGCTAAGCTGTTGCTGGCTAAACGAGCTATTTGCAGTCTCCCACCCCAGTTGAAACTCTACATCTTGGGCCGATTCGACCAAAGCGGCCTTGTTGGTCTTTATTAGCAGGTTACATCCCTTAGAATACTTGCTTTTTGCCAAACCCGGAATGGCAAACACCTCACGATTATACGATTGGGCTATGTCGGCTGTTATGAGTGAACCTCCTGACTCGGCACTCTCAACCACAAGGGTAGCATCAGAAAGGCCTGCAATTATTCGGTTCCTCTTAATAAAATTTTTTCTGTCGAAATTAGATTCTGATGGGAAATCGGTAACAAGAGCACCCTGCTCAACCATCTCCTTAGCAACACGCCGGTGCACCGACGGATACATTATATCGAGGCCATGCCCAAGAACCCCTACCGTTGGAATACCATGTCGCAAGGCCGCTTTATGGGCACAAACATCGACCCCATAAGCCAATCCGCTAACAACAATAAGCCCATGCCCCCGGTTAACCAAATCTTCGATTATAGAATTACACATATCAATTCCATAATCGGTTATACTTCGGGTACCAACAATACTGATAATTTTTTGCTGATTAAAATCGAAATTTGTCCTACTCTTAGAAAATAGAACAATGGGGCCATCCTCGCAATTTTTTAGCCTGCTGGGGTAATCAGAATCGAGGTAAAAATAGGCTTTAATACCATGCTTCTCAATAAATTCAACCTCTCGCTTTGCCCTATCAAGCACATCCTGATTTGCTATACCACGAGCGGTTACCAAACCAATTCCAGGGATTTGCATAAGTGCCTTTTCCGACTGCTTAAAAACGGCCTCAACACCCCCACAATAGGCTATCAACCTCTTGGCATTAATGCTTCCAATGCGGGGAATCATGCCTATACCAATTTGATATGCTAACAGCTCGTGGTTCATTGAAACGTCGAAAAAGTTTAGGGTTTATTGTAGCTTTGGAATATGACTATCAAGTGCGGTGAGCATTTTTTTCCTTTCCGACCTTGTTAATGCTGAAATGGGTATGGGTGGATACTTTACTATATCGCCTTGATACATACGGAATAAGACTATATCCTTGCGAAGCTTTAGGTACCGTTGCTCCACTTTATACCCAACAAAATCTGCGAAAGATATTTCGTATGCAACCTTACTTGGATTAAATATATCAAAGCGGTAAAATCGTATTACAATTTTGTCCTCCTCATCATCAAACGATAAGAATGCCGATGCTCTAACTAAGTGGTAAAGGTAAAATAGTATAAAAACGAGTGAGAAGAGTATGAAAAACACATATTTAGGAATACCTGTATTGTCTACTAAAAAATTGTAAAAGCTGGGTATAAAAATCATTAAGGCAATTAAAATACCCGAAATTATGGCCATTATAGTTTTTAACACATGAATTTTTATGGCCGTTCCCTCATTATCAAATTTCATTGGAAAAATATTTAAAAGGTAATGTGTAATTTCTTTATGTTAATGCCAAACCCTCCTTAACCGCAATTACATTCATCTTCACTAAACTTGATAAGTAATGCGGGTTAAAATCCTAAATATTAACATTATATATAAAGAAAATCACTTTAGGCTAACACCTACAAACTCTTTCAAAGTTGTTAATTTGCATAGAAAAAAGCAAACTATTTGAGCATAACGGCAAAATAAAGCTCGTGTTGCAAGTTATATGCAGTTAAAATTGAATAAACACTTACATCAAATCCATAAAAAGATAGCTCCATAGTGTAAGGGCAGACCCATAAAAATTATGGTTTTAACTTGAAGAACCAACGAATCGCCTTAGGGTACTCACGCCCCCAGTAAAGTTCACTATTCCTGCCAAAGCGTTCGAGGTTTAACATAAGCTCGTTTTCTGAAAAACCAACATCCTTAAGTAACCGGTTGGCTTTCTTAACATCGCGAACCATTGGCGATTTTTCCTGCTTACCCGCATACAAATATATTTGCTGAAAATTTCGCTTTTTAAACTTTTCAATCTTTGTGAAAATCTCCGAACTCCACGATAGTGTTGGCGAAAAAACCGCTGCTTTGCCAAAAACTTTGGGATACTCAAGAGCCATATAGAGAGCCATAAGCCCTCCCATTGAGCTGCCAACTATAATAGTATTATTTCTATCGGGGACTGTTCGGTAGTACTTATCGATATATGGTTTTAAATCTCTCACAATAAACTTGGCAAACTTTTCGCCATCGCCCCCCTCTTTATTAGCATTCGCCCATGGTGTATACTCGTTTAACCGTTGGTCCTCGCCATGATAAATGGCAATTACGATACAACCAAGACCGCGTTTTTGAAAAAGGCTATCCATAGCCTCATCAACCTGCCACTCATCGGCAATAGCCGTTGACTTATCGAAAACATTCTGTCCATCGAGCAAATAAACAACAGGAAAGCCCTGCCTAGATGAGTAGTTAGGTGGGAAATATACCCTTACCGTACGTCTGCGGTCGAGCTGTGGTATCTCGATGCTTGTTGGGGTGAAAAATACATTTTTTGATGCTGTTGAAACAAGTCGCTTAGGGTTAATCCTATCACGCCAATTGGGTATGCTAAGCATAACCATACTTCCAATTGAATCAACATATATTCTATTGTCAATATCCTTTCCTACTGAATCGACCTCAACCGAGATCCAATCGCCACGACAAATTTTATACTCTAGGGTATCGGGTACATCTTTTAATGTAAGGGATAGGCTTCCAAAATCTCCCTCAGTAAACTCAAATTCGGATAAATTGGGTTGCCAATCGTTAATGGTTCCTACAAGGTGAAATTTCGAATCCCGAGGGGTATCGTCAGGAATTGACTTTAAAACAAAGGTAACCTGTCCGAACAATGAGGCCGAAAGACCAACCATTACAAGAACGAATAATAATTTTTTCATGGCTTTGCACTTTGCTGTAAAGTTACGATTTTATAAATTCTATGAAAATAGAACCCATAAGTTTTAGTGAAATGTGGATATGCGATTATGCAAAGAGGGAGTTGAAAAATAAATAACTATTATTTTGTGTAATTGCACAACCTTACAAAGTGGCACGGTTTGACCGAAATAGCCATGCGCTAAAAGTAAATAGAAACCCTGACATAAAATAACACATATTACTCAATGGCATCAATTTTATTAACGAAACATAAGGTTCGAAGCTCGTAAATATTGATGTTGTGAAAGTTGACAATTTTGGGATATGTATTATAGAATGGGATAGTTCGGATATTGCAAGAACTAGCCATTACCCCAACTCATTTAATTTCTCATGAATCGAAATTGTATTTACTATCAGTAAAACTGGTTTATTGAATCTCTTGTAATTTATAAACCATATTATCACCACCTGCTTGACCTTCAAGTGAAAAAATAAAAATGTGATTGTTTTGCTTGGTATAATTGTATCCATTCATTGAGTGTATGGCAACATAATTATTATTTACTCTTCCGTACACATCGTATGCAAATGCAGATGGATCAATAAAACTAACTTGCTCTGACACTTCTCCAAATTCCAAAACAAATTCTTCTTCTCCCACCTTAACTTTTATACTGTCGTAGTTGGGATTAAAATGTGCAAATCGTATGCTACTTTCGCCATTTTCATCTAATTCAGTATCAAATTTTAGTGCTGCAAAATTTGGTGCAAAATCTCCCGTTTGTCCCATTGCACCATAAGCAAATAAGGCATATTCCTCATTATTTGCCATACTTAATGTTTTTGAAGCCAATTCACCACCCTCATGATCTAACAATAAAATTAGTGATTCTACAACTTCAAACTCGTTTTCTGCCAAATATTCATAATACATGTTTTTATTATTGGCACTAAAATGCACCTCATCAACAGAAATTACACCATCCCTATCAAATCCAACATTTTCAGAAGAATCTATAAAATCCATCATGTAATTTGAACAATAAATGCGTTGTTTTAAATATTCAAGATTCCCATCTTCATTAACATCAGTACTTTCAATGGTACATGCTGAAACAATTGCTAGAATTGCAATTAATAAAATTTTAGCTTTTTTCATCTGTTTATATTTTCATTTTTTAGTACATGTTTTTTTACTGCGTGAACGCTAAGAGATTCAAAATTTCATCTTCATGCTCTATGGCAATAGTCGTGTG